>Ga0207144_1083_pt1 | contig 19523 bp, 15 predicted proteins | sample Alteio_BWMinHeat_FD_153583 | JGI IMG/M metagenome (GOLD analysis project Ga0207144, IMG submission 153583) | Enriched cells from forest soil in Barre Woods Harvard Forest LTER site, Petersham, Massachusetts, United States -... | ecosystem: Environmental > Terrestrial > Soil > Temperate forest >...
AGAAATGGATAAAAGATCAGACCGTGACTGATATGTTTTTTATTGCACAACTTAGCAATATGATCGAACAGCTAAAAGATCAATTGCAGAAAGGTAATATGACAGCTATCATGGTTTCTGAAATATGCCTTAAGATAGTATCACATATTAATAATGAATGCGATAGACTTTATAATGCAATTTATCTAATTAAAACTAAGCCACAAAAAAATGATGAGTGGGCTTATAAAAAGCTTTTTATTGAAGGACCCTGGGACCTTTGTGGGCTTAAAAGACTCCATCATGCTGGAGAAAATTTAACTGTTCTTAGAGATATTCAAGAAATGTATCTTCCTTATATTGAAAATAATAATATAAAATATATACTTTTAATAAGGATCGCATTACTTTGGGATAAAAAAGAACTTGCTTTAGAACTTCTTCGAGAAATAAAGGTTGCTTTGGATGAAAATGATCCACATTATAGATCCGATATAAGTGTTCTTTATGAAGCGTTAAATAAATACAAGACACGCCACTTATCTAGTTATGAGGAAGATAAAGAATTAATCGAGTATCATAATTTTATTCGAGAGGCTTCTCATGAGAAACCAAAATTTTTAAGAACTGTTTCATCCTACAATTTAAGTAATTTCATAAGTGAAAAATAATGAAAATAAAAAAATATTTAATTTTAGCGTTTGGGTTGATTTATAGTAATGCAATTGCAAATAATTTAAGTCAAAAGCAAATACAGGGCTTTGATGGCGTGTCTTTAGCGGCACAGGTATCACCCGTTTTACAAATGACATTAGCCGATCGTAAACTTGAGAAAATCGTTCACGAGCAGAATGCTTTTTTGAGTGAAATTGAATTGCATCCGGAACGATTTACGGAGAATGAGGAGGCAAGGCGTTTTGATGAGATTTTTCAGGAATACGAGGCTTTTATATTAGAAAATCCAGATAATATTTTTGCACATATTTTGTATGGAAAATTTTTGAGGCAGGGGGGGGCTATGGAAGAGAGTAATCGAATTTTTATGATTGTTAATAGCAAGGATCCTAATATTGCGGTTGTTAAGCAGCAGATTGGAAATTATTTAGCTGAGCATGGTCAGTACGCTATGGCTTTACCGTATTTTTTAAGTGCTATTGAAATCGATCCTATGGTGGCTATTTATCATTATCAACTTGGGGAGTTGCTGAAGATGTTTAAAGAGTCGTTTATTTCGAGCGGAATTTTGACGCGCGAGCAATTTGATAAACAAATGTTGAATGCTTTTTATCAGGCGAGGAAAATTGAGCCTGAGTCATGGATTTATCAAGCGCGTTATGCTGAAGCGTTTTATGATCTTGATAGGCCTCGTTGGTTTGAGGCTCTGATGCTTTGGAAGGATCTTGAAGGAATGGCTCCTACGGTTAAGGAAAAAGAATTGGTTTTTCTTAATGAAGCCCGTGTTTTAATTAAGTTAGAAAGATATGAGGAGGCGAGGGGATGTTTAGCGAAGGTTTATGTTCCGGAATTTGAAAAAAGTCGGAGAGAGTTACTTGAACTGATTCCTGCGATTCCTGTTCTTGCCAATTGATTTTATTTGAGTAAATATAAGGCATCATGGATTTTTCACTTTTTAATGAAATTCGCAACGGGCTTCTTCTTTACATTATACTTGTTTGTAGTGTTTGTATTCACGAGTGGGGGCATGCGTTTGTGGCGGACAAGTTGGGGGATCCGCTTCCGCGGTATCAGGGGCGTGTTACATTAAATCCGTTGGCGCACATTGATTTTTTGGGTACGGTTATTTTTCCTCTTTTGATGATTTTTATGCCCATTTTTATGGGGGGGGCGCCGTTTGCGTTAATTGGTTGGGGGAAGCCGGTAATGATTTCTTTACCAAATCCGAAGACGCGGAGGAGGGACGATCTTTTGATTACGGCGGCGGGTCCTGTGACTAATTTGTTGCTTTGTTTGATATGTGCGCTTGCGATTCCAGTAGTTATTAAAATAGCTCCTGATGCGATTGCGTTGTTGCATCTTGCGATTGTTTTGAATGCTGCGCTGTTTGTATTCAATTTAATTCCGATTCCTCCATTGGATGGGTCTCATTTTTTAAAGCATGCGATGCGGATGAGTGATGAGACGTATTTAAATTTTTCGCGTTGGGGGTTTTTCATTCTTTTGATTCTCATAAATATTGGTCCGTTTCGAAGGGCGTTAAGCATTGGGATTTATAAAGTTGTGGAGGTTTTTATGCATCTTTCGGCATTGTTTGTTTAGACGCTCTCTGGACCTGTTTGATATGATAGATGTGGTAAAGTTGAAGGGGGGGGGAATGAAAAGGAGTCCAACGTAGGCAATAAGAAATCGACTACGTTGGATCTGTGTTATACCAATCATGCAACATAAGAAGACAATTTAATTTTAGACTGTCAAAGAACATGTAAGGTTTATGTACCCTGTTTTTACTATAACAGAAACAGACCTAAGTATTTCTTTTTTTTTAACTTTTATTTTTAATCGTTTCGGAGTTACGCAGTTGAGATATTGATTTTTTGAGTGAGAAGCCCGAATTATACATGCAAGGGAAGCTGCTCGGGTATGGCTAACCAAGATGAAAACATCTTCGCATGATATTTTTTAATGTGATTACTTCAACTGCGTAACTCCTATCGATTTCAAAGAAGCTTGAATGCAACTAGGAATAACGAGTGATGGTTAGGGTGGGGGGATCATATTCGAGATGGGTTGATGTTTTTTGTTTTGGGTGGATTGTGATAGGTTAAGGGTTAGGTTGAAGGGTTAAGAAGACAGCCGATATTAGGTTTGAAAAAGAGTTATTATGACATTTTTAATTTTCCTTTCTATTTGTTGTTAACTAACACTCATGAAAAGCTTTTCTAAGTAGGAGAGCATTATAACACAATTGCGGTATTTGAAACAAGAGTTTATTTTGATAAACTTTAATTTTTTTAATTAAAAATTGTGTTAGGTTTGTTAGGCGTGCAAAAAACCGTGATTTTTTGAAAAAAAATTATTCGCATGAAAATTTTTAGGGAAAAAATTTCAAGAAAATTTGAATTTTTCACAAAAAAATAAATATTTTTTTTGAAATGAAGACCTGGAAGTGGCCTTGCATAAGGTTTTGAATTAAATCAAAATAGTGCGTTTATGTCTAAATATTATCCTACGGGCTTTTTTAAGGGCAAATGTTTGATGTAGATTGCTATGCATGTGCACTTGTTCGATTAAAATGTTATGTGTAAAAAGAATTAGAATACGGCCCAAAGAGTTTGATTAATAACCAATCTTTTTGTCAATCAACAAGTTAAAGTAGAAGCACGTACCTTATATAAGATCTTATTATTCCTAAACGATGACAAGATTTTCATGAACCAATTCCATTTGTTTTCCAAAGAAAGCTAGTCCTATTGCCAATACAGAGTTGATATTATGTTGTTTGAATGCTTCCATATAACGCTTATCCTTAATCTGATTCAAGGCTTCCTGAGCTTTATTTAAGAGAAGTTCAACAGTATCGCTCGTTTTAAATTCTAATAATATTCCATGTGCTTGTTTATTTTTGGGTATAAATATTACATCGAAACGTCCTAGTCCAGATTCTTGATTTGAATGAATATAATATTGATCCCGAAGCCCCACTACTAACCCCAAAACAAATACGTGAAAGATCTGTTCAGATGCCTTTTTATTAAAATCAAAATAGCTACCCGTTTGCATAATATATGCCGATAAATAACTTTTGAATTTGTTCGTATCTCCATCTGCTAAACTCTGCACAAATTTATTATAGGAATCTATGTCAATTGCGTCACTAAACCATTTAGATACTATTCGATTATAAACAAAACCCACTTCTTTATTGGGTATGGCAAGCTTAGCTATTAGTGCATAATCGCGTAATTCTTTGGATAAAACTTTAAGATATCCAGCATACAACAATAAACTCCACAATGCCTCTGCGCTCGTTTTAATATCTGAAAATATAAGATTCTCAGCTATAGGTTGCTCGATAACATTTCCTTGTAATAATTCTTCGAATTGCTGCTTAACTGCGGGTTTAGCACGATTTAATAATTCAAATATTAAATCATTACTCGAAGTATTAACCCAATAGGGTTTTAATTCTCCATTGTTTTTTAAACAGCTGATTATTGACCACGGATTATATAATACATATTTACCTACTTGATAGCCGTTATACCATTCCTTAATAGACGCAATTGAAATTTTTTGTCTACTTTCAGCGAGTAATTTTGATACTTCTTCTTCTAAAAAGCCAAAATATTGACCATAGTCCTCTCGCAAAAGAGAATAAACTTCGAGATTATTCACTCCAGAAAATAAACTTTCTTGAGCAATACGTGTGATTCCAGTCACAATAGCTTTACCTAAAGTTTTATTATCTTTAAGCGCTTCGCCTAAGATACTGCGCATTAAATCGATCATATCTTGATAGTAACCTACCTCGCCTTGATAGTTTTCTCTTAAATGAGCTTCTTGTATAGGTGTGTCATATTCATCGATTAAAATAATAGGACGTTTTTTGAATTTTTTCTTCATGTACACCGATAATTGCTTCAGAGCAACACTTGTATTTGCTAAATTGGCTTTTTGATCTAACACAGCCATGAATTGAGTTTTTTGACTTGTTGATAATAAATTCTCGTCGAGTAAATAGCTATGATCCTCATACAATTCACTCATTAATACTTTAATCTTATCATAAGCATTCGCATAAGAAGCCTCTTGTACACTTTTAAAAGTAATAAAAATAACGGGGTATTGTTGCTGATGCTTTGTACAGAATGTCTTGTTCTCGGAAATCTTTAGGCCTTTAAATAAATTTTCAGTATGAGAGTGATTTTTTCTCAAAAAATAATAGAGCATTGATAGATTGAGCGTTTTCCCGAACCGTCTAGGCCGAGTAATTAAGATAACTTTAGCGCTATCTTTAATAATGTCTTCAATCAATAAGCTTTTATCAGCAAAAAGAAAATCACCTTCAACAAGTTCTTCAAAATCACTAATTCCAATGGGTAGATTCATATAAATTTTATAACAATTAAAATGGTTTTTCCAGATGCAGGCATTTTTTGATATGACATTACAAGTCGTTACGCAGATAAGATGATGCTATTCAAGAGATAAGATGCATGCTAGTTTATCTTCACCAAAAACTCGAGAGTAATTTCTACCAAGTTTTACTTTTCTAAAAAAAGAAAGGGAAACTGGTGCTAAAGTTCTGGCACGATAAACTAAATAATCCCATTTTGTTACTTTATTTTCTGGATACTTCTAATATAACAAATTGATTATTAAATGATTCAATGTTAATTGAATGATCATTTTTTATAAATTGATCAAAAAATAGACGGATCAATGATATAATGGTGCGGTATCTGGTTAAATCAGGTTCACCTTCTTCTTTGAAAAAAGGTAAAATTTTTTCTAAAATTTCATGATCTGCAAAGGAGTTGTGCTCTGCTCCTGTAATGAATGCTTTAAAATTATCTATATTAAGTGGGGTCTTTAAAAAACTAGTTTCATCAGCAAATAAGTGTAAAAATGGTTTATTAAATCCTATGGATCCATCTACATAATCGAACAAATCTTGGATTGGTGCGTCTAACTGGATAGCCGCTTTTATCTGATCGCAGGTTCTTGCCATTCTCATTGCGGTAATTCCTCCGAGTGAATGTCCTAGTGTTCCGATGTTATTTAAATCCATTGAGTTGGCAAAATATTCTATTTTTGGCAATGAAGATAAAACAAAAGTGGCGTCATCAAAGCAAGTATCTACTGCAACGCTGTCTCTCACTGCTTTTCTAAATAATTGATCTTCATTTTGAAAAATCACTGTATCTGCAACATAGGGATTATGGATGGCGCATACGATGTAGCCATGACTAACCAGTTCTTGAAAAAGACTTTGATAGGAACCAGCGGTTACACCGAATCCATGGTTAAAAAGCAGCACTGGATACTTTCCCGGTAATGGCTCTACGTCTAAAGATTTATTAATGCTTAAGGCCCTAATTTGTTCCATGATGGTCCCTAGAGATTCTTTTAAAGATGGAATTGCCGCTAGCTCTCTATGCCAGAAAACAAATTCTTCTTCTCCATAAGGTTCAAAATGATGGGAACTTCCTGTTGCGGGATAATAAAAAGTAAGTTTAAGCCTCCGATTTTTTTCGGTATTGTAAGGATCACTTCGACTCATGTCGGTTAACTCAATATTTTTATACCCTATTGCGAAGGGGCCTGAGCTACGAGGAAACAAAATAGCATTATCGTTTTGTTGTTTATTGTATTCAAGTATGCATTCGGATAGATTTTCTTCATTTTTATTGGCCCCAAACAATGGATTTAAAAATGGTAAAGCAATGGATAAGGATGCAGTTGCAACTAATTTTATAACTTCTATTTTATTCATATATTTGCTTATAATTTCTTACCGATTAAAGACAAGGTTTTTAAATTCGAACAGAGGAGTGCGAAAACAAATGTCCGATAAATCGCCAAAAATGGTGGAAATCGTGTTTGATTTTTAGCCAAAAACGTCATAAATTATGTCTGATAAATCGCCAAAAACAATGAAACGCCTTATAGATCAAGATCTTAAAGAATGGAAAACATCGAAAGAGAGAAAGTCGTTGATTCTTCGGGGTGCTAGGCAGGTTGGAAAGACGTTTGCGGTCAGGCAGTTGGGGAAAAGTTATGCTGATTTCTATGAAGTTAATTTTGAAAAACGGGTTGATCTGCATTCTGTCTTCGAGAAAAATCTTGATCCGGTAAGGATTCTGAGAGATCTCTCGATTGATAGAGGTGCGCCTATTCGCCCTGGAGAAACGCTCCTTTTCTTTGATGAAATACAAGCGTGTCCGCAGGCATTATTAAGTCTTCGGTATTTTTATGAAGAGGTGCACTCACTTCATATTATAGGAGCTGGGTCGCTCTTAGAGTTTGCGATAGAGCAGATTGGAATTCCGGTTGGTCGGGTTCAGACGTTAACGGTGTTTCCGATGAGTTTTGCGGAATTTTTGGTTGCAAAGGGTCAAACACTTTTACTGGAAGCAATTTTTAAGCAAGCCAAGCTTTCGGAGGTTATCCAAGATAGGGCGATCCGATTTCTTGCAGAATATTTTGCAATTGGCGGACTTCCTGAAGTTGTTGCAAGCTGGGTATCTAGTGAAGAACCTCTTACGATAAAAGATAAGCTAAATACGCTAGTAGAAACATACCGACAGGACTTTGAAAAATACGCTAAAAAGAGCCAACTTAAATATCTTAATTTGTTACTACAGCACATTCCCTTGCAAGTTGGAAAAAAGTTTAAATTTCAAGGTATCGGGGAGTATCGAAAGAGGGAATTGGCACCCTGTCTTGAATTGATGGAAAAGGCTCATATTATCCATAAAGTTTATCACACGTCTGGACAAGGAGTGCCATTGGGTGCTCAGGCTGACATGGAACGGTATAAGGTGATTCTTTTCGATGTTGCCATTACACAGCAGCTTTTGGGCCTTGATCTAAGAGGCTGGTTTTTGAAGTCGGAAGGTGAGTTTGTAAATCAAGGTGCATTGGTGGAGAGTTTCATAGGCCAAGAAATGATGGCCTATGCATCTCCAAATGTGCGGCATCCTCTTTTTTACTGGCAACGGGAAGCGAGGGGAAGCGAAGCTGAAATTGATTATCTGACGACGATTAATGGAGAAGTTATTCCTATTGAAGTCAAGGCTGGGAAGGGATCTACTTTAAAAAGTCTTCATTTCTTTCTTTCGTCGCATCCCAAAAGTCCTTATGGAATTAAAATTTCATTGGCAGAGAGGAGCAAATTTGAAAATATTGTTTCTATTCCGCTTTATGCAGCGTTTGAGGTTGTGGAAGGGGGGAGAGAGCGGATCGAGACATTATTGTAAACAGGGGTAATTAACCTGATACCAATTTAATTCCAAGGTGCACTGGGTTGCTAAAGTTCTTTGGCAAGCAGACTATTTTTAATGGATTGCTCTTTTTGTAATTCCATAACGTAAGGCATAATTTCGGAAAAGTTTTTTATTTCTTTACTCTTTTCTTCAGTTTCACACAATTGGTCACCCATAAAAGTTTCACAAGTTATTATTGCATCTTTTAGTTTAAATCCGTCGTCGGCGAGCCTGGAAATTATTTTGAGGGCATCTTCATTTTTTGAAACGAAACTTTTGTAGCTATTCATGGCATCGTCAAAGATCATTTCTAGTAGTTCTTTACTTATTTCTTTTTCTTTTGTATTGCCCTCATTGAGTATGGTCGATAACTCGAAGATTTCTTTTGCATCGTGGATAGATGCTGCGGTGAGGCTTATTAGGTCAGATGTATTTGGATATTCTTTAAATTTTTCGCGAAATGCCAGGATTGTATTGTCAAAACCGGCGGACTCCACGATAAGAGCGCTCATTACTTTTTGCATTTCTTCTGTTAATATGTCCTTTGAGGCTGCTTCTTTTGCTTCGGTTGTTGCTAGATTTAAAAGCTTATTTTGAAGTTTATGGTACAGGTCGCGAAACGGAAGGCTTGCTAGTATTAAGTTATCTCCTTCTGCAAGATTTGCGCCGGTAGCTGTTGCGTAGACTTCTAATTTATTGCTGTTTCTTATGAAAGTAAATAGCATGCTTTCATCTGCTTTGTGTGAATTATGAATAGCAATAGTTTCGCTTGTTTTTTCTTCCGCATAACTATTGATAGATATTTCTATGAATAGGGATAGACTAAATATACCGATCGCCGATATTTTAATCAAAATCTTTTGGGTGTTCATTTGATTTATTTATTTTAGTTTTAATTACAAACTAAGTAATCGTAGCATGATATTTTATATATTTCAACATTTGATGTTATTTTTAATTTAATAATCTTAGTAAAATTTTTTTTGTAGAAATTTTTTTTAAAAAAATTATTGACTTTCGATAAAATATGATCAAATATCGACATCAATTTAAAAAACCGTAAAATTTAGAAAAATTACAGAAGATGCAAAAAATTCAGAAATGGAGCCGTTTTATTCGAATTTTTTTTCAAATTGTATTCATTGGGATACCGATTTACACGTTAGTGCAATGGGGGTATGATGGACAATTTGTCGATATAATAGATTCATTGCGTAGGTTTTATCCGTCGATTTCTTTTCCGACGGAAATTCCATATGCTACTAGAGCATTATGTTTTATGATTTCGATGGTTCCAAATGGCATTATCATGTTCGGATTTTATCATTTAATTAAGCTTTTTAAGCTATATGAATTGGGTCAAGTATTCACTAGTGAAAATATTAGGCATATAAAAATCTGTGCTTATGCCATACTAGCATGGTTTCTTTCTGATTTCTTAGCTTATTCGTTGTTAATTTTAGCATTAACCATAGACAATCCTCCCGGAGAAAGAATATTAAGCATTTCTTTAACCACTAAACACTTCTCCACATTGGTTATCTCTTTAATTTCTATAGTTATTGCACAAATCATGGATGAAGCACGTAAACTAAAGGATGAAAACGACTATATTATTTAATTTTCAAATAAAGTTACAATGATAATTGTAAATATTGATGTAATGCTAGCAAGGCGTAAGATGCGTTCGAAGGAGTTGGCTGAGAGGATTGGAATCACTGAGCAAAATCTTTCCATCCTCAAGACGGGTCGAGCTAAGGCAATTCGTATTGTGACAATCGATGCTATTTGCAAGGCCCTTGATTGCCAGCCAGGTGATATTTTGGAATATCGTTCTGAAGAAAGTGAAGGACAATCTCATTGACTTCCCTATCAAGAAATGGATAACAAATAGGTAATTTTTAGATAAATAAAAATAATAGAATTAAATCAAAAGTCATGAATCAAGTAATACAAAGCCAGCAAAAAAATGTTCAAAGAAATCAGTATAGCAATAGTGTATCTGTTTCCAAAGGGGTTGCACATTCACCTTCTCCTAATCCGCGAGTTTCAACATCTTATTATAACGCATTGCCGATGCCGGTTCGCGCGCTGATTTACATTCCAGTAACTGTTGTGCAAACAATCCAGCAAAATGTTTTTCCCTCCATTCTTCTTACCGAGGGCTTGCACGTATTTCGTCAAAATTTCGGTCTTTCTCAAGAAAGGGTGATCGGAAACCTTGTCGGAAGCCTTGTTCTTGGTACTGTGATTCTGACTTCGCCTGAGTCGACAGTTCTAAAGGTTTTTCTCGGAGCAATAGCGATCGGTATATCTTCTCCATCTGTCGAAAAAGCCCTAAACAATCTCCTTCTTTATGGCATGGTGCTCTGTACGATTTCTAAGTTTTATGTAAATCCGTGGTTTGATAAGGAGCATGAATCTATCAATGCTATTTGGCATAAAATGAGTGATAAAACTATTCCTGACGAAGAGTACTATAAATCATTTTATGCTTCTGTTTGGGAATTTACTAAGGCTTTAAGTGCTATGGTTTCGATGGAAGTACTTAATAATATTTTTTCGTCAATGCTTAATCAGATAATTACTTTCAAAAAGCAAGATGAGTTTGGCAAAGAATGGCTAACTAATTTCGCAGCTTATGGAGTTAGTGCAGTCAATAAATCATCGGGTTCGGAAGCAGATAATGAGAAAGCAAATCTTAACCCGGTTAAAATCTTCGAAGATATCGAGCATGAAAGCGAACTGCTTACTCTATGGAATACACGGGTTAATACGATAATCGATTGCTTTACAGCATGTTATGCAATGTTTACTCTGTCGCCAACGATAGCATTATCTTTTTATTTTGGAACAATAATTCTCCCTCGACTCTTGCTTGTTAGCTTTGCGTACTCGCTGACTTTTAATACATTCCTTTCTTTTTTTGAAAGGCCAGCAGAAATACTGCATAGAAAATTAAAGCAACTTAAAGATCTTATTATTCGTCAAATTACAAATATTGATCATAACGCCGAATCAATGACTTTTCTTGAAGGTGAAGAGTTTGAAGCGAATAAACTTTTGGCTTTGATTAAAAAGGAATATCATCAATCTATAAAACACGATCTTCTAGATTCTGCAAAAGGATCTATAACGAGTTTTATTGGAGAGTTTCAGTGGCTTTTCCCTATCCTCGCAACACTTGAAGATGTTCGTAATGGCATTATCAGACAAGAAGAAGTTGGGCCATACATGAGTCATTATTTTCGTATCAATAAATTTATGACTTGGACTAAAAGTAATTTTGAGCAACTCGATAAAATTAGACAAAGCCTTCATCGTCTCGACCTTTACAAAGAGCGTATTCGCAGTTGGGGCATTGAGCGAGAGGAAATGGAAAAGAAAGTCGTTGACTCTGATGTGATTAGTTTTTCAGGATCTATTTTTTTAGACGATTTAGACGAAAATAGAAAAATGCTCCTAGCTCATGGCAGCTTTGTCCTTGAGCCAGGTTCTATAACACATTTTAGTGCGGATTCAGGTTCTGGGAAAACCACTCTTTTTAGAATTTTCCGTCGCGTCTGGGCTAACTTTGATGGCACATTTCCGAATTCAACAACCGTAGCCCCAGATCCTTGTACTATGCCTAAACAAAAAACCGCTTTTCTACCTTCTCAAGTTTATGTTTTAGGCCCAGATGAACCGCTTTTTCAGACGATTTGTTATCCTATTAAATATGAAGAGCTCGAATCTAACAAGCAATTAGTGCAAGGATGGTTACGATTATTAAATCTTCGTAAACACGTTTGTGATAATTTGACAAATCTTTCACTTGATGGAGACGAAAAGACTAACCAGGGCATTATTTTTAATTGGATGATCTCTCTTAGTAAAGGTGAACGCCAACGAATTGCCTTCTGCAATATCCTTCTAAAATTAGCGACTCAAGATATAAAGTTCCTGATTTTGGATGAACCTTTCGATGGTATAGATTTCGAAATACAACAGACCATGGTTGAGTTACTTAAGGATGTGATTAGAAGATCTAATCCAGAATGTACAGTATTATTTTCTACTCACGGATATCATCACGAACTAAACACACATACACTGACCATTAACAAGGATACAAAAGAGTTCAAATTAACATCATCTACTCTATAAACAAAATTTTATAGCTTGACGGTGGAATTCAACTGAAGCATATTGGAGGCTTCGTGATTGGCTGAGTCGGGCCGTAGCGCAGCCTGGTAGCGCACTAGCATGGGGTGCTAGGGGTCGAGAGTTCGAATCTCTCCGGCCCGACCATTTTCGATCAAGGGGGAAGTGAAGGATTAAATAAGACCTAGTTGCATTTTGCCTTCTTCGGAGATCATGGATTGATTCCAGGCGGGATCCCAGACGATTTCGACTTCGGCGTTGTGTACGCCAGGGACTGTTAAGATTCTGGTTTTTGCGTCTTCGGCGATTGCTGGGCCCATGCCACAACCGGGGGAAGTTAGAGTCATTGAAACGTGGGCTGAGTAGTGGCCTTCTGGTTCTTCTTTTAAATCCATGGAGTAAACTAGGCCTAGGTCTACGATATTGACGGGGATTTCGGGGTCGTAGACGGATTTAAGTTGAGTCCAGATTGCGGCTTCATCGGGAGGACCTTCGTGAAGGGGGGCGATTTCATTTTGTTTAGAGGTCTCATCAGGAATTTTTTCTCCTAGTGCATCGGCGTCTTTGCCGGCGATGCGGAACATTCCCCAGTCGCAAATTATGGTGAAATTGCCGCCTAGGCGATGCGTGATGACCCCTTTTGTACCTTTTGGGACATGTACTTTGTCGCCGGCAGGGATGACTGTTGCCTCACAATCACGTTTTAGAATTCTTTCGTTGGATACTGACATAGATTATTATTCTGTTTTCAGGCCCTTACTCAATTTTGCTTCAATAATTTTCCGCAAACCGTCCATCAATGTGGGATTTTCTATTTTGACTAAAATTTCATCTAGAAAGCCAAAAACGAGGAGTTCTTGGGCCTGTTTTTTGGAGATTCCGCGAGAGAGCATATAGAACAATTCTTTTTCATCGAGTTTTCCGGAGGTTGCTCCATGTGAACATTTAACATCATTGGCTTCAATTTCCAGGCCGGGGAGGGAATTTGCCACGGCATCTTCGCTTAGCAAGAGATTTCTATTTGTTTGATAAGCGTCGGTTTTATCGGCTGAAGGGAGGACTTTTATCATGCCCGAGAAAATGGTTTTGGACTCATCCATGAGTACATTTTTATATAATAAATCTGAAGTTGAATGAGAAGCTTTATGTTCTTGAAAGGTACGTTGGTCAAATTCTTGAGTTTTATCGGCGATGGAAAGAGAATAAAGATTTGCATCTGCGGTGGGGCCATTAAGGCTTACTTGGTTTTCAAATCGTGCGGCCTTGGCACCCAAGTTGATTGCTACGGTTTTGGCTTTGGCGTCTTCTTCCACGATGGTTGAGTCCAATTGAAACGATAGTGTTTTTTCGTTCCAATTTTGAATTGTCTTTCGCGATACCTGGGCACCCTTCCCGACGAAGGTGCTGCCTACGGCGATTGCTAACGCTGGATTATGTTTTGTATGTGAAACGTAAACATCAACGAGGGTGAGACAGCTATTGGCTTCTGCAATGGTGATTGTTTGGGGAAATAATGAGGCATTGCTATCTTGAGCCCAATGATAGACGATTAGAGGTTTTTGGATGATAACGTTTTCTGGGATGTATAGAAATGCACCGGCATGCGCATAGGCGATACTAAGATGATAAAATTTTTGAGAGCCTAAGTGAGTTTTTTGTTTTAGAAAGTATTCTTGAACAAGTTCGGGATGATTTTCAAATGCGTCGGATAATGGCTCCCAAATTACGCCTTTTTCGCTAAGTTCTGTATCAACATAATCGTGACATAGGATGTGGTTATCTTCAAAAATCATTCTACCGCCAAAATCAGTAACGATAGATGAGAGTCTTTCTATGTCTACGCGTTCGTAGCCGATTTTTGCGTGAGGAAATTGATAACCCTCAAGTGAGAAATTTTTAAGATCGGCGAAACGCCATGCTTCATCGGTGCGCTTTGGCATTTGAATTTTATTAAATTGATCCCATGCATCTCGTTTAAGGTTTTGAAGCCAGGGTAGATGCTGATAATGAGCTAAATGTGTTTCGAAACATTTGTTAGAAAACAGGCCATTATTGAGGAGACCGTTCACGTTATGCGAATTAGTTTCTAGTGTCTGAGAGTGTTTCATAGTAGTTTTTGGTATTATATATTAACCAACAGAGCCTTCCATTTCTAAATCAATAAGGCGTTTTAGTTCTACACTATACTCCATTGGAAATTCACGAATCAAGTCATTTACGAAGCCATTGACACTTAAGCTAATAGCCTGGGCTTCGGTCAAGCCTCGTTGTTGCATGTAGAAGATTTGTTCTGCACTTACTTTTGAGACGCTGGCTTCATGCTGAACAGAGTTGCCCTTGCCCCCGACTGTAATTGCTGGATAAGTGTCTGTTTTGCTTAGAGAATTAATTAATAAAGCGTCGCATTCTGTGTTGTTTTTGCAATTTCTGACCTGTTTGGGCATGAAGACGAGTCCTCGATAGGTAGCTCGGCCGGTGCCAACTCCTATGGACTTTGAGATGATATTGGAAGTTGTATTGTCGGCGATATGGACCATTTTTGCGCCTGTGTCTTGATGTTGTCCATCATTAGCAAGTGCGATGGAAAGTACTTCGCCACGGGCGCGTTCTCCTTTTAGGATAACGCCGGGGTATTTCATAGTCAGACGGGAGCCGATGTTGCAATCGATCCAACGGATTTCGGCGTCTTCGTGGGCTAGGCCTCGTTTTGTGACAAGGTTGAATACGTTCGTGGACCAGTTTTGTACAGTGATGTACTGAATTTTTGCGCCTTTTAAAGCAACGAGTTCAACAACGGCGCTATGAAGGGTAGCAGTTTCAAATTTTGGCGCTGTGCAGCCTTCCATGTAGGTGACTTCTGAGCCTTCGTCCGCAATAATTAGAGTGCGTTCGAATTGGCCAAAGCTTTCGGCGTTGATACGGAAGTAGGCCTGGAGAGGTTGGGTGATTTTGACGCCTTTAGGTACGTAGATAAAACTACCTCCGCTGAAGACTGCGCTATTAAGGGCGCTAAATTTGTTATCGCCAATGGGGATGACTTTACCGAAAAATTTGCGAAAAATTTCGGCGTGATCTCTGAGCCCTTCGGTTGGGCCGACGAATATAACACCTTGTTTTTCGAGAGATTTTTTCATATTGGAGTAAGCGGCCTCGCTGTCAAATTGGGCTTCGACTCCGGCGAGAAATTTTCGTTCTTGTTCAGGGATACCTAGACGCTCGAAAGTTTTTTTAACGTCGTCGGGAACGTCTTCCCAAGTGCGGCTAGGGACTTGGCCTTTTGATAGGTAGTAGCGAATTTTGGAGTAATCGATATTTTCGATATCTTTAGAGGCCCAGTGAGTAGGGTTAGGTTTGCTTAGGAAAATCTGAAGGGCTTTGTGACGAAATTCTTTTACCCAGGGGTCTTCATTTTTTATGTCTGAAATATAGTCGATGGTTTTTTCATTTAAACCGACGCCGGCGTCGAATTCGTATGTTGTATCGTAGTGAAAGGCGCCTTTGTCTCTATCGATATTGATTGCTTCGAGGTTTTCCATGGTGAAGTTTATTAATTCTAAATTAATTGGCCAGGGCGGTTGCTAGGTCGTCTTTAACCCAGTCATATCCTTTAGATTCGAGTTCAATGGCTAAGTCTTTGCCTCCGCTGCGGACGATATGGCCGTCGTACATAATATGGACTTTGTCTGGTATGATGTAATCAAGGAGTCTTTGATAGTGGGTTATAACTAGCATACCTATTTTAGGATTACGCATGAGATTGACGCCATTAGCTACAACTTTTAAGGCATCGATATCGAGTCCGCTGTCTGTTTCGTCTAGTATGGCGTATTTGGGTTGAAGCATCATCATTTGGAGGATTTCGCAGCGTTTTTTTTCACCGCCTGAGAAGCCTTCATTTAAAGAGCGTGCTGTAAACTTGCGGTCCATTTTAAGGAGGTCCATTTTTTCGTAGAGAGTCTTGTAATAGTCTGTGGCTGAAAATGTTTCTCCGTCTTTTTGACGTGACTGGAGGGCTGCGCGAATGAAATTGGCGATGCTGACGCCGGCGATTTCGCTGGGATATTGAAAGGCGAGGAAGAGGCCTGTTTGAGAAATTTCATTTACTTCTTTGCCTAGAATACTGACGCCGTCGAGCAGGATGTCTCCATTTGTGATAATGCAGTCTTCGTGTCCTGCCAGGGCCTTGGCCAAAGTGCTTTTACCAGTCCCGTTTGGGCCCATTAGAGCATGGACTTCTCCTTTTGGTACGGTTAAGGAAAAGTTTTTGATAATTTTCTTTCCGTCTATTTCTACTGAAAGGTTTTTTATTTCTAATGAATTCATATGATTAACGCCCCAATTTAAGGAATGGCTATTATAGTTGAGACTGATTCTCGATTTCAATACTATTTTTTAGATTTTTGTTAAAGAATACCCATAAATGAATCGAAATTAATCCCGACCAAAATGAGGTCTACCTACAATTAGTCTTGACTATTTTGAGGTTCTATTACTAAATGGTCAGAATGAAGCGGTTGTATGAGGCTATTATTCACGAGCATTTGGAAAAGTATGACTTGATGGTTTTTATTTGCGGACCTAGACAAGTGGGAAAAACTACATTGGCGCAAGCTCTAGCTGGAGTTAAAAATAAGTATTTATATTTAAACTGGGATAACTTGGATGATAGACGACGGATTTTAGAGGGACCGACAAAGCTAGTGGAAGAGGATTTGTTAAGTAATGTATCTAAAGGAAAGCCGTTTTTAATTCTTGATGAGATACACAAATACGAGGAATGGAGTTCATTTGTGAAAGGGATATATGATACCTATAAAGATGAACTTAGAATTATTGTTACGGGAAGTGCTCGATTAAATGTTTATAGGAGAGGTGGGGATAGTATGATGGGGAGGTATTTCCAATATCGAATGCATCCTTTGAGTGTTGGAGAGTTACTGCATTCGGAGCCGGGTGAAACAGTATTAAGAAAACCTAAAAAACTCGGTATTAAAAAATTCAACGAATTGCTAGAATTTGGAGGATTTCCGAAGCCATTTTTAAATAAGGACAAAAAATTTGCAAGACGTTGGCAAGATCTTCGGCATCAGCAGCTTATTAATCAAGATCTTCGTGATATATCGGATATACGAATGACTTCAAAGATGGAAGTTTTGATTCAATTGATTAGTGGCCAAAGTGGTCAATTATTTAACTATAACAATATGGCCACAAAGATAAGGGTGAGTAATTTTACGGTGCGCCATTGGATGGATGTTCTGGAGGAATTGTATTATTGCTTTAAAATTCATCCATGGTCGACGAATGTGGAACGAAGTTTGCTTAAAAATCCCAAGTATTACTTATGGGATTGGTCTCGAGTAAAAGATAAAGGGGCACGTGTAGAGAATTTTGTGGCAAGTCATTTACTAAAAGCGGTTCATTATTGGAATGATACGGGGCAAGGACAATATGAACTTTATTTTGTAAGAGACAAAGATCAAAATGAGGTTGATTTTCTTGTAGTGGAGAATGGGGATCCGTGGATGTTAATTGAAGTCAACTTTTCGGAAGATAAGGTGTTGTCTAAGAGTTTGAAGAAATTTCAAGAACAATTACGACCTAAATATAGTGTTCAGCTTGCATATGATATGGACTATATTGACTTTGATATAAGGGATATTAAAAAGGCTAAAATTATGCCAATGATTACGTTTTTATCTCAGTTGCCGTAAAACCTAAATTCGGCATAAAAAAAACGGTTATTAAAGTTGCCTTTAAGGAGATAAGCCTTCATTCTGTTTTTTCAACTTAACAGAATCATAATTATGTCAGAGGAACTTGTAGGGAATGTTTTAGTGGCTCAGTCTGGTGGGCCTACGGCGGTAATCAATTCTAGTCTTGCTGGAGTTCTAACGGAGGCATTGAATCATGCTTGTATTGAGGAAATTTATGGAAGTTTGAATGGGGTATTGGGTATTTTGAATGAGAACTTTATTGATCTTGCGGAGGAGTCGCAGCAGACTGTTCGTGCGCTTCGGGTTACGCCGGGTGCTGCGCTGGGGACTTGCCGTTATAAATTGAAGAAAGAGCAAGATTTCGAACGGATCATTGACGTTTTGATGGCTCATAATATTCGTTATTTTTTCTATATTGGGGGCAATGACTCTCAGGATACGGCGAGTAAAATTTCACAGCACGCTGCTAATAGGGGCTATGAAATGCGTGTTATTGGGATTCCGAAGACTATCGATAACGATCTTCCGATAACGGATCATTGTCCTGGTTATGGAAGTGCAATTAAACACATTGCTAGTGTTGTACGCGAAATGGCCGAGGATCATGAGGCTATGGGACAACACGATTTGGTATCGATTGTAGAAGTTATGGGCAGAAATACGGGATGGATTGCGGCGGGATCTGCTTTGGCAAAACACCGTAACAGCCCGGAAAATGCGCCTCATCTAATTTACTTACCTGAGGTTCCATTTTCAACAGAGAAGTTCTTGGAAGATGTTCAGTCAGTTTTACAAAAGAACAAACACTGCATGGTCGTTGTCAGCGAAGGGATAGTGGATGGGGAAGGCAATTACATTGCTGCGGATGCTAATACGGATTCTTTCGGGCACTCACAGCTTGGAGGTGCGGGCGAATTTCTACGCAATCTTGTCAGCGAAAATATTAATGTGAATGCGCGTGCTTGCAAGTTCGGGATATCTCAGCGGGCCGCGGCAACACATGCATCGCAGACTGATAATAATGAAGCGTTTCTTTGTGGGCAACAAGCGGTAAAAGTTGCAGTCTCGGGGCAAACTGACAAGATGGTCACACTCATTCGTCAAGATTCTGAAAGCTATTTATGTGGAACTGGGCTTGCTTCGTTGAATGAGGTTGCCAATGGAGTTAAGGCATTTCCTAAGCAGTGGATCAATGAAAGCGGTAATGGAGTGACGCATCCTTTTGTAAAGTATGCCTTGCCGTTGATTCAAGGTGAGGTTCAGGTTCCTTATGAACAAGGACTTCCACAATTTGCAAAACTTGCGAAAAATGTTGTAGGAAAGCAACTTTCTGGATATGCTTTGGTATAAAACACCAAGAGAAGCGTGACATTAATTTTACAAAAGGCCGGTAGAAAAACACTGCAGGCTTTTTGTTTTTCAATGTTATTTTTAATTGTCGATACTTTCTTTTGCAAAAATGCCAAGGTGAGCGCCTAATCTGATGGCATGGCCGACTCTGGCGGCGTACTTAGATGTTAACTTATCAACATTACCTTTACCTGGCTTGTGATTAACATGAAATGTTACTGCATGTTTACCATTCCACGATATTGCATATGCAGAACCTCCATTTCCTTTAATTTCTCCACCTAATCTTGTTATTAACGTTTCAACGCTTGATTTTTGAATCAGAAGATGAGGTGGATGTGGGCTTAAAAGAGCGTCTGCAAGGCTTTTTTGTTCGTCGGTTAAGTTA
>Ga0207144_1081_pt1 | contig 19453 bp, 19 predicted proteins | sample Alteio_BWMinHeat_FD_153583 | JGI IMG/M metagenome (GOLD analysis project Ga0207144, IMG submission 153583) | Enriched cells from forest soil in Barre Woods Harvard Forest LTER site, Petersham, Massachusetts, United States -... | ecosystem: Environmental > Terrestrial > Soil > Temperate forest >...
ATAACAACAATCAATAGTTGCCAGGGCCCAAGAATGTTTTTACTGAAAAACTGCTGTTTATCAATAGAGGGAAAACTCCATACAGTCCTTGCAAAAACTCTGAAAAACACATCCTCAACAATCTGAATAAATGTCCTGTGCGTAAGATCCACTGCATTTGGGCTACCATGCAGAATAAAATTGGCAATTGTTCTGGTATTGAGAAAATTATGCCTTAATTCAAAAGCCAAAAAAGGAGAAAATCCAATCAGAAATCCAATAAGTAAAAAAAAGTATTGTTTTAGTAAAATAAAAATATCTTTTCTCAAAAGATAAAAAAAACTAAACAAAGTAAAGCAAAAAATAATTATTCCAACAAAGAGTTCTATGTAGTGAAGCTGAAGAGCAATTCCATAAAGAACCCCAATCCCAAAAAAATACTTCCAGGACTTATTTAAAACTGCTTGATAGAGTAGATAGAGCATAAGGAGTGTAAAAAACGGCATTGGGTTGGGATTCCAGGAAGAACGAGAATAAGTAATCACAAGGGGTGAAACAGCATACAATAAAGAAGCGATTAGCCCAACGGGTTCATTAAATAGCTTTTTCCCAACATGGAAAATTAAAAAAACAGTTGCGATTCCCAAAAGTGCGATCATCACTGCAGGACCAACTGGATTAAGCTTAAAAAGCCAGAGAAATGGAGCCATCATGTAGTAGTAAATCGGACCAGTGTAAAAATCTCCAGCGCTTGAGCGTGGCCCTAAAAGGGTAAATTGCCCCTCAAGGATGTGCTTGACAACCAAAACATCTCGTCCCTCATCTCCTAAAAAAGTCATGTAGTCTGAAATTCTATAAAGGCGAAGGAATGAGGCAAGTAATATGATAACGATTAAAAACAGGTATGTGTATTTAAACTTCATCAATTATAAACTTACAATTTACTTTTCAATTTTCTTCTTTTTCCAGATTAATTTACTATAAATAAAGAAATTCCAAATTAGTAAAAGCCCTGTTCCTAGTACAAAATAAATAAGATAATATTTAATCGCTAAAGGGCCTATGTGCAGAACGCCTGCTCCAATTAAGTGATCACCAATCCATATTGTTCCTGTTTGGATAAAAATGACTCCGAATGCTGATGTTGCATAAAACTGAAGCAATTTCCAAAGATAGCTACTAATTCTACTTACCTTTTGCTCATTAAATGTCCAAATATTATTAAAGTTATAATTTGAAAAAATTGCTACTCCAGCACCGACTAAATTTGCGCTAGAATGGTTCCAGTTATAATTGTCTGAGAGTATTTTTAAAATAATTGCGTTTATAATAAAACCAAATCCTCCAACAACTAAAAATTTCAGGAATTTTTGTGAATCCTGGATTCTAAGCCTTATTACAACCCAAAAAGAATCAAACAAGTCTTTTCTGGTAATTTTACTTGACCCTTCTTTTCTCTCATAAAAAATTATTGGGACTTCACTAACTTTGGCCTTTTGTTTTAAGATATCATGAAGGATATGAAGCTTGTATGCATAATATTTTGAAAACAAATGATCCAAATCAACATTTTTCAAAAAAGAAGTTTTTGTCAACTTATAACCTGAGGTCATGTCGTGTACATCAAACCGCATTAGCATGACTTGTGCAAATAACCCTCCAAATCTACTGATGATTTTTCTGTGAATCCCCCATTCTTTTGGAATTCCTCCGCCTTTTACATATCTACTGCCGATTACATAGTCAGCTCCCTCATCCATAGCGTGAATTAGATGCGGTATATCCTCTGGATCATGTTGAAAATCAGCATCAAATTCCATTACAGCATCAGCTTTCATTGATTCCATGGCATAGTGCATTCCCCTAACATAGGCTGCTCCCAAACCGTTTTTTGTGCCTTTTAGAAGTTCAATACTTTTCCATTTTTTCATAAATTCCTCAACTACTGCTCCAGTCCCATCAGGTGAATTATCATCAACAACAAGTAGATGCATTTGGTGATTTTTTACTTTGGGGAAAATCTTCTCAATTAAAAGAGGAATAAGTTTTTCTACATTTTCTTTTTCATTGTAGGTTGGTAGTATTACAACAATTTTCATACGTTTCTAAAATAATCTATTGTTTTTTTTAATCCATCCTCAAGCCCTGTCTTTGGTTCCCACTGCAAAAGTGTTTTTGCTTTGCTAATATCAGGCTTTCTCCTAAGCGGATCATCCTCAGGAAGCTCTTTAAAGACTATTTGCGAGCTTGAACTCGTCATATCCTTTATTATTGTAGCAATTTCTGAGATTTTTCGCTCATCCAAATTTCCTAAGTTTATAACCTCTCCATCGGTCTTTTCAACACTCATTGCCTTAACTAAACCATCTACCATATCATCAATATAGCAAAAGCTTCGCGTTTGATTACCATCCCCAAAAACAGTAATAGCAACATTTGAAAGTGCTTGATTGATAAATGCTGAAACAACCCGGCCATCATCTTTTTGCATAAAAGAACCATATGTATTAAAGATCCGAACAATCCTGGCGTTAATACCAAACTTTCTCCTAAATCCAAAGGTGATTGCTTCTCCAAATCTTTTAGCTTCATCATAGACAGCGCGAACCCCGTTTGGATTAACATTACCAAAATAGGTTTCAGGTTGTGGGGAAACTGCCGGATTGCCATAAACTTCAGATGTTGATGCAAATAAAAATTTGGCATTTTTTTCCTTTGCCAAATTCAGGAGATTGTATGTGCCAGCTGAATTGACAAGCAGTGTTTCAATCGGAAGATTTATATAACTTCTGGCAGAATTTTTATTAGGAGAAGCAGGAGATGCAAGGTGGAAAATATAATTAATTTCCGACAGCCTATCAAGTATTGGAAGTAAGGGCATTGAAATATCTTGATTAAAAAAATTAAAGCTAGGATTATCCAATAAACTTACAACATTATTTTTGTTTCCCGTAATAAGATTATCAACACAATATACAGTAGATCCTTCATTAATCAACCTTTTACAAAGGTGTGAACCGATAAATCCGGCTCCCCCGGCAACTAAGATCTTTAGCATATTCATATGTTACTAAACTTTTATGGGTTTGGGAATAGAGATGTTTTAAGATTAGCAATTTAGAAGCTTTGTTAACCCAAAAAATTTAATAAGTAATCAATCATCGAGGGGGCAGTAAATTACTTTAACTCTCTGGCTCCTATTTCAACAACAGTTAATCCCCCTCTTTGAATAGAATCAAGCTTTGGGGACACAAGAGTTGTGTTTTCTGATACTGGGGTAATTAGAAAATTAAAACGATAGATGTATTGTGGAGTAGGCATTATTATTAATGACAATTTACTGTTAAGTTCTTTGGTATCTGCTAATGAGATTTTTATATATTTTGAATTAGGTAAAGTTGATATTACGTTTTGTACTTCAGCCAAAGCAGTATTTGTCTCCTCTTTATTAAGACCAAGTTTATTAGCAATAGTGAGTATTGTTGATTTCCAGTTATCGTTTGTTACGATAAAACCAGCTTGTGGATTAGTAAAGCTAACTGCGGAATTGTATTCATAATAGAGGCTCTTTAGAACTATCTGATCTGTTGTATTTAATTGAAGTAGACCATTTGGATTAGCTAAAACATCCCATTGATTTGTAGTTGATGCTGGATCCATATAGGTTGTGCTTTGAGGGAGCGTAATATGGATGCTTTCTTTGACTGATGAATAGACAAAGACCACCGGTGATGCTCCTGATACATAACAAGCGTATCCATGAAGACCTGGCTGGTCAAAAAGTACCCAACTCAAATGGTCTAATGTACTACTAGGAAAAAGATTTGGTTGTCCAGCCAATGCTGCAAGCTGATTATTCTGAACAGCTGAAGCAACTATTTGAGATATTTGTGGTTCTAAATTAATCAGATTATTACCTGATGCACCAAAAGATTCCGGATATATGATTGCATTTTGCATATCAGCAAAAAATTGATTAGCGGAATCATAAGGATTAGAGTAAAAGTCTTTGGGATCAAGGGAGGGATAATTTTCGATTAGTCTTTTAACCCCGGCACTCGTTGAGACATCAAATGTGTTGATAGTATGATTTCCACTAACACCAATTTTATTTATTTTTGCAGCCAAAAGAATCGCAGCTTGTTGGGATACTGCTGTATAGAGTGCTTTTCTAACATCATTGATATTACTTACTGGGAAGTTTGCATATTGGAAGTAGAACGTATGATTTTCTCCAAGTTTTGATTTACCCGATGGTACTGCAAATATTAGCTTTCCAAGACCAGAAACATTTATGACAACATTATCAGTCTGCCCCAGCCCAGAATTTGCTTTGTTGCAACCAAAATTACCAGGGATAGGAACATCTTGCGGTGTCTGAGGATTTACTGGTGGTGTAATATTAGGGTTTTGAGAATTGTCAGGCGGTACAGTAGTTGGGTTTAAGGTATTGTACGGAGGGGATTGGGTAACTACCCCAGTAGGATTGAATGTTTTTAACTGTAGCCCTTCATTCTGGGCATATACAGGGTGGGTTAAACGGGAAAGGAAAGAGTTGAGAAATGATAATAAGGAAGGTCTGTCTTTTGTTATTGCAATTTTTGTTGTTTGTTGTATGTTTTGACTGGTGCTTTGTTTAAGGTTATCTGTTAAAAATGTATTGTTGTTTGTTAGTGCAGGTACCATCTGGACAAAGGTTACTCTGTAACCAGAATCAAGGGTTGCATAACCTCTGAAGACATACATTGGAACAAAGTTTGATTGTTGTGTGTCTTGTGGTTTTTCAATATATGAAAGCGTCTCATCTGTTATTGTTGCTGTTTGTGAGTTTGCAAGGTTTTCAGGGTAAACTTTCTGCCAATCAATAGTTCCTGATCCTGAGGGAATGGTTAGGGAGAAAGCTATATTATTGTGGTTTCTCAACTTTTGATATGCCTGTTGGGGAGTTATCAGTTGATTTGCTTGTTTGGTTGTAGTTTTTGTTTGATCAATTATCCTAAGGTTTGAATCAATACTTCTAATAAACCCTTTGGGGTCAATTGCAACAGTAACCGTATTAAAATCATTAGGCCTTACCTTGCCTGTTGAGTTTGGTTGTAGTACTCCATTGTTTAATACATTTGTTATGTTTGGATCTACTGGTGTATTCTTATCAACTGTTCCCTCCTGAAGCGAGGAGAGAGAAGTTGTTTCCGGAATGTTTAGTAAACCAATAGGTGAGAGAATTGGAGAGCCAATTGTATTCCAATCTCTGTGGCACTCAACAAAAGTGAATGGTATATTCTTCTCCTGATAAGTAATAGGGCATTTTAGAGTTGGATCAGATATTCCTAAATCAGAAAGCATTGCCAATGCCTCAGCTCCAACAGGCATTGAGGGAGTGTAACTAGATGGCTTTAAATCAGCAAAGGATTGAAAGACAAAAGAGCCAGTTACCTTATCAAAAGAGATTATCCCCCTTTTGTGCATGTCCTTGCTGTTTGAGACAATTACATAGTTTGTGTTTGTAGTTTTGTAATCTGTTAATCCAAGCTTACCTGCAAATGATTTAATATCTGAATCAGTAAAGTTATTCTTAAATGTATATGCTTTGACTGTTTGAGGAACAACAGGTGGTGTGACCCCATTAATTGCAGTGTATTGATTAAAGCTTACCTTTGGAGCTTCAAAACCTGATTGTGATTGTTGCGTATTATATCCGGGAGCAGGAGTAGACTTATTGATATTTCCTAGAATTAAGCTTAGGAGAAACAGAAAGATTAGAAGAAGTAGGAAACCTAAGGCTAGTGTCTTTTTCTTATTGTTATTAATCCATTCCCTAAGCTTTATGAGCATGTATTTAGAATAGACAAATTAAAGAATAAAAGCAAGATGCTTTGGAAGAAGTTTTATTTATTCTTTCTTTCTCTTTCAAGATCTGATTTTACCATCATCTCAACTAGTTGATTAAACGAAGTTTTTGCGCTCCAACCAAGTTCCTTTTTGGCTTTAGTTGCATCGCCTATTAGATAATCAACCTCAGCAGGTCTTAGATGTTTGGGATGGTTTGTAACAACATATTTATCCCAATTGTCAATACCGACTTGCTTAAATGCCAAATCCACAAATTCTTTTATAGAGTGGTTTTCTCCAGTTGCCACAACAAAATCATCTGCTTTTTCTCTCTGGAGCATTAAATACATTGCTTCAACATAATCCCCAGCAAACCCCCAATCCCGTCTAGCCTCAAGATTTCCAAGCTCTAGCTTTTCCTGCTTGCCAAGACTTATTCTGGCGACAGCATTGCTAATTTTTCTTGTCACAAACTCTATTCCACGCCTTGGTGATTCGTGATTAAACAGTATTCCATTACAGGCAAACATATCATAGCTCTCGCGATAATTTAGAGTAATATAATGTCCATAAACTTTTGCAACCCCGTAAGGACTTCTTGGGTGAAATCGCGTTGTTTCTTTTTGCGGAGTTTCAGTCACTTTTCCAAACATTTCACTGCTTGAGGCTTGATAAAATTTAATTTTCTTGTTAACTGCCCTTATTGCTTCAAGAACACGTGTTACTCCAAGCGCTGTAAACTCTCCTGTTAAAACGGGTTGATCAAAAGAAGTTTTTACAAATGACTGTGCTGCCAGGTTATAAACTTCATCCGGTTCTGACTCAACAAGAGCTTGAGTTATTGAGCTCTGATCAAGTAAATCGGCTGAGAGAAGTTCTATTTTTTCCTGAATATGATGAATATTATCAATATTTGGTATGCTTAATCGTCTTACTGTTCCAAAAACTTTATATTCTTTTGAAAGCAACAGCTCTGCCAAATATGACCCATCTTGTCCTGTAATTCCGGTAATTAAAGCTCTTTTCATTTTTATTAATTCTAAACAATACTTCGCCAATAGTCCAGTGTGTCTTTAAGGGTTTTTTCAATCGGAATCTCAGGCTTCCAACCTGTCAGAGAATTTAACTTCCCATAATTACAATAAATATTGTCAACATCAACTGGCAAAAACCTTTTGGAGTCTGATTCTATTGTAATTTTTTTATCACTCAAAGATAATAAAATATCCAAAAGCTCCTTCATCTGATGTGATTTCCCGGAGCCGATATTGTAAACTTCACCACTTATTCCTTTCTGACAAATTAATGCGTAGCCTTTGACAATATCGCGGACATCTGAAAAATCCCGTTTTGCTTCTAAATTACCGACTTTCAAGAATGGTTCTTGTTGTCCTTTTTCTATCAAGGCAATCTGTTTAGCAAAAGCAGGGATCGCAAAATTTGGCCCTTGCCCTGGACCTGTATGGTTAAATGGGCGCATCCTGACAATATCTAGTTTGTAAGATAAATTGTACTGCAATCCAAGAAAATCCTGAGCTATTTTTGAAACGGCATAAGGATTTCCTGGACGCATTGGAGTCTTTTCATCAACTGGCAGGTCAGATGATTCTACCAAGCCGTAAACTTCAGCCGATGAAACAATAACTATCCTTGTTTTAAGTCCTTTATTTTTTATTGCATTTAATACATTCATCTCAATCTCAATATTTCCTAGAACAACAGGTGTTGGATTTTCAAAACTCTCAGCAGGAGAAGTCAAGGAAGCTAGATTATAAATATGATCTGGCTTTATCCTGTCAATAAGCGAAACCACGTCATTAAAATTAGTTAAGTCAATTTTTTCTATCTGGATTTTTTTGTCTTCTTGAGGTTTTGAATCAATAAGAGAGGTTCCAAAAATTTCAGATTCTCCGCTTGAAACTAAATATTCTGTCAGATGCTTCCCGACAAAACCTGTTGCTCCTGTTATTAATACTTTTTTCATTTTCCAACACCAAAGTAACTAAATCCTATTGAGCGCATTTTTTCAGGATTATAAATGTTTCTTCCATCAATAATAACAGAACCACTCATCAGTTTTTTTACCCTTTCCAAATCAAGATTTTTAAATTCACCCCATTCTGTCAAGACAACCAAGGTTGAGACACCAGCTAGTCCATCATACGGATTTTCAAAATAGCTAATCTTATCGCCAAATACTCCCTTTATCTTACTCATAGCCTTTGGATCATAGACATTAATTTTAAAACCTTTCTCCAATAAATCTTTGATAATATAAACACTTGGTGCTTCCCTTATGTCATCTGTGTTTGGCTTAAAACTCAAACCCAAAATTGTGATATTTTTCTCAGGCGAATTCTTAACAATTTTATCAATGACCATCTGACGCATGTTAGAATTAACTTTCTCAACTCCATCAAGTAAAATTGTGTCTATACCAAGTGACTTTCCGATCTGGATAAGAGCTTTAACATCTTTGGGAAAACATGATCCTCCATATCCAACTCCTGGGTTCATAAAGATCCTTCCAATTCGCTTATCAATTCCAACTGCATCAAGTACAGACTCAACATTTGCACCAGTCTTTTCACAATAAAGCGCAATTAGGTTTGCAAATGAGATTTTGGTTGAAAGCATTGCATTTGCTGTGTATTTTATAAGCTCAGCTGATGCCAGATCTGTAATTATAATTGGCGCATTAATTGGCTTATGCAACTCAGTTAACACAGCAATTGCTTTTTCTGAATCCGATCCAATAACCACCCGGTCAGGCTTAAATGTATTGAGAACTGCTGTACCTTGGCTCAAAAACTCAGGACAAGATGCTATAGCAAATTCTGCGTCTTTTGGCTTAACCTTATTTATAATTTCTTCTATTTTTTTATTTGTGCCAATTGTGACCGTACTCTTGCATGACACAACTGTAAAACCTTTCTTTAAGTTTTTTCCGATTTCCTCAGCAACTTTAAAAACAGTAGATAAATCAGCAGCACCCGTTTCCTGAGGCGGTGTGCCAACCGCTATAAATACAACGTCTGATTCTCCAACGGCTTTCTTAAAATCAAGAGTAAAATTAATCCTATCTTCTTTAATATTTTTTTCAAGAAGTTCTTGCAGCTCTGGTTCATAAAAAATCGGGTCACCCTTTTTAAGCCTTTCAATTTTCTCAGGTGTATGTCCAACAACCCAAACCTTGTTACCAAAATCAGCAAAAACTGCAGCCGTAACAAGCCCAACATAACCGTGTCCGATAAATGCAATTGTCATAAATTTAAATCAAGTATACCAAAAGATTATAGCATAGAAGAATTGAAAGTAATTTGGATAGATCAAGCAAGTTAAATACAACCATATTGCATTTTGAGAATAATTCCAAGTTGAAACTATAGGGGTTCCACTCCTGCATTGCCCACTTTAGCCTCAAAATTAAATCACTAAATACTTAAATGGAGCTTCTGAAATAATTAGATTATGCGTCCACAGGTTGACGGGGAGCTAAAAGTCTTTTTATTGGAAGTACTAGTACTCTTGTGTCATTGCTTCCTTCATGAGGTATTGTATATTTGCCTTTGATATCAAAATCAGAACCTTCAAATATAGCACGAGCGGTACTTAACCCAGTGAATAATCTTGCAGGAACGCTTAGTTTTCCCTCTGCTGTAATTCCTCTTTTAAGCTGACTGTGTGTACCTCTAACTGGAACTTCAACTCCTAAATTTGATAATGCACTTCTTTCATTACCCAATCTAGCACGCATAGCATCAACTACATCCGTCTGGCTTAAAGCCCTACCTTCTATATATGCTTGGTATTCTTCACTGCTCATTTCTTCAACTCTTGCAACCGCTGCTTCCTTAACTGCAAGATACTCATCAGCGTGTAGTTGGGCTGCACCTGCTTTGCTTATTTCAACAAATTCTCCAAAAGTAGGGGTACGGAAAACTCCTCCCTGTTGAGGGTGAATTGGGAATTGATCAACTAGTTTCTGCCAGTCTAAAGCTTTATGTTCTTCTTGTGCAGCCTTGAGATCAGCAAATCGGGCAACATCCTCACGAGCACCTTTTGGCGCCCAGATATCTTCTATTTCTCGTACATCTCTTAATTCTATTGGTTGTGGCATAATACGTGAACTATAATCCAAGAGCCTTGAAAAGTCAATATCTGCAGACAGCAATCCGATACTCACCCATCACCACATAAATCCTCCCAAAATGCTCTCTTAAGGTGTTCCAACTAAGGGATGCATCGCCCACTTTAGCCTCAATTTGACAAGCAAGAAACTAAATGTAATAGTATGGTGTGGAACAAAATAATTCACAACAGTTGCAGCCTACAGAATCAGTTCAACAACATACTTCTATTCAAGAACCACCTTTATTTTCAAAACACCTTCATTTTCCAAGGGTTATCATGGTTCTTTTAGTTGCTGTAATTGCAGCAACTATTTCTGGAGTAGTTTTTTATTACTTAGGAATGTCAGCTGTACAAAATAAAGTAGTTATCGTAAAAAATCCAGTTTTAGTTAGATCAATTACACCAACTCCCGTTCAACAATCAAACAATATAGTTGTTCAAACCGGAAGTCAAAACTCAAACTTAAAATTATTCAAAGCAAAATCAGGAATTAGCTTCAAATATCCTTCTGACTGGACAGTTAAAGAAAATATAACTACAGTCGAGTCCACAGGCTATGGACCAATAGAAAATATTACTGTTACATCTCCTAAAGGATTAGTTGTTAACTATAGTGATCACAATGGAGGTATAGGTGGTGGTTGTGATTCCAATTTAAACTGTCCTGTAACACACACGCTTAAGTATCAGCCAGTATCAATTCCAAATTATGAAACAGTTTATTTAGTTGAGAGAGTAATGAAAGACCCAAATGATAGTACTATTCAAGAGGTTACTGCTGGTCTAACAGATGAATCAGCTGCCGTTGGTACTTCTAAAAGTTTTCCTTATTATGAATTTATTATGGATAAGAGTAAAAAATATCTTGATCGATTTACTGTAAGTGTTAACTATAATAACCAAGGTTCAGTCACTGATCTTAGTCAGTACTTTAACACTACTGAAGTTCAAACTGCTGAACAAATTATTTCTAGTTTGTCTTTTTAATGATAAACTCTTAAATAGTATCAAACATCTAATCTTCACAAACGCAAACCAACATTTAAACTAAATTACTACCTGATACTCCCCCATCACCTCATAAATCCTTTTAAAGTTAGCTTCCAAGGTGTTCCAACTAAGGGATGTATCGCCCACTTTAGCCTTAGAAATGAGACAGTAAATCTTAAATAAATCTTAAGTAAATTTGTTGACAAGCAATAATAGTTAGCTATATAATTCATTTATGGTTGATGAAACAGGTCCAAACGGTGTAGATCCAGAGTCAACAAAATTGGAAAAAAAGCTAGATGTTACTGAATTAGAGGAATGGCTGTCCGATGCTAGTTTTGGTAATCCCAAGGCTCTTGCTCTTTCTGATAAAATTGAAGATTTTAAAATTGACGTTGATAGGACTTATGCATTTGAAGACATCTCAGCTTTATCTACGGAAGAAGTAGCAAATATAGAGACAGAATTCCTCCTAAGAAAATTTATCTTAGAAGAAGCAACTAGAAATAGAGAAGATACTGTTCCAGGTTATTATGCTGCACAAGGAAATTTATCTATCATTGTGGGTAAAATAGCAGGTAGTCTTAATCATGTTGCAGATTCAGATTTTCCAGAACATATGTATGAAGTACTAAATCCATATAGAGAAAAAATAATTTCAAATTCTTCTCTTAATCAACCATTAGTTAAACAAGAACCAGCAGAAGAGTAAAGACTACTTATCTTAAGCTAGTTATCAAATCATAACTTCTACCTTATATTGCTGGAACACCTCATAAATCCTCCCAAAATGAGTCTGTAGGGTGTTCCAACTAAGGGACGCATCGCCCACTTTTTTAGGCACGAAATTTGACTTTAAAGTATTCTATTAGTTATTCTTTAACCAATGGATCCAGCAATTCAATCTCCACAACCAATCCAATCGGTTCCTCCCAGTTCACAGCCAACCCCCAAACTATTATTGATTATAACTGGGATAATAATTTTGCTTGTTACTACAACAGGCAGCTATTTTTTAGGAAAACAGTCAAATAATTCTGCTAATCAACAAATGCAGCCTACACAACAGGTTTATAAATCTACTTCAAGAGCAATGACAACACCGACTTCCCCGCCTACATCTGTAGTATCACCTACTGGATCAGCGGGAACTTCTGATGATAATCAAATTATTGCAGCGGTTAAGGCTTACGATGCGCAAAAAGGGGCAACTCAAGTTACAGTTAAGATTTCTCAATATTCCGATAACCGTCTTTTTGCAAATTATTCTGCTTCTAGCTCAGGTCCAAGCGGTTGGGCAGGCACAGTAGCTAAACTTAGTATTGGTAATTGGGCTGTGATTTATGAAGGTCAACAAGCGATGAATTGTAACATAATGAATAATTTTAAACCTCCAAAAGATCTTGTTACATCTTGTTATGATGATAAAAGTAACTTAATAAACAATACTTATTGATAATAGTTCATATTAATTAATATTTTATATTGGCTAAACACCTCATAAATTTTCCCAAAGTGCTCTTTTAAGGTGTTCCAACTAAGGGATGCATCGCCCACTTAGCCTCAACTTGACAAGAAATACTACTTAATAGATGATTAATTAATGCCAATTCCCAAAGAATTAACAACTATTACAAAAACTTCTAGGTATTTAGCATTGCTTCTTTTTATATTATTACCAATTCTTGCGTTTTTTATAGGAAAGAATTATCAAAGTAATTTAGATGCAACAGCTCAGCTCAATATTCAACAGACCTATCAATCCATTAAAACAATTAAGTTATTAACTCAACCCAGTATCTCTGCTTCTCCAGCACAATCTCAAGATATTCCAGCGGATTGGAAAACATATACCTATCAACGGGAGGGTTTTTCTTTTCATTACCCCGCCAATTGGGTTTTTTGTAAGAAAAGTGGACCTGCTGAAATTTTCACGCTGTGTGGCCCTAACAATTTCGAACTTGGTCTTTATGATTATGGCCCATTATCAGGCTCAGTTGCTGATACGGTACATTACCAAGAAATAGTATTAATTCCCAACTTGAAATCGCTTTCACTAGTGCAGTCGGGCTACGGTTTAAATTCCAACACTATTGGGCTAACAGATGAAAAGTTTTCACTTAATACAAAAATGAGCAATGGGCTACATTTAACTTTTAAGGGTAAAAGCAGTTCTACGCTTAGTTTTGATGGTAGTTATTATCCTCCAACCGATGAAACTATGCCTCAATTTGCTCCTGCTGAATTTGCTGCAAAAGAAGAAGTAAAGACTGCTGCAAAAATACTCAAATCTTTAACTTATTAAAACTAATAAGTATAGTTAGTCAGCTATTTTATACTGCTGGAACACACCATAAATCCTTCTAAAATGAGCTTCCAAAGAGTTCCAACTAAGGAGCTAATCGCCCACTTAGCCTCAACTTGACATGCCTTTGTAGTTCTGGAATACTTAATTAGTGGATATTGAACAACAAGCAACTCCCCAAGCAATTGTTCAGCATAAAACATCATTCTTAAGAATATTTGTCCTCCTCATATTTGCATTAGCAATTGCTGTCTTGTCTTCTCTTGGAACATACTGGTATATAAGTAGTAAAACAATCCAGCCAAATTTGCAACAAACTTATCAAGTAGTACCAACTGTTCAGCCAACTGTTTCTGTTTCCCAAACTAACTCTAAAGTAGGAATAGCTAATTGGAAAACATATGTAAATAACCAATTGAACTTTTCACTAGCATACCCTTCTAACTTTGAAATTAACGATAGATCAGTACAGTTTCCGCCACTTAATGTAGGGATTGGGACGAGTGAACCAAATTCTGGCTATATCCTTATTCAAGCAGATAAAAGTCAAGAATCTCTTGCTGAGTATATTAATAATCCAACCCATAACTTAACTTACCTAAAAACACTTTCATTGGCATCAAATAACTATATGCTTGCTAAAGCTACAAATGACGCCCAGGACCAGATGCCCGGGCACAGTGACTATTTTATTAAAAGCGGTAACTATATCCTTGACTTTACTAATATAACGCTCAATACAAAGACACCCATAAGTGGAGAGTTATTTGAACAAATACTAACGACTTTTAAGCTCACTAATTAAAATCCTAATACTATAACTAGTATAGGTTTTAAATATCCTAAGTCTTAATAGCAACCTTCAAATCATACTACAATCCGATATTCATTCAACTCCTCATAAATCCTCCTAAAGTAAGCCTCCAGGGTGTTCCAACTAAGGGATGCATCGCCCACTTTAGGCACGAATCATAACTTCTGTTATAATATCCTCTTATGTCCAGAATAGAGACAGTTCCAATAGGATACATATTGCGTGCAAGAAGAAGTGCTCACTTTAGACATACTAAAGATAGGCTCTATATCACCGATAGAGGTCTAGGAGAATATGAGCATGGATTACCACAGTTTAAGGGAAAAGGAGTTAGTGAACTTATCGAGGATAAAATTGATCAAGGCATAGAGCCTATTAATGTTTTAGACATAGGTTGTGGGGAAGGAAACTTTTTAGCAAGTTTAGTTCATAGATATCCTCAAATTAGAGCTTTTGGAATATCTGCATTTGACTACCGTCAAAAAACAGGACTCTGGGGAGACAGGATTAAACAAGTTGATTATAGATTAGGCGACGCACAGAGATTAGCTTCCGTATTTCCAGATGTTGAATTTGATTTAGTTGTCTCAAGACATTGTCTCGAGTATACAGACGATCCTTTATCTGTGCTAAAACAGGCATATAGAAGAAGTAAAATAGGTGGGGTAATTTTGCTAGATAGACTAGGAACGCTTTTAAATCAACTACAAGCCAAAAACTTAAAAGCATATTGGGAACAGAATGGTATTCAAGCAGATCTAGAAAGATATTTTCCAGGAGAGGACAAGTATGACCGTACAATATATAAACTAGCCATACAAAAAGCTTCAAATAATAAGTTACCACTACCTTTCAGGTATTCATATCGGGGAGAGGGTGTACTGCTTAATTATTCTTTTGATGAAGAAGCAGTTGCAAGAACAGTTACTCATACCGTTATTTGATAAAGTTCTAGAGTTTGATAAATCCTCCCAAAATGAGTTTGCAAGGTTTTCCAACTAAGGGACGCATTGTCCACTTAGGCACGGGAATGAATTTCTGGTATAATACTCCTCTTATGTCTATGTCTCATGAACGAGAAGGTCTATCGCCAATTGATAGGAGTAGATATCAGGGAACATTTCTCTTGGATGCTACAATTAGAACGCTTTTAGATTTTGAAGGCGGAAAACCCCCAACAATTTTGGGCACAATAAGCGCTACTAGTACAGACCGTAGAGTTAAAAGTGTTGCAATTTTAGTTAACGCATATGGCTTGAGAAGCAATCAAGCAGCAATTCAACCCAGAGTGGATAAAATTTATGACAAAATAAAACAAGCAGTAGCTAATTTGCCACAGGAGGTTTTAGCAGATGAAGTGACACGGCCTAATCCCGTACGCCACCGACAAAGTTGGTTTCTAGATACTAGTGTTATAGCTTTTGAAGAAACAAATGGCGACGTTGAAACAGCAGTGTTTGTCTGTATCACCCCTGATGATCACGAAGCGCAAAGAATGCTTGAGGTTATCCAAGAAGAACAGGCAGCAGTAGAACAAGGCAAGAAGCGAATATTTGGGTTAGCACGATCACTTCGTTAATTATCTACTTTCATCCTACTGCAATATTGTCATTTGATACTCTCCCATCACCCCATAAATCCTCCCAAATGCTCTCTTAAGGTGTTCCAACTAAAGAGAGACATAATCCACTAGTTAACTAGAATTTGTCTTGAATGCAAACTGAGAAGTAAACCTCTTTCCTTTTCTGCTATAATCCCCTTGTGATAAAAGCTATAGTTTTTGACTTTGGTGGAGTAATTACAACAGAGGGCTTTTATATCTGGATCGGGAAAATAGGATTAGATTTATCATCTAGTCAGAAAGCTTATTTTCAGGAATTAGCTGATAAAGTAGATCGAGGAGATATCTCAAATAAAGAACTTGTCAAAATTTTGGCTCAAAAATGTGGTGTTAAAGAAAATGAGGTATGGAAAGGAATTAAAAAAGAAATTGTTTTTAATGTTGAACTTCTTGACAGGATTAAATCGCTTCATGCAAATTATAAAACAGGAATATTATCCAACTATACACATGAATGGCTGGAAGAGCTGATAGAAGAAAATCAGCTTAAAGCTTATTTTGACCATATTATTATCTCCTCAAGATATAAAGTTATAAAACCAGATCCAAAGATCTACAAAATAATGTTAGATCAATTTAAACTAAAACCGCATGAAGTTTTATTTATTGATGATAGAGATTACCAAGTGGAGGGAGCTAAAAAACTTGGAATTAATGCACTACTCTATACTAAGTTTGATAAGTTAATAAAAGATCTTAAAGACTATGGAGTTAAGGCTTAAAGGATTTTTAGATCTCCGAATTTCTATAATCGAAGTCTTTAGCTTGTAACAGACATTGTTGACTTATAGTAAATTACTTCCTATAATAGCTCTTTATGTCAGGTATTTACACCTTTGAAACAGAGCTTCCATTTGCTAATAGTGTAGAAGATTTAATAGCTCAACATCTAGATCCATTATTTGCACAAGAACCCGCCTGGAAACCTTCACCATGGCCATTATTCCAGAAGGATGATATCCCGGTGTTGCATTATTGGATGAAAAACGGCCGCGATAAATTTTATGATTTACTTCTTGAAAAAATTGGAGTAAGAGGAGAAACACCTGTAATTGTTGATGCTGTAGCAATGATTCGAAGGGACCATTTTGGGTTATCGAAACTTGATGATGATGTAACTGATGAGGATCGAAGATATTTTTTAGATCTGGCTGCTGAATACTCGATTGCAAACATTAGTGCTCGGGAAAATATGCATCAGGCACGGGCTAATTACTATCCTTCTTTAAAAAAACCAACAGTTGACCAAAGGATATCAACAAATCCCAATCAAAGTATAGAAACCTTACGCAAATTTAAATCTAAACTTTCTGAACATGCTGCACCTACCCCACCCCGGTTAAGAAAATAGCTTGAATAATTCACTCTCATTTACTAATTTTTCAATAACTCAAACTCCTAAAGCATTATTATTTGCAGGGCCTATTTTATCGCATCCAGACCTTCTCTAAAAGTTTTCATTTTTACACCAAGCTGCTTTATCTTTTCATTATTTAATGCCAAATTAAGAGGTCTCACTGCTTTATCTTCAAAATATTCGGCTCTGGTTGTTTTGCTGATTAAATTTTTGTTCAGGTCAAATTTTTCAGCAATAAGAATTGCGGCATCATAGGGAGACAAACTCTGACTGCCGGTAACATGGAAAATTCCGCTTTGATCAGTTTCAATTAGTTTATCAAGCGCTACTGCTATGTCATCAATAAAGGTTGGTGTCATAATATGATCTGTTACTGCTAAAACCTGCTGATTGTTTGCTAAACGATCTTTTATAGCGCGGACAAAATCTTTCTTTTGCACGAATTCTTTTCTATATGGATATGCAATTCTGGCAATAATAAACACCAGCTCAGAGTTTCTGATAATTTCTTCAGCTTTAAATTTTGTTTCAGCATACCAATTGATTGGATCTGGGATACTCTCTTCTTTGTAACCACTTTCTGGGGTATTTTCTCCATTAAAAACAAAATCCGTTGAGATGTAGATAAGCTTTTTGTTTGAGGCTAAACAAGCATTGACGACATTTTCTGTTCCCATAACATTTACTCTCCATGCATCTCCATTTTCACCCATTTCCTTATCCATTTCGCAGCCATCCACATCAGTTTTTGCTGCCAAATGAAGAACTAACTGGTGCTCTGAATCCTTTTTGATGATATCAAGCGTTTCAGGTCTAGTAATATCAACCCCATTTGAAGTATTTAAATTATCAATACTATATTTCTCCTGCAATAATTCGCTAAGACGCGCTCCGACAAGACCTGATCCCCCAATTATAAAAATTTTCATAAGTTATATTTTCCCCTCTTTTTTTAACTTATTAAATAATAGAATTGCGGCAACATGGGGTGCTGTATCTATTTCACCACTTTCTATTTTATTTAACGCAGAATCTAGATCTAGCTTTATTGTTGTAATATTTTCATCTTCCTCTTGGTTTAAATCGCCCCCAGTTAATTCTTTTGCCACAAAAATATCTATTTGAGCTACCATATTTGCCGAGATGTCAAAGGTTGCCAAATGTTTCCAACTCTTTGCACTAAACCCACTTTCCTCACGCAATTCTCTCTTTGCTGCATCCAGGGGCTCTTCTCCAGGTTGCATATGGCCTGCAAATAATTCAAGGGTAGTCTTTTCAAGAGCACTTCTATATTGCCTAGCAAAATATATTTCATCATTATCATTTATTGGGATAATAAAAACAGCCGGAGTTTTAATTACGTAATCCTTACTAAATTTTTTGCCGTTTTCTTCAATGATTCTGTTTTCAATTTGAAAATACTTGGATTTGAAAATTGTTTTTTTGGAGATAATTTTGGGCTTAATGTCCGTATTGCTCTTCATAATATTTTTTGTATTTGCCTGATTTTATGCGCTCCCACCAACTTCTATTTGTTTTGTACCACTCAACCGTCATTTCAAGATATTCATCAAAATTATGCTTTGGTTCCCAACCTAATTCATTCTTGATCTTTGACCAATCAACATCATATTTTCTGTCATGACCTGGTCTGTCTTTGACAAATTCAATATAACTCTCATCTTTTCCCAAAAGTTTAACAATTCTTTTAGCAATTTCGATATTGGGAATTAATTTTTCCATTCCACCAACCACGTAAGTCTCACCAATTCTTCCTTTTTGTAAAACCAGATCAATTGCTCGCGCGTGATCATCTACGTATAGCCAATCTCGAGTATATAGTCCGTCTCCATATATTGGGATTTTTTTGCCTTCTAAGATGTTGGTGATTGCTAAGGGAATTAATTTTTCAGGAAACATAAATGGGCCAAAGTTATTGGAGCAATTTGTAATGGTAATTGGTAATCCATAAGTTGTGTGATATGCACGAACTAAATGATCTGAACCGGCTTTACTTGCTGAATATGGACTTCTGGGGTTATAATTTGTTCGTTCATTAAATTTACTCTTATCATCTAACTCAAGACTTCCAAATACTTCATCTGTTGAAACGTGATGAAATCTTTTTATAGCATGTTTTAAAGCCATATCGAGTAACACTTGAGTTCCTATAACATTTGTGTTGATAAAAACTGCCGGTCCACTGATTGATCTGTCAACATGCGTTTCTGCAGCAAAATGGACAATAGTATCAACGCCCTCCATTGCCTTTTCAACTGCAAGTGGATCACAAATGTCACCATGAATAAATGAATAATTGGGATTTTTTTCAACTGTTACGAGATTCTCTAGGTTTCCAGCGTAAGTTAATTTATCAAGATTTACAATTGTGTCATCTGGGTGATTCTTGATCCAGTAGAG
>Ga0207144_1084_pt1 | contig 19381 bp, 21 predicted proteins | sample Alteio_BWMinHeat_FD_153583 | JGI IMG/M metagenome (GOLD analysis project Ga0207144, IMG submission 153583) | Enriched cells from forest soil in Barre Woods Harvard Forest LTER site, Petersham, Massachusetts, United States -... | ecosystem: Environmental > Terrestrial > Soil > Temperate forest >...
TCTAGGACCCATCAAAATAATTCTTTCGAATTTATATTTTACTAGTAAGTCTGCTAATTTCTCATGCTCTTCTCTCTCACTCTCCCCTAACTCAAGCATATCGCCTATAACAACCCATTTCCGCCTAACGGCAATCTTATTATACATTTCAAGTGTTGCTTTTAATGAACCGGGTGACAAATTATATGAACTATCTATTATCATGGTATTTTTAATCCCTTGAAAAATAGAACTTCTTCCCGGAGGCAATTGAAATTTGGAAAACGAACTATCAAATGGTAAATTAAAATACTCAATCGTCCTCTCGCACATCACAATTGAATAAAAAACTTCTTCAGGAAGTAAATAATTAAATGAATATTTTTTATTACCTATTAGAAATTCTGTCCCCTTTTTACTTACCTCATAACCTTTCAATAATTCATCTTTTTTAACTAAAACAATTTCTGCTCTTGTTCTTTTTACTTGTTTTAACTCCAGATCCGAGTTTCCATTGATGATTGCGAGAATTTTGCAATATTCAAGAAAATATCCAAACTCATGAGCAATCGCCTCTTCAACAGATGTAAATTTTTTCTGTTTTACAAGATTATCAAAGTTCATAGAATGAGTTTTGGCAGTACTTACCCACAAAATTACTTCGGGTTTTAAAAACTCAGCAAGAAACTTCCCTTCCCCCGGCCTATCACAATCTGCCTCAATAATATACAATTTTTCTTTTGGTGAATTCTTAAATGCTGCAAATGGAGCTTTAAAGATTAAGCTTATCCATTCGGATTTTAATAGACTACTTCTTTTCAACCCCAAAATGTCAAAAGGAATACCAAAGCTGCTGTTAGCACGATGAGAATATTTTGCCTTTTCTCCGACCTGGGACTCTAGCAAATGAAGAAGCGTCGTCTTACCATTTGATCCTGTGACTATCAGAATACGAGGATTCCATCTCTTTAAACGAATCCTCGCAAAAAAGCGAAAATACGAGGCGGTCGGAAAATATAAAGTTTTTTTAATTTTTGCAAACATCTATCCCCTATTTTAGCAGAGATTGAGCTCCGGTGGTATAACTAGAGCTTTATCTAAAACTCCAGAGCAAAGAGTGGTTATTTACGCTGGAGCAATCTGAGTTCGAATCATGCATCGTCCACTTTTTTAGGCACAAAAGTATGAGTGGCTTTTAGAAGTGGAGCGTAGGTTGAAAATGAAGAGAAATTTATAGACTTTACCCTATAGTTATGATATAATTTGATTCTATGCGAGCAGAGAGAGCCTATCTTAATTCGTTTTTGATGAGAGAAGTTGTGAAAGCCGATTTATTTGTTGATCCGCTTGCCAGGCCCAGTATCAAAGATCCAAATAGAGTGCTACTCCTTGAGGGCGATAATTCATTTTTTACAAAACCTTCTCCCTACCATGGTAGAAGCGTTGAAGACCCGCACGGTTTAGTCATTCGCCCTGGTCCCATAAGAGATGAAAATGGTGATTTGTATACAACCTTTACTATCAAGGGGGCTGATGCTACTTATCCACTAGTCGGGTTTAATGGAATTGAGCCAAACGGTGTTCGGATTATAGGCATGCTTGATGCGTCAATATTTGATAGGTGCGTAGCTGTTAGTAAACAACTACGCAAAGCTGGAGTTTTAACTGAATGGCCAATATTTCTCGCAAGGCCAACACAATTTCCAGATAGTGATGGTGATGATATGGGTTTACTGGCATTTAAAAGGAAGTTGTATAACAATTATCTGGAGGCAGAAAAAGAGCGGGTTGAGGATAATAATGGTAGATTAGTTGATGGAATTGGTAAAGTTGGTGCTGTAGGAGGTGGGTTATTAGATATGCAATTTGGGGTAATGTACCGTGGAACGTTGAGCAATATTCGTCTTGCTGAATTAAATCACATTAAAGAACCTAATCAAAAAGTTAGCGAGGCTATAAAGGCACTACAATTGCGAAAGCCAGATTATTTCTTAGTTTGGGATGATTTAGAAAAGCTAGATCCTGAATCACCAGAAGATCAGGCTACTTACTTGGTGAAAGTTTTACCAAGCATCATGGGTGAAAACCTAGCAAGACTTCACAATGCTGGTTGCTACCACAAATACCTTCATCCAGGTAACTGGACATTAGCTGGCGAGATTGTGGATCTTGACTCTGTGCGCTCTGCCTCGTTAAATCTACATCCAGATGACATTTCAATAGTTACAATGGTTAATAGATTTAATGAGGTTAATTTCGCAGCAGATGCACTAAAAAGCATTATTGATAGTGAATCAGATGATATATACCTTCCATTACTTGAAAGTTTTGCCACTTCATATTTTGCAGAACGATACCTGGGTGAGAATGTTACTGAATTAGAATCAATATTACTTGAGAGTCACTTTCTTATCCAACCAGATACTTGGGAAGATCTTACTGGGCCAAGGATCATCAAGTTAACAGACGAACCATTAATAAGTAAAGCAGTTAATGTGCTGCAACAATTACTTAGTAATTCGTCTGGTACCATTAATGAAGAAACCATATTTACCTGTATGAAAATACAGTTAGGTGATGATGTTGACGCTAGGATAAGTGACTATTTAAAAGCTAATGGACTTGATCCTATCCCACCTTGGTTGATGAAAGATCAGTTAGTTTCTCTGGAACTTAATAAATTGTATGTCGTTTTACTTGATACACTAAAATCTGCTGGGTATATTGTGTTAATAGACAAATCTTGAGATACAATATAGTTATTAACTTCAAAGAAATTACAGAATATCCATCAATTAATTCTCAAAATATTATCCTTTGCATAAATTTTACATCACAATTTCAAAGTGATTCAACGTTCCATAAATTCTCTCAAAATGTTTTCTCAAGGTGTTCCAGCTAAGGGAGGCATCGCCTACTTGGACATGGCAATGTGTAGATGTAAATCTGGTAGCTCATAAGTAAGATATCTTTTATAAAATCTGGATAAAAAGACGTAGTGACCTTATTTTGTCCTGAAACCAAACCTTCTTACAGCAGAGGGCTCGGTTGAACTACGAGCTAATGCAATGACATCTTCTGTTGTTACTGGTGTCCAAGGATTTCCCTCAAGCTCTGACATTAAGTTATTTTCCAAAACAAGATTAATAAGATTTGCAAAAGCTGCTCCAGTTAATCCTTTAGCCTCTTCTGCTATCCGCGTCAAATCAATAGATGGATCAAATAAGTCCTCAGGTGCTGATGCTCTCTCTTGAGCTTTTCTCATATTAATTTCAAGTACCCTAATCTTTGCTTCTGTGCCGAGTTCTTTGAACTCGATAGTCTTATCCATCCGGCCTTCTCTTATAAAAGCTGGGTCAAGACTGTCTTTATCATTTGTTGCTGCAATAATTGTTACATTTGGATTAGCATTAAAACCGTCCATATTTTGTAACAGAACCGAAAGTATTCTCCTTTTCACATCATGTGAAGTCTCACTACGAGAGGATGCAATAGCATCTGCCTCATCAATGAATACTATTACCGGTTTACCATCTAGTACTAAATTATTTGCTCTATCAAATACTCCTTGCAGTAGTTTTTCAGCTTCTCCCCACCATTTTGAAGCAATATCTGTTGCTGCTATACTGAGAAACTCAGCTCCTGATTCATGGGCTATGGCACGAGCAAGTAGTGTTTTTCCTGTTCCTGGAGGGCCATGAAATAAAATGCCTTTAGGACGTTTTACCCCACGGCGTTCATAAAGTTCTGGTTGATTCATTGCTAGTATAAGTCTTTTAGCAGCAGTTACTGCCTCCTCTTGTCCAGCGACGTCATCAAATGTTACTTCTTGAGCAGATCCTTCTGAAAATCTTGGGCGTCCGGTTTCCTCGTAAAATACCTCCTCAACAGTATCGCGCCCAGCACTTGGTGGTCGAAAAACAATTTGGCTATCAGGTGGAGATTGTTTAAAACCTTCATAAAGAGTATTTAGCACTGTTTCATAAAGCTTTGCATATTGAGCCACTTTTTCAGGAATATTTACTGCATCCAGTGAATAAAGTGAAGGATGCTTATCATATTGGCTTTTTTCAATAATTCTTCCCATAGTTATAGTTAGTTGAGATGAAACTATAGAACGAATTTTCTTAGTATCTAGTCCCGGATTATCTCTTCTTAATCCTTCTAATAAATAATTATCTGCTTTGCTTTTAAATGAATAATAGCTAGGACTAATTGAAAGTCCTATATTTGGGTCTTCAGGATCCGTAATAAATATGTCAGGGTATCTCCTTGAACGTGCGACTACACTAGCATTAAGACCTCTTTCCTTCAATGCCTGGGTAAACCTATTGACACTTCGTCTGTCAATAAAACTGGCTTGGGGAATACCAATATAATTTACTTTGCTTGTAATTGATAGTTGATTGGATTCTGAGAGTCCTGCTTGGGGAATACTAATGCCTGTTTTAACACTAATGTTTGTAGTCTCACTCAATTTTCCTGCATTAGGTACAATTAAATCTGTTGAGCTTGCATCGAATGAATGAGATCCACCTTGGCGAGCGAACTCGTCTAACCTGAACAGTCTAGGTTGTTGCACTATTACTTTGATACCTCCTTTTCCAGGAAGTTCTGAGGAAGGATCTCCTCTTCCATCAGGTCCTAGCGAATATGGTCTTCTTTCTGGCATAGACCATATTATACATAATTTTTATCAAATTGCAACTATAGGATTAAATCTATCTGCAGAACAGGTCAAGATTGAGAATTGTTTGGTTTGTTTTTCATAACTCAAACAATACCCATGCACTATATGTTCTTAATGGAGTTCCGACTCTTTATCTTATGTGCTGATTCGCTTCAAAAGCTCCTAATATACCTAAATCCGTAAAGAGAACCGATAGAAGACTACGTAGAGCTACTTCATTGCGAAGTTGTTTTGTTTTTTTAGAAAGAGCTTTAGAAATTGCATTTATAGAAGCTACCTCGCTAGAATAAGAGCTATAAGAAGGTTCAGTTATTATGCTCCTTATTACTTCGTCAATTTTGGAGACATCTAATTTTTTATCAATCATCGCCTGTCTTGCTTTCATTAACTCTTGCTCTGCATGAACTGGTTGAGGAAAATGCGGTCGAACATGTAAGGATACCTTGTCATATACCGTATGAGTTTGCGTCGCGCTTGTTCCTAGATCTAAACTTGCATCAAACAAAGTTCTCCCTATTGGGGGTAAATCCTTGGGGTTTCGTATTGAAATACCCTTCTCTAACTGTAGTGCTCCCAGCCCTCCACCAACTGCAAATGCTGTTGCTATTGCTAAGTTTCTCGCAAGTCTTAAACGTTCTGCCATGTTTGGATAATACCATAAGGCTGCTAAAAGTCAACGGAGCTTAAGACAAAAATGGCACCCATGAAATTAATAGTCTTTAATTTATTACTCTCTTTTCTTATCAACACTGTTAAATTTTATCCTATTCCCTTGGAACAGAAGATCTATTTCGCCTGTTGGACCATTCCTGTGTTTGGCAACTAAAAGTTTTGTTGGTATATGTACACCAGTTGCTTCCGCATCCGGCCTGTAAAGAAACATAACTACATCTGCATCTTGCTCAATCGCGCCTGATTCCCGTAGATCAGCAAGTTGTGGTCTTTTCTCTCCTCTGTGCTCAACTGCGCGTGATAACTGTGATGCTGCAAGAACTGGAATATTTAGCTCGCGAGCTAAATTTTTAAGAGCTTGTGAAACCATTGAAACTTCCTGTACTCGGTTGTCATAATGCTTACCCGGATCAACCAATTGCAAATAATCAACAACAAGGAGTGAGATAGCGTGCTCCATCTGAAGACGCCTTGCTTTACTTCTCATTTCAGTAAGCGAGAGTCCCGGTGTATCATCAATAAAAATTGGCGCCTCAGCCAGCTCCCCCATGGCTTGGGATAATTTGGAAAAATCATCTTCTGATAATCTCCCTGTTTTTAGCTTCCATGCATCAACATCTGATTGTGCTATAAGGAGACGATCAACCAGTTCTTCCTTGCTCATTTCCAAAGAGAATATTCCTATTGGAAGCTTTTGTTTTACAGCAATATCTTGTGAAATGTTTAAAACCATAGCTGTTTTTCCTTGTCCTGGACGCGCAGCCAAAATAAGAAGATTTGTCTTTTGCATACCAGATAGTAAATTGTCTAGATCGGTAAACCCACTCTTAACACCTCTTAATCCTGATCCGGTTTTTTGCAGTTCGTCGATTCTGTCAAAACTTTCTGTTAATGTTTCCCTCAAAGCCACAAATCCACGTGTCAAATGACCTTGGGATATAGAAAAGATCGATGACTCTGCTTTATCCAGCATGTCTTTTACCTCACTACCATCCTCATATCCAATCTCTGCAATTGATGTACCTGCTTGAATAAGGCTTCTTTTAGTCGAATTTTCTTTGGTAATTTTAGCGTATGAATCAACATTTGCAGCAGTTGGAACCAACTCAACCAAATCAGTTAAATAAGAGGAATCAATTTTTTTAAGTAGCTTGTTTTTCTTTAATTGCTCCGTAAGCGTCAGGAGATCAATCGGCTTCCTCTCTTCATAAAGTGCCAGACACGCAGAGTAAATAATGCCGTTTAAATCGTTATAAAAATCAGCAGGTTTTAGTATTTCAGAAACGCCAATAATTGCGTCTTTATCAATAAGAATAGCGCCCAGAACACTTTTTTCGGCAGTATCGTTGTGCGGGAGAACCTTTATAGCCATAGACTAAATTCTAAAATATTTATTCTAGTATCACTGTTTCAACTTCTGTAGGAAGCTTGTCAATTGTAGCTGCGTATTTTGGCATGTGCTTTACATTTTCTTGTCCTAATGCTTTTGCTATGTCTGTGGCGTTTTCTCCGTAAAAAATAATCACATTAGTAGCTAGCCCTGTCAAAAAAGATGCATCCATTACTTTGTCACAATTTACTACCAAAACATTTGACTCCTTTAACTTGTTTTGCAGGCCTGAAAGAGAGTTTACTTTTCCTACAATAACACTTACAGAATCAACTGTCATAGAGTAAATTAAATCCGCCTCGCTCTTAATTCCTGTTATTTTTATACCACCTGTCTCGTACTCTCCTGGCCCATTTATAACAATATCAGCTCCCTCTGTTTTTACTCCATTTAGGACACTTCCAAGAATTAATGCAGCATTTGACACTGACTTTTCGCTTGGATCCACGACCAAAACTGAATTTTTACCTTTTATACGAAGAGAGTTTTTTGAAAGAAGTGCGATTTCCATGCAAATAATAGTAACACAGTCAACCTGCCTTGACAATAGATAATTTTTATCGTATCATCAAATCCCTTATGAAAACTGAAAAAGTTGTTTTATCTTTTGTCGCGGTCTTGGTGGGACTTATTGCAGCAGGTGTAGCATTTTATCTTTATCAGGCAACCAAGATAGTTTCTTCCTCACAAACAAAGCCCCTTACTATGGTCGTTAGCCCAACACCAGCAGCCCTTTCTGATAAAGCACACTTTCTTCAAATTGACAATCCAAAAGACGAAGCAGTTTTTGATAAAAAACTAATTACGGTTTCCGGAAAAACAGTCGGAGGCTCAACTATCACAGTATCTACTGAGGACAACGACCAAGTAGTAAAACCTGCTGATAATGGAGATTTTACTCTTACTCAAGCAATTCCTGATGGGACAAGTATAATGCAGATTGCAGTTATTTTTCCAGACGGAACAGAAAAAAAAGTAACAAAGACAGTAACATTTTCAACTGAAAGTTTTTAGCTTATGAAAAAATTATTATTTTTTATTACAACTCTTGTTCTCTACTCTATATTATCTAGAAGCGCAATGGCTATGTCTCCAACTCCAACACCAAATAACCCAATATCTCCAACAATAAGTGAAACGCTTAATCAAAAACTTGATTCACAAATCAATCAACTAAAAGACAAGATCGCCTCACGCGTAAGCGAGCTAAACCTTGTTGAAAAAAGAGGGATTATTGGAATAGTCTCAGACACTTCCGCAAATCAAATTACATTAATAGACACTCAGGGTAATTCAAGACAAATTGATGTGGATGAGATAACTAAGTTTTCATCAGCCTCCTCAAGCAGTACGTTTGGATTATCTGACATAACTAAAGGTACTAAGATAAGCGTTTTAGGGTTATACAACAAGCAATCAAAGCGTATCCTTGCTCGTTTTATTAGCGTATCTGTAGATCCAGCCTTTCTAATGGGATCAATTTTAGATCTTGACAGTAAAAATTTTACGTTTCACATAATTTCTGTTGATCAAAAAAAGACAAATATAGACATTGAAACGCCTACTAAAATCTTAAGTTACAGTAAAGATAACCCTTTAGGCAAAATCGGATTCTCAAAACTTAACGTTACTGACAGAGTTTTTATAATCGGTTTTCCTGACAAAAAAGATCCAACACTTATAGTTGCGGCACGCATAATTGTTTTCCCTGATCTTCCAAAAAATCCAAGTATAAGCATTTCTGTACCCACTCCAACTGCAACAACTACACCTGCTGCATCTTCAAGCGCTACGAAAACAACTCCCGTTGTAAAATAATGGACAAGCGTCTATCAAGAATAAGATCAACTATGTTAAGGCAGCATTTAGATGCTGTTTTTATTTCATCTCTTCCAAATATTATTTACCTTACCAACTTCTCAGGATTCAGCACTGAAGATCGCGATGCATTTCTATTCATAACTAAAAATAAACAATATATCTTCACTCACGGAATTTATAAAGAGGCTGTTGAGAAATTCATTAAAGACTTTGATCTTATTGAAATAAAAAGGGAGAATCCAGTTAGTAAGTTGCTTACAGATTTAATTTCTAAACATACAGTTAAAACGTTTGGAATTGAAGAATTTGACCTCAAAGTCTCAGAATATAAAAAGCTTCTTAAGCTTGTTAACAAAAAAAATAATTAAACCCACAACAGCTGTGAATGATTTACGTATAATAAAAGGCGCTGAGGAGATTCAGGCAATTAAAAACGCGTGTTTGCTTGGCGATGAGGTTTATTCTAATATTCTTAAGAATCTAAAAACAGGAAAGACAGAAAACGAAATCGCTTTTGAAATTGAATTATTGATTAGAAAAAATGAAGCAAAAATTTCCTTTCCAGCAATTGTAGCATTTGGTAGCAATGGATCGTTTCCCCATCATGTCCCAACAGATAAAAAACTTCAAAAAAATACTTTTGTTCTGATGGATTTTGGGGTAAAGTTAAATAATTATTGCTCAGACATGACAAGGACTATATTTTTCGGAACGGCAACAAAAGAACAGAGACAAGCTTACAATACAGTGCTTGAAAGCCAACAGAAAGCAGTTGAACATATTGAAAAGAAACTCGCAAAGAAAGAAAAAATTAAAGCAACTGATGTAGACAAAATTGCAAGGAAACATATTATTTCCCAAGGCTTTCCAACAATACCACATTCATTAGGCCATGGTATAGGTCTTGAGGTACATGAACTCCCACACATACCTGGAACAAAGGAGCAGTTGGAAGAAGGCATGGTTTTCTCAATTGAACCTGGAGTCTATTTGTCTGATAAATTCGGGGTTCGAATTGAAGATCTCTACGCAATTGAAAATAACGAACTTATCCCTCTGACCATCTCCACGAAAAAACTGCTCGAAATTTAATCATAAAATATGATAATCCTGCACTGATTAGATAAAAATAGTATAATAATAAATATATGATTAAGCCGCAGACGCTCAAAGGCTTTCGGGATTTTTTACCTGAACAAGCCAAAAAAAGACAGTATGTGATTGAAGTCCTGAAAAAGGTGTTTGAATCTTATGGTTTTGAACCGCTAGAGACTCCTGTTCTTGAATACGAAGAAATTCTAGCTGGTAAATACGGAGACGAGGGAGATAAATTAATGTACCGGTTTGAAGATAATGGGAAACGTCGTGTAGCCATGCGCTATGATCAAACCGTTCCCCTAGCCCGAGTGGTTTCACAATATCAAAATATTATTCCATTGCCATTTAAAAGATATCAGATTCAACCGGTCTTTCGAGCTGAGAATACACAAAAAGGTAGGTATCGTGAATTTGTACAGTGCGATATTGACACCCTGGGGCTAAACTCCAGCGCAACAGATGCAGAAATTATCGCTGTTTCGGCAAAAGCTTTTGAAAAACTTGGATTTAATGACTTTCGAATACTAATAAATAGCCGCTCAACTTTTGGAGACTTACCAATCAAGGCAATCACAATAATTGATAAGTTAAAAAAAATTGGAGAGAAAAACGTAAAAGAAGAATTAAGAAAAAATGATTTTGATTCTGGCATTCTTGAAAAAATTCAGAAGACGACCCTATCCGATTCATTAAATTTAGTAATTAAAATCGCACAAAAAATGGGTGTTGATAAAGAAAAAATAATATTTGAGCCAACTCTAGCACGTGGTCTAGACTATTACACAGGCACAATAATTGAAATAGATTACCCTACCTACCAAGCGGGATCTCTTGGTGGTGGTGGTCGCTATGATAATCTTATTGGGCTGTTCGCTGACAAAAAAGTTCCAGCAGTTGGCTTTTCTTTCGGTTTTGATAGGATAATTGAAGTCATGGATGAACTAAAACTTTTTCCCTCCGAACTGCAGACAACAAAAGTTTTAGTAACAATCTTCAGTCTTGAGCTTGCCGATAAATCAATGACGATTACAAATTCTTTAAGAACAAGTAATATAAATGCTGAGATATATCTTGATGCAAATACAAAAATAGATAAGCAGTTAAAATATGCAGACCAGAAAAATATTCCATATGTAATAATTTTGGGTCCTGAGGAAGTTAAAAAAAACACAGTAATACTTAAAAATATGAAGACTCGTGAGCAAAAACAATTGACTCTTGATCAACTGCCCAATGCGATTAAGTAAACGCAAACTCGCCATTTTAGCACTAATCACTGCCAATATTATTTGGGGCGCATCATTCCCTATTTACAAGTGGGCGCTAAGTGATGTTCCCCCTTTTACATTTGTATTCTTAAGATTTTTTTTGGGAGCACTAGCACTACTACCATTTACCTACAAAAACTTAAAAATAGCGATGGAAGATATAGACAAACTAATCTTGTATTCAATTTTCGGAATAACGCTTGCAATTTCTTTTCTTTTTTGGGGACTCAAGCTCGCACCAAGCATTAATGCACCTGTTATTTTTTCCTCCGGCCCTATTTTACTAATAATCTTTGCTATATTCTTTTTACGAGAAAATGCCAAGAAAAAGGTTATAACCGGAACGTGTATAAGTCTTCTTGGAATTTTGATTATTGTCATTAGACCAATTCTTGAGAACGGTTTTGATATTGCGGTTCTTGGAAATTTATTCTTTATTTCATCCTGTATTGCCGACATAGCATCTATTGTCATATTAGAAAAACTTATGAAACGCTACTCTGCTCTTACTATAGTGTTCTGGTCGTTTTTGATAGGTTGTGCCCCGCTATCTCCTCTTGTTTTACTTGAAGCAAGACAACACAATTTCTTAAGTACATTAAATCAACAAGGTCTAACTGGTATACTATATGGATTTTTGGTAGCATCATCAATAGCCCATGCTCTGTTTGCCTATGGTGCAAAATACATAAAAACTAGTGAAATAGGAATTTTCGCTTACGTTGATCCAATTGCTACAGCCTTGGTTGCTATACCTCTTCTTGGAGAGTCAATTACATTTTATTATTTACTCGGAGCAGTTTTTGTTTTTGTAGGAATTTTCATTGCAGAAAGAAGAATTCACTATCATCCAATCCATCTCTTGTCAAAAGAGGATAACTAAGCTATAATAAATGAGTAATGAAAGCAAGTATCCACCCACAATATTTTGATAAAGCGCAAGTAATCTGTGTTTGTGGCAATAAATTTACAACCGGCTCAACTAGGGAGATTCTCCATGTAGAGCTCTGCTACAAGTGTCACCCATTCTATACAGGTGAGCAGAGATTTGTTGACAGCGCATCAAGAATTCAAAAATTCCAAGCTAAACAGCAAGTTGCCACAACTTTTAAGGCTACAAAGCAAAAAAAGGTTGAGGATAAGAAAAAACAGGATGAAGGTCCAAAGACTCTTCGCGAAATGCTCATGGGACTCAAGTAGCTACCCCCTATTTCTTCTATAAATATTTATCTGTTATGATATGTTTATAAAATTATGAATGACTACCGCTTAATACAAATCCAGGAACTCGAGGATAAAATAGATGAAGTAAAAAAGCTTCTTCTTGATCCAACTATGACTGACCTTGCAGCTGAGGAGCTAAAAGAGTTGGAGTCGCAAAAAAAATTGATTGAGGAAAGCTTAAGCAGCTCGCAACAAAAAAATGAGGAAGATTTTGATTCCAAGAATATTCTTTTGGAGATAAAAGGAGCAGCTGGTGGAGATGAAGCAAAACTTTGGGCCGAGGAACTAATCCGCATGTATATAAGATACGCTCAAAAAAAAGGTTTCCGAGTTGAACAACTGGAAGAATTTGTTCTAAAAATTTCAGGAGGACACAATCCATTTGGAACTTTTAAGTTTGAGGCAGGAGTACACCGTGTCCAAAGAATTCCAAGTACTGAGAAAAAAGGGCGCATTCACACCTCAACTGCAACTGTTTCAATCTTACCCGAACTTGAGGATATTGATATTCATATAAGCCCTGATGACGTAGAATTTGAAGCCTTCAGATCTGGCGGACACGGCGGACAAAATGTCAATAAAGTTTCAACCGCAGTCAGAATAAAGCACAAGCCCTCAGGAATTGTCGTAACTGCATCTGTCGAGAGATCACAGGGTCAAAACAGAGAAATTGCTATGAAGCTACTTCGTGCCCAGCTTTGGGAGCGTGAAATTGCCAAGAGGGACGAACAAATTTCATCTTTAAAATCAACCCAGGTAGGTCGTGGAGACCGATCTGAAAAAATCAAAACATACAACTTCCCACAAGATAGACTAACAGATCACAGAATCAATAAATCATGGAAAAACCTACCGCTTATTTTGGCTGGAGATATACCCCCTTCCGAGCTTCAACATGGTGAGCAAGAGAAACCTCTTGTGGAGCCAATACAAGAATGAGCAATAAAAACATTAAGAGGAACTCAACGCAAATCTATTAATGGTGAAGCGCCATAATTACTAGAACAATTACTAGAAAACCACCACCAACTATTATAAGCGTATCGCTATCTATCCCAAAATACTGTACTGATTTTTTAGGAGTTGTTCTCTTTGTTTTTGAGCTTTTGGCTTTTTTCTTAGGCATAAAATAAAACCGTTATATATTTATACTACAATATTTAGTATATAACTTGTCAAGAGGTAATTTTAAAAAGTTGAATAATGATTAGTACTGGACGAAGTATTGAATTTTTGCTTTGCTTTGAAGTTTTGCAAGAAAAGCTTGTACCTTGGCACTAAGAGCTTGCTTTTTTAACTGACTGGTTACAGATGCGCGCAATTGCTCATCGGTTTGATTTTGAGGAAGACTATCCTTGTTCTTCTCAATATAGGCATCAACATCTTTACTTGATACCGTAACACTGCTTCCAACCATTTTATTAACCAATTTATCGACTCTAATTAACTTGCGAAGATCATCTTGTGTCAACCCTTGAAGAGCAAGAACTTGATCAAGTTTTTGTCCCTGGTTTGCAAGATTTGCTTCTAACTTTTTAATCTCGTCATTTACCTCCTGATCAGAAACTGTGACATGCTCTTTTTGGGCTTCTTGTTCGACCAAAGTATTTCTAACGATAACATCAAGAGCTTGTTTACCGCTTTGTTTTTCTGCTTCACTAACTACAGAAAGTCTAGTTATTGGCTGCCCATTAACCATGGCTGCAACGAAAAGACTTTTGAAATTGAAAATAAGTATACCAATTAAAATAATTAGTACGGCTAAAAGAATGTATAGCCTTCGCATTCTTAAAGACTTCGCAGTTGTAGCAGATTTCATCGACACACCTTTATGAGAAGAGCTAGATGCCTTGCTTACAGCAGATTTTTTAACTTGTTTTTTGACCGTTGCTTTGGCAGAGACGGGATTTTTCCGTCCTGAGGACAAAATTTTTTTTGCTGGTGTCGTTTTTTTTCTTTTTAATTTAGTCGCCATGTCTATCTTATATTATATAATGCAAAGGATTATGTTTGCAAGTACCAATTTAGTATATCTATTGTCCTGGGGCTGTTTCAAGTGTTGCCTTAACATCTTGTGTTTTATTATCCCTGTATAGAGTAATTATTATAGTATCTCCAACCTTCTTCTTTGCAATAGCTTCTGACAACTGCAATGTATTGCTTAAACGATCCGAGTCAATCTTAACGATTACGTCCCCTGGCTGGACTCCCGCCTTATCAGCAGGTGATCCAGCTACGACATCCTGAACATATGCCCCTTCAGGCAGATTATTGAGAATCGCTAAATCCTTGGCAATCATTTTGTAGGAAACCCCCAAGTATGGTCTGTCAAATTTTCCTGTTTGATTAAAGTTATTCAGAGAATCTTTTATCACATTTATCGGTATTGCAAATCCAATATTCTGCCCACTCTGAGAAACTGCTGTGTTTACTCCTATTACCTGTCCCGAGGAATTAAGGAGTGGCCCTCCGCTATTACCCGGATTAATCGCTGCATTGGTCTGAATTACATTGTCAAGTCTCTCAACCGACCCCTCAAATGGACTCCCTGCAGTTATTCCCCTACCTAGACCAGAAACAACTCCTGTTGTAACAGTATTTTTAAATTCTCCAAGCGCAGTACCAATTGCGATAACATATTGCCCAACCTGCAAATGAGTAGAATCTCCTAATTCAATTGGGGTTAACTTTTCGCCGTTATTCTCAGAAGGATCAATCTTAATAAGTGCCACATCATTAAGAGGATCACGGTAAATTTTCTGTACAGTGTATTTTTTGTCATTACTTGTAATTACTTGATACTTTCCAGTTGTATCTGAAGCAACATGCTTATTGGTTACAATTAATCCATCACTACCGATAATAAAACCTGATCCAATACTTTGGGGCGCAGATGGAGTGGGATTACTAGAGGGAGGTTGTTGTTGACCAAATATTGAAAATGGTCCGAAATCAAAGGGAGAATTAGAACTTGCTTGAGGAGCAACACTTTCGGCAATTGTAACAACTGACGGGCCTGATTTTTTAACGATATCAATTGTTACAGATTCTTCTGTAACTATTTTTACCTTTTCTGGTTGTTTAACTGTATTTTGGAGGGGCAAATAACTTTTCGCTGCATTTGATATTCCCAACAAAACCAAGAGAATTATTATTAATACAATCAGTTTTTTCATGAGGCAAATTTATTTTATCATATTCTACAAAGACACAATGCTAAATAAATATTAAATTGAGTTTCTGAAAAAAAGCTGAATATAAATTCTACTTTACTAATTCCTCAATCGCTTTTTCAAGTTGAGCATCATGTGATGGATCTTTACCATCCAAAGAGACTTGAACATCAGGAGTTAATCCTGCCCCACTTTTTCCATTTCCAACCCACGTTCCATTTGGCGTCAACCATTTAGCAATTGTAACATGCAATCCTGCTCCAGCGCCCAAATCTTGCGCTTCCTCAACTATACCTTTGCCAAAAGACGACTCCCCTACAAGCTCAGCCCTTTTATGATCGTGAAGTCCCCCTGCTACAATTTCTGCAGCTGATGCCGAACCTTTGTTGATAAGTACAACAAGCGGCACGTTGTAGAGTAACCCTTTTCCAGAAACAGGATATGCGGTTCTGTCTCCATTTTTATCCTCCTGAAGAACAGCATTACCATCTTTTACAAATTCCGATATTATATACACAGCATCGTTTAAATAACCACCGGGATTATTGCGCAGATCAAAAACAATTCCTTTTATATCTTGTTGTTTCTTAAGTTGCGCTGCTACATCATTTGAAAGTTTTAACCATTCGCTATTTGTGGAATCGCCAAATTGTGATAAGCGGATATAAATAATTTTATCATTAGCTCTACTTTTTAAAATTGCCGTTTTATTATTGATTGAGTCTATATCCTTAACTTGCTTTGTATAACTTGTAAGACTTTTAACCGTAATCGTATCTCGGATGATGTTTATATCAACCGGTACTTGACTCTCTTTATGAACAATGGCAAGCTTTACACTTGTTCCTTTTGGCCCACGTATTTTATCAACCGCCTGGTTAAGATTCCAGCCAAAGGTTACCTGATCATTTACCTTTACAATTGCATCCCCTGGCTTGATACCTGCTTTTTGTGCTGGACTTCCATCAAGTGGTGAAACAACAATAATCTGTTTTGATTTTATTCCAAGTTCGGCTCCAATTCCTTCAAATTTCCCAGCTAATCCATTCTTGAAATTATCATTTTGTGTAGCTGGAAGATAGACAGTATAAGGATCGTCAACACTCTCAACCATTCCTGTTATAGCCCCATCCAGAATTTTTTGTGGATCAATTGCTTTTTTGTCATAATAAGAACCTTCAAGTTTTTCCAAAACAGCCCAAAATTGAGAAAAATCCGCATGCGTCAAAGATGGAGGGGGTTCTTTGCTTGAAAATTCCACATGAGGACTGTAATTTTTAAGATCAATGTTTATTTTTGTCACACCAATCACATAACCAATAAGCCCTGCAATAATAACCGCTAAAATAATTCGTAATTTTGATGGATTCATAATGACAAAAATATTACTGAATAAGACTCTGGATCAATAAACGCTTTTTTCCCTTCCCACTCAATAATTTTTTTTAAACTCAGTTCATCTATTCTTAAAACTGGCGTTTTGAACTTTTTTTCAGTTAGATAATCAAGATCTTCATCGCTTATTTTACTTCCGATCAAACCAATAACTCCTATCCCAATTCCTTTTAAAAGCATCTCGCGCGTCAGGTTTCCTCCAACTACAATTTTTCCAATCGCTTGAGTATTAAGATGATACGGGTCATCAGTCTTAAGCAGCAATATTTCTCCTTGCCCTTTCTCCCCTACAACTTTCTCAGCGATTAATACATTCTTTTCTGTATCAATAACGATTTGTTTATTATCACATAAAGAAACGATTCCATCAACTGGTGAAATTAAGTTATCTGGCTCTGAGCTTACCCCGGTTTTTATTACAAGATTACCACTATCGCGCTCATAACGGGTTACAGTACCTGAAACCCGACTTCTAAGAGTAACTGTTTGCCCTAAAAAACTTTTTTTCTGGGCAATAATATCTCCCTCTTTTACTTCATCGCCAGGGCTTTTTTTTAAAACCTTTTTAACTTTGTTACGAGCTATTGCTAATTCCTTTGGGACATTTATTTTTTCCTCGTCGCTGTCGGTTTTTGAAGCAATAACTTGACCAACCACAACTTGATCACCATTTTTGATGCTAGGAATAAAACCGTCTTGCAGTGAGATAGGCAGAGAAACCATTATTTAATTTAAATTAATTTATTTTTCTCCTACGAAAGGAAGGAGCGCCAAATGCCTGGCATGCTTAATTGCAGAGGTAAGCCTTCTTTGATGTTTTGAACAAATCCCGTTTCTTGTCCGTGGAGTAAGCTTGCCCTGCCCGCTTACAAACTTTTGTAAAGCTGAAACATCGGAATACTTCGGCTCAACTTTTTCTTTACAAAAGTAGCAACTTTTAGGAACTGTTATTTTTCTTTTTGGAAATCTTTTTTTCTTTTCTGCCATATTTTTCCTCAGTCAAACTTGGAATGTAAATACAAAGCTATTAGATCAACTTCTAATTTTAAGACTCTACTAAAAGGGTATATCATCAGGCATCACTTCTTCATCACTTTTTGTCTCTACTGGTTCCTTTTCTTCTTCATCCTTTTTCTTTTTTGAGTTCTTTACTGATGCTTTGAGATTGGGTTTAGTACTCGTTTCTGCCTGAACAGGTACTTCCCCTTCCTGATCTGAAACAGTGGTTGAAGAGCTTCCCCCTCTGCCATCAAGCAAAATCATATCATCAATTACAACTTCTGTTGTTGTTTTTTGGGTTCCGTCCTGAGCTGTCCAATTGCGGGTTGACAATCTCCCCTCAACATAAGTCTTTTTACCCTTAACAAGAAACTGGCTGCAAATCTCAGCCAATTTATTCCAGGCAACTATCCTATGAAAATCAACTTCCTCTCTCTTCTCGCCTGTATCTGTTGTCCAGTTTCTGTTTGTTGCAATACTAAAACTACAAACTGCATTTCCGTTTGGCGTATAACGCAGTTCAGGATCCCTTGTCAAATTTCCGATAAGTTGTACTCTGTTTAAACTTCTAGCCATTATTTTGTCCTCAATAAAAGATGTCTTAGGATATTTTCATTGTTTACAATTCTTTGCTCAAAATCTTTGGGAACTCCACCTTCATTTGTTGCAGCAACCGGATCCGCTTCAATTTGAAGCATATAATAGTGTCCTGCATCTTCCTTTTTTATACTGTAAGCAAGAGCTTTTTGCCCCCAATCATCTTCTTTTTTAACTTTTATTTTCCCAAGCCAATCTTTGATTGTTTCAAGTAATTTCTTGCGATCTGCTTCTTTTAGAGAAGGCTTCACAACAAGCACCAATTCATATAATCTCATCTATCTATTGTAGCACGAGAAAAACTTCATCTCAAGGGGGAAAACCTAACTTCCGATTTTGAATTCAACAATGTCGCCATCCTTCACTACATAATCTCGTCCTTCAAGTCTCGCTTTTCCATTTTCCCTGGCACCTTTCCACCCATTGAATTGAGTAAAATCAGCAAAAGACACAACTTCTGCCTTTATAAACTTTTTTATGAAATCAGTATGAATTTCTCCTGCTGCCTCTGGGGCACTAGAGCCTTTTCGGACAGTCCATGCCCTGACTTCTTTCTCCCCAGCTGTTAAAAATGATATTAATCCTAAAGTCTCATAAGCCTTTTTTATCAATCTCTCCAAACCAGATTGTTGTAAGCCTAAGTCTTTCAAATATTCTTTCTGTTCATCCTCTGAAAGAGCGGCAAGCTCTGATTCAATCTTGGCGGAAATAACTACGATTTTTTCTTTTTCTAGTGACAAAAGCTTGGCATATTCTTCCGTGATATCTCTTATTTTCCTCTCAGTATAATCCTCTTCAGAAACGTTCAGGACTATGATTTCAGGTTTTGTAGAAAGAAGAAAAAGCGTATGGATAAACTCACTTTCTTCATCGCTAAATACAATTTCCCGTGCAGACTTGCCGCTATTTAATCCCTCAATTAATTTTTTGATTGCGTTTTTTTCAGATTCTGACGTAAATTTTTTAACCTTACTTTGTACACTTTCAGCAGTTGCCAAGTCTGCCAAAATTAACTCTGCGTTAATTATTTCGTAATCACTTTTCGGATCAACGCTTCCTTCTTTAATGACATCAG
>Ga0207144_1085_pt1 | contig 19118 bp, 11 predicted proteins | sample Alteio_BWMinHeat_FD_153583 | JGI IMG/M metagenome (GOLD analysis project Ga0207144, IMG submission 153583) | Enriched cells from forest soil in Barre Woods Harvard Forest LTER site, Petersham, Massachusetts, United States -... | ecosystem: Environmental > Terrestrial > Soil > Temperate forest >...
GGTCATGGAGCTTGCAATCCCCCAATCACATCGCGAAGAGGGTGCGACGCGCGTTCGCACAAAAAAAACGCATTTACATCGGTATTTCTGCACTTAGCAGCTTGTACACCGGTTACGGGGTGGGTTCCGCTGAAGCTGAAATAGCTGCTCTCTGGCCTTACTTGTCAAGGATAGAGAGGCAAGCGCTATCCCGACTACTGGCTGGAAGAACAGTTTTGGGGTAAGGCCCAGAGCCTCCCTGGCACTGTCCGCTCATTGCCCTAATCTAACGCGCCGCTGAAAAACTACTTGTGGAGGTACTGGAACACGAGTTCAACGGCCTTACAGAGTTGGAGGGCCGTGACGCAAAAGAAAGAAGATCAGCAGATCAGCAGCAGGCAGCAATATTCGTTTATTTGTCGCCGGAGCGACGGCTGCCGGAGGTGTTGTGTCGAGCCCGATGTAATACTCTGCGTGGAGGCTTTGGTATTCTGAATCAGCGCGTTCGTTGAGTTTCAGGTTTCTAACACCAACCTCCATTGACCGATGCATTCAAACAAATCGGGAGATCGAGTCAGAAGTCTGCGTATTATTTATCGTAAAACGCGGCGCGATCCGCGCGACTCGCGATCAGGAAGACAAGCGGAGCCGCTGCGAGGCCGTGTGGGCGCTTTTCGACGAGTACAAGCCCACTTCGCGGACAAAGGATCGAAAGGAGAATCAGGGTGAGAACTGCAATTCTAGCAATTACTGAATTCATCCCCTTTTTAGCTGGCGCACTCGGGCACGCAAACGACAAACTTGTCGGCACCTGGAAACTGCTGTCTGCCTCGAGCACAACACCGACCGGGGAACGAAGCGAAACTCCCTATGGTCCTGGTCCTATGGGTTTTCTCACTTATACTGAAGATGGCAGAGTAACCTCCCTGATCAGCTATGGCGGGCGAAAGTTACTCTCTGTCGGCGGCGGGACTCTCAAGCGGCAGGAAGAACAGGCTGAGGCGTTTAACACATTTCTTGCCTATGCCGGACGGTACACGCTCAGCGGTGACAAGGTAACCCATCATATCGCCATCTCGTCGATTCAGAATTATGTCGGCAAAGACCTGGTCCGCAGCGTCAAATTCCAGGGTGATCAAATCATATTGGTTACACCACCGACGCCGGTGAACGGAAAAATCCAAACCGTCGAATTGATTTGGCAACGTCTACCGGTCGGCTCCTGATGAGCGCACTCACGGGGAAAGTCCGATTGAGCTTGGGACTGCGGATACCTGCACTCGCGAAGAATGGCCAAGATCGAGCGCCCAATGAGAAGTAGATTGTGTCCAATCGGTACTTACTCGGTTTGAGAGTTCAGCTCCGGCAACATAACCTCCGACTTTTGACCGACTTCGCACGCCGTCAAAGCTTGGCCGCCAAAGTGTCTGTAAACCGAGTCTGCTCTGGTGCGGCAACCGCGTCCCGGTGAACAGCAAGGCCACGAAACTGAAACTTGGTCTATATGTGATGTGCTGCCACTTCGTCTCTCGAAGGGCGCGGCCCAAGCCGACAGCAACGTGACGGCCTACGATGTCACGGGCCCCGCGTGACTGGCGGGAAAATCGTCGCGGCACATGAATCTTGGCGAAGGGCTGGATTACCGTCCCCACTCCATTTTCCCGGAGGTGGTTATATGTGCCCCTCGGCGTCTTACCACAGGACTAACCGTTCCGACCAGGCCGGAATTTTCATCAGATGTAAATCAATGCCCCGTAGAGAGTCATGGCAGCTTGTTTTTGTTGCGCGGGACGGAGCACTCGCGCCGCTGACCCAAAGAAACAAAAGCAGATACCAGCACCGCCCCACGACTCTCCCACTTGTGGGTAATTGAAATCTCGGCTGACGCTCAGTTGGAAAACGCCATCGTGGGAAATGAAGCGATCACATCGAACCGGGGAATGATGCCTGCGTCAAAACGCTCCGTGCCTCACCATTGGTTGGCAAACATCGCGGGCTCCGTTGGAATCACGCTGCCGTAAGCAGTATAGCTGCGCAGTTGCGGCTCCCGATCGTCGCGCGTTGCAGGATGTACATGTTGCGGGCGGTGTAAAACAATGGCACGCCAAGGCTTGAGGGTCACAACAGTGGTTTTTGCAAACCGCTCCTACGCCGTCCTGCAGCGGGAAGTTCCGGCCTCGGGGTAGGCGAGTCGGGTTCGCGCGCGGATTGATGCGCAGTTGGGCGCCCGATAGTGCTGATGGCGAGAAGCATGGTGATATCCGGGACTCACGCGACATCGCTGGATGCGTTCGGGGGATTGCTGCGGAGAGTTTGTCTCGCCATCGGCTGTGGCTCAGCAGCTCGAACGAGGTTTTCACATAACTACCGGAAGACTTTTCAGGCCCCTGAACCCAAATGTAGAAGCCCACTGCGGTCGCGGGCCAGTGAGCTTCATCTCCGGAAAACGTTGCACCAGGTTCAGGAGCGCAATCTGTCCCTCTAACCGCGCGAGCTGGCTTCCAATGCAAAAATGCGGCCCCGCACTGAACGCCAGGTGTTGGTTATTCAACCTTTTCAGGTTCAACTGATTCGGTTCCTTAAATTGTTTTGGATCCCGGTTCGCCGCACCGAGCATGCATAGGATCGACCATTTCTTTGGTATCCGCTGGCCGCAAACCTCGATATCTTCCTTGAGCACGCGAGCCGTGAATTGTACGGGGCTCTCATAACGCAGAATCTCCTCCACAGCGGTGCGGATCATCTCCGGTTTCTCTCGTAGCTCCGCTGTCTCTTGGGGGTGCTGCAGGAGCGTGTACATTCCGTTGCCGATCAGATTTCGAGTCGTCTCGTGGCCTGCGAAAAGCAGCGCGATACACTGCGCGTACAGCTCTTCTTCGGTCAGCACCTCTCCTTCTTCCTCGATGTCGATTAGAAGGCTGATCAAGTCGCTCCCTTTGTTGTGCCTCCGTTCCGCCACGGTCTTTCGAAAAAAATCTGTTAGCTCAATTAGAGCATCTTGCGCTGCGCGTGCCTGTTCCACTGTGCGATCTGGGCTGCCTCGAAACACGGCAATGGCCCGCGACCAATTAACGAATGTATTATGTAGTTCCTGCGGCACCCCGAGCATTTCCGAAATGATGCGCACGGGCATGGCGTTTGCGAACTCGCGCATGAGTTCAACTTCGGAGCCATGCTTGAGCGGCTTTAGCATTCCATCAACGATGGCCTCGACTTGTGGCCGCAAGCCTTCGATCGCCGCGGGCGAAAATCCCTTGTTGAGAAGTTTGCGCAGCCGAGTGTGCTCCGGCGGGTCCATGAAAATCAGCCACAAACCCAGCATACGGGCGAGTTCGCTGAACTCGGACTGGCGGTTGTGCGGCAGAGGCAATAACATCTGCTGCGCGCGTTTTGCGGAGAGCCTGGGGTCCTTAGCAATCGCGGAGCACTCGGTGTGACTAAAAATCGACCACACCGCCCATTTGCTGCCAACATCCAAGTAATGTAACGGACCTTCTTCGTGCAGACGGGCGTATGTGGGATACGGGTCCTGCAGAATTTCGTCGCTGAAAACAACTTTCTTGCCCGGAGCGATAACCTTGGACAACCATCACCTCTTCGCAAGATCGGGATTTCAGGTACGCAGAGACCGGCATCTCACTGAGACCTTGAGTCTAACACAGTGAGTTCCGAACCATCTTGGATTCACGATTTGAAGTACAAGGAAGCTCCAAAGTCAGGCCAGCAGGCGGTTCGCAGCCGACTTCGCACAGCTCTGGATCACCATCGCTTGCCCGCTCTCTGTCAGCGATCCGATCGATGCGGAACTGGACCAGAGTCGTGTGGTTTGGACTCCACCACCATTGATCTCTGCCTCTCGCTCTTTCCTTGGGCCAAATCCCGGCATCACAATGCGGCGGTGAAGATGCGTACCGCCGGAAAAGATCAGTTCAGTCGCACGTGGATCAAGAATCGCCAATATCGCCTTGCTCTCTATCACCTTCGATACAGCGTAAATAGAATGCCCGGCTGTGTCTGGCAACGCAAACGTTTTCTCTAGGTCTAGGGCTTGCTCCGATTTATTACCAAGCTAGAGCGTAGTAACTGCAAATCAACGTCAGCAAAAATAGGCTGCGCAACCTCATTTTCATCTTGGCAACCTTACCAGTGGGCGGTCGTTGGTCTCAGAACGCTCGGGCTTCTTAACAGTTCTGTTAGAGAAAACCAAAAGGGCTGCAGGACACTACGTAGCGTAACGAGCTCACGGAACGGAACGCGAGAACCATCGTGCTCCATAGGGCAAGGCGGAAGGAAAAAAACATCCGGCCACGGGAGAAGTGTCTTTTTTTTTGACTTCTCCCTTATAAGACAACGTGCAGCTAGCTCGGAGAATTGGATCCCGCCAGGAAGCCGCCGTCGAGAACGAGGGACTGGCCCGTCATGAAAGATGCGCGGTCCGAGCACATCCATACCACGGCTTCGGCGATTTCCGCCGGTCTTCCAAGACGGCCGATGGGATGGCAGCTAAGAACGTATTTGCGGACCGCCGGAACCCGAAAAATCCGATCGGCCATGGGTGTCTCGGTAAATCCGGGGCACACTGCGTTGATGCGAATCCCGCTTTTAGCATTTTCCAGCGCGGCGCTCTTGGTCAGCCCGATCACTCCGTGTTTGCTCGCACTGTAGGCTGCTGCCCCTACAGCGCCGACCAGACCCGTAATCGACGCCATGTTTACGATGGCTCCGCCACCGCCCTGCTTCAGCATTTGCCGAGTCTCGTACTTCAAGGAGAGCCAAACTCCTTTGAGATTGATGCCGATCGTCCGATCAAAGTCTTCTTCGGATTGTCTGATAATGGGGGTCAAGACGCCCTCGATCCCGGCGTTATTGAAGGCGAGATCCAATCGGCCAAACCTTTCCACTGCCTTTTGGATGAGCGTATCAACTTCGGAGGCCTTCGACACGTCGGCTTTCACAAACAGGCCATCGCCGCCGGCGGCTCGGACCAGTTCGATGGTTTCCTTGCCTTCCAGTTCGCGACGGCCCGCAACCACCACCTTGACTCCCGCCTTCGCGAAAAGTACGGCGGTTTCACGGCCAATACCGGACGTCCCACCAGTCACGAGGCCAACTTTACCTTGTAGTTCGGTCGCCATAGTTCTCCCCCCACGAATCAGAGCTTCCAGGATGGAGCCGCAGAGTGTAGGCTTGGCGTGAAGCTTCCGTCAAACGGGTATGTTCAAATGCAGTTCAAATGCCTGGCACGAGAAGCCCGGTTGCGTGTCACGTGTGTTTTTCTTCTTCCCTCCTGTGGGTCCCTTGCGTTTGAGGCGAGCCGACGCTGTTGCCATCCTTCGCCTTCCCGTAGCCTCGTTTCAATTATCGTCTGCGTAAATCTCGCAGACAGTGCCGCTCCGCCCACCGGGAGCGGAACCTCAATTCGCGCCTCCCTCGAATCATCGGCAGTGATCACCATTTGCTGCGGCGACAATACGCAAGAGGGCCTTCGGCAGCAAGTGAAGTTCGGGTTACTCGGGTTGCCGTTTATCGTAGAACTTGTGCGATTTAAGAACTCGTAGTCCTTCACAGGGAAAAGATTTGCGCATATCAGTCTTTCGACTCCTGATCTGTCTTCCTAACTTGTTGAAAAAAAATAGGATGTTTTCTATCCGAGCGATAAACTTTGGTAACTAGATTGCTTTACGGATTAAGGGTCTCAGTATTAGTGTTTCTTTTGAGTGGGAGGAATGCTCGTGAACATCTCGCGGTGGTTCTTGACTCTGATCTTTCTTGGCCTATCGTCGTCCGCGGCTCTGGCGGACGGGATCGACCCGGCGCTTGGCGTAAAAGGTGACGGAGACGCCTCGCCTTGGACCGGCACATTATCGGTGTTGATGAGTCCAGACACGACTGGGGTATCTTGCACTGAAAATTTGTGCAATTTCACTTCTATCACTTTTGATTCCAACGTAAATATCACGAACTTTGACTATTTGTTTAGTCAATCCCAGGGAACCCCGTTCTCAGTGGTCGAAGGCAGTATTTTCCCGATTCTCACCATCATCTCCGATGTTAACACGGCCCACCCGGAGGCGATTCTGTCGGGAGGAATCATCTGTGCGGTCAGCGCCGAGGAGTGTCCCGGCGTTACTACCGACTTCTATCTTGTGACGGACGGGGTTAAGCAGGGCACGACCGTTACCTACACTTCGAACGTGCCTGAGCCCGGAACCCTCATTCTGATGTTGTCTGGATTCGGGGCATTCGGCTTGCGCCGACTACGGCTGAAGAAAACAACCGCCTAATTCGGGCGAGTGAACTCCTTTACAAGATTCTGAAAACTGGGGTCTTCTTTCAAACTCTCGAGGTCGGGCTCTGCCTGAGCTATAGACGGGGGCTGTCCCTTTTTGAATGCATCATGCAGAGCTGCCACAGCCTTGACCTTGTCACCGGATAAGGCGAACGCCTGGGCCTGGTAATAGATTAAGTCCACATTGTTTGAATCAATCGCACGCGCTTCCGCAATGAACTTAAGTGCCTGGTTTACGTCTCCCTTTTTGCCATACCAAAGCGCTAGCCTGCCCTTTGTCACAGCATCCCTGGGGTTAACCCGAAGCTCCTTATAAGCCAGCGAAATTGCCTGTTCAAACGTCGCCTGCGCGCGATCCGACTGCCCGACCAAGTGATAGGCTTCTGCGAGATTCCCCACGAACATATCGGAAGTCGGCACAAGTTGAACGGCTTTTTCGTAGGCCGGAATGGCCTTGTCGTACTGCTTCAAATAGAAATATGCGATGCCGAGATTGCTGTAAGCTTGTCCGTCGGCGCTAAATTGTAGGGATTTTTGCAAGGGCTCCACCGCTTCTCGAAATTTTCCACTCTGAACCAGTACTGCACCCAGATTGTTGTAGGCGTAAGGGTTGTTTGGATCGAGTTCAATCACTCGCCGGTAGGATTCTGCAGCCTTTCCATATTCAGCCAACTGATAATAGGCGTTTCCCAGAACGTTGTGATTGACCCAATAATAAGGGTTTAGTTCGACAGCCTTCTGGTAGGCCTGGATTGCCTCATCGCTGCGGCCACCGGCCAAGTAGGCGGTAGCGAGACGACGGTAGGCCTCATCGGAATTAGGAGCGAGTTCGAGAGCCCGCCTTAGCTCGACAATAGCTTCCGCGGTCCGGCCAGAAGACCTGTAAACGCTTCCCAGGGCCAAGTGAATTTCCGGTTGATCTTCGCTCAACGCCCGCGCCTGTTCCGCTGCACCTAAGGCCTTTGCCGACCAGACGTTGTCCTTCGTCTCACGATACATTATCAAGCTAGCATCGGCGACACCCGCGTAGGCCAGAGCGAAGCCCGAGTCCTTTTTCAAAGCCTGCTCAAAGAAACCAATAGCAGACCGGACGTTGTTGAGATCTTGTTGCCCTCGCAGGAGGTTGCGTCCCCTGAGGTAGGAGTCGTACGCCTCCATGTTTTGGGTAGGGTGTGCAGTGGCACGCGCAAGTTCTGCATTGCTCGGTTTTACGGCAAGAGCGTCCACCAGCTGGGTGTACATCTGGTCCTCAATGGTAAGAAGATCGCCACTCACCCCCGCAAACTCCTTGCTCCACACTAGGCGGTTTTCCGCTAAATTCTCCAGGTTGACGATGACCCGCAGGTTATCCCCGGCCCCCTGCACCGTTCCGTGCACGATCAGGTTCACGCCTAATTCCTTCCCCACTTGTGAAAGCGGAGCCTTCGGGTCCGTCTTGGCCGCAGCCGTCGAAGAAGCGAGGCGTACATCCTTCAGCTGGAAGAGCTTGGCGGACATGGCTTCGACCAATCCATCAGCCACGTAGCCGAGCGAGGATTGGTCCCCGAGCACACGGAACGGCAGGACGGCGACAAACTTTGCCTGCGTTATGGATGAAAGGCCGGCTGTTCCGGAAGCCGAAGTTCCGACGGCGGACGCTCCAAAAATCCAGTGCCTCGTCTTGGGAATCGCAAAAAACAGGCCGACCAGAAAAATCACCCCTCCTGCCGCCGCATACAGCCAACGCTTTTCGACGATCGGGAGGTTGATCTGCACCGTTCGCGTGTTCGTGAAGGAAGGGCTGCGTCCGGCATCCAGATCCGCAAGAATCTCTTTAGCACTCTGGTATCGTTTGGAGGAGTCTTTCTCAAGACAGTGCATGATCACGCGCGCCACATAATCCGGCAGCGCTGGATTGGCCAGCTTCACATCTTTGGGTACTACTTGGACCCGCTGATACATCAATTGCCAGGTGGATTCTCCAGAAAAAGGAGTCGTCCCGGCCACCATTTCATAGAGCACCAACCCCAGGGCATACAGGTCGCTGCGGCTGTCGACCGGTTTTCCTTCCACCTGTTCCGGCGACATGTAGCGCGGTGTGCCCATGACGGCGCCGGTGCGCGTCATGCCCATCTTCGCTGTCTCGAACGATGTCGCCAATCCGAAGTCGGATACGTAGACTTGGTCGTTATTTCCAACCAAGACGTTTTGCGGCTTGAAGTCGCGATGCACCACTCCCTCGGAATGAGCCGCATCGAGAGCTTCGCACAGTTGCCTGGCGATCTTAAGAGACCGCTCAAGAGGCAATGGCTGTTCTTCTTTCAGCAACTGGTTCAAGTCCTTGCCTTCGATGAAGGCCATGGTGATGAACTTCACACCACCGAACTCGCCGAGGTCGTGGATGCGCAGGATGTTTCTGTGAGAAATCTTGCTGGCGAGCAGCAGTTCTTGCTTGAACCGTTGGGTTAAGAGGTAATCACCGACCAGCTCTGGCAGCAGAGTCTTGAGCGCCACCGTGCGCGAGAGCTCCTTGTCGAAAGCCTTATAGACCTTGCCCATCCCCCCTGCGCCCAGCAGTTTTTCTATACGGAACCTGGGGCCGAAATCCACCCCGGGTTCCAGCCCCCCCGGAAGATTGGGCGCGCTGCCACCGCGATTCCTGGTCGGAGACTTGGTGCCGGCTGCTATTGGTGGTACCTGACCTCTTTCCATGAGGGCGTCCGGATCAGAGCTATCCATCGTGAGATCACCGACAGGGATGGATCCAGAAGGGGTCTTGCTCAATATCGACACTCCGGGGCCATCCTGGCCCCGGGAACCCGTTGAAGGGGCAACACTGTCTATCGTTCGGCCGTCTTGGGGATCCAATCGAGATGACGGCGGGCTGCCCGATGATTGGTTCAGCCTATCTCCAGCGTCCTTGGGCCTCTCGGGGATGTGGCTATCAACGGCTTTGCCAACCTTCGAGGGGGCCAGAACTGCTCCGCACTGACCGCAACGGACGGCGAGTGCAGGGTTGTTTTCTTTGCAAGAAGGACAGATCATGATTGAGGGCTGGCTGGAAGTTCGCCATCCGGCAGATTATCAAGCATGGCGAAGCTCGGCAGCAAGCAATATCTACGGCCCTGAATAGCAGGAAGCCGAAAAATGCTGCGTGGAATGCGCGATTCTCTTTGCCGAAGACCTTCGCGATGGCCAGACGATCGATGGGCAACTCACGATTCGAAATCCTTTCGCATATCGAGCTGAGTCGAAGTCCTGCCGACTACGAATTGGGTTTCTTTTTCCCAGTCATTCGCCCACAGTCTGGAGATGCTGCCAGCGCCTGCACTTCAGAAGAACACCGTTCGATTGACCTTCCAGACCTTCTCTGCTATCAACGACAAACACGCAACGAGGAGCCCTATGCCCATAACACGACGAAACTTCTTTCGCAATCTAGCCGCCGGTGCGGCTGTTACCGCGGGTCTCCCCCCACTTGCGGACCTCGCGTCCAGCGAACCCAGCAGCCCGATTATTCTGAGCCGCAATGAAAACGCCTATGGCCCTTCGCAAAAAGTAGTCGCCTCGATGCAGGACTCCCTGACCTACGCCAATCGCTACCCCGACCCAGCAGTAAATGCCCTGCATGAACGGATCGCCAAGTCTCATTCGATCAAGCCGGAGCAATTAGTGCTCGGCTGCGGCTCGGGGGAGATTCTGAGCATTACAGCTTCCACTTTTCTTGGCCCCGGTAAGACGCTCATCACCGCTGTGCCTACATTCGAAGCCATCGGACGGTGCGCCAAAGCTTTGGGAGCAGATGTCGTCGAAATTCCCCTCGCCAAGAATTATTCCCATGATCTCGAGGCCACTCTAAAGCGAGCCGACGCCACCACGGGCTTGATCTACATCTGCAATCCAAACAATCCCACAGGCAGCCTGACGCCCCGGCTGGATCTAGAAGCCTTCATTCGAAAGCTCCCTCTCACCACAACCGTCCTCATCGACGAGGCCTACCATCACTATGTGGAACGAACGGCGGACTACGCCTCGTTCATCGACAACCCGATAAACGATGACCGGGTCATCGTAGCGCGAACCTTCTCAAAAGTTTTCGGATTGGCGGGAATTCGTGTGGGCTATGCTGTTGGCGCACCAGAAAGAATGCAGGCTCTTGCCGCCCGCCGTCTCCCGGAAGGCCTCAATGCCGTCGGTGCCCGGGCCGCTCTCGTGGCCTACGATGATCTCGAATATGTCCAGCTGAGCGCGAAACGCAACGCCGATGATCGTCAAGAGTTCTTCAACCAGGCCAACGCGCGCATGGTTCGGGGAATCGATTCTCACGCGAATTTCGCCATGCTGAAGACCAGCCGCATGGCTGTCGACGTCATCGAACACTTCAAGAAAAACAATGTCCTCATCGCGCGGCTCTTTCCTTCTATGAATACCTACGTCCGCGTTTCGTTTGGAACGCCTAGGGAGATGAAGGAATTCTGGCGCGTGTGGGATCTAATGCCCCCCGGGAAGATGGCGATGTAGAGGAAATAACGAGGCTCGTCGCCGTGAGCGGTTACGCTTCTCCGGCATCGCCAGCCGAGAAGTACGTGCAATCCGGGTGGTGAAACACCAGCGCGCTCACGCTGGCCTCTGGGTCCATCATGAAGCCTTCCGTTAACTGCACGCCGATCTCTTCCGGCCGCAACAGCTTCCAAATGCCGGCCTGATCGTCCAGATTCGGACAAGCCGGGTACCCAAAGCTGTATCTCTTCCCGCGGTAGCGCGAGGTAAACCGCTGCGCCATGGTCAATTCTGGCGGATCCGGGAAGCCCCAGTCCTCGCGAATCCGTCGGTGCAACCACTCCGCGCACGCTTCCGCTGATTCAATCGCCAGCGCCTGCATGCCGTGTGACTTGAAGTAGTAGCCTTCGTTTTTCGCTTTCTCCGAACGCTCCCGCACACCCTCGCCGGCCGTCACAACGAACAGCGCGATGTGGTCGCGCTTCCCATCGAGCGGTGGCAGCACGTAATCGCTTAGGCATAGAAAATCGCCTAAACGCTGGCGCGGAAAACGGAACGTATGTACCGGCTCCGCGCCACCGGGCGCGAACAGGTGCATGGCCTCGCCATCCGACTCCGCCTCAAAGAATTGCCAAACCGCGCGCGGCTTAAGGAACTCCGCCGCCTCGCGTTTCACCTCCTCCATGCTTTCATATAGCTCGACGGCTTTCGCATCGCGTTCCCCAAACCGCTTCTCAAAATCTCCGCGGTACCCCAGATGCCGTCCATACAACATAAACGGATTGATGTAACTCCACAGCTCGTGGAGATCCGGCACCAGCCGCACTTTCCTCTCGAGATACGCCACTTTCGGAATGGGCAAGCCGGACCGCACCTTTGGCGAGCGCGTAACCTTGGGTATCTCGGCGACCTTTACCGTCGTTGCCACGCTAAACCCGTTTCCCGACGCTGCGTGCTCATGCAGCACCTGTTCTCGCGTCGCCGGGTCCATCAGCTGATTCATCAACCGCAGTCCGGTCATCGCATCCTTTGCGTAGCACACCGCCTTCCCGTAGCTCGGCGCAATCTTCGTCTGCGTAAATCTTGCAGACAATGCCGCACCACCCACCAAAAGCGGAATCTCAATCCCCGCTCCCCTCAAATCACTAGCTGTGATCACCATCTGCTGCGCGCTCTTTACCAACAGCCCCGAAAGCCCGATGGCGTCGGGGTGGTGCTGCAGATAAGCCTTGATCAATTCTTCCGGCGGCACCTTGATGCCCAGATTCACCACGTCATAGCCGTTGTTCTTCAAAATAATCTCGACGAGATTCTTCCCAATGTCGTGAACGTCGCCCTTCACCGTCGCCAGCACGATCTTTCCGCGCTTCGCCGTGTCCGCCTTCTCCATGAACTGTTCGAGATGATTCACCGAAGCCTTCATGGCCTCCGCCGATTGCAGCACCTCGGCAACAATCAGTTCGTTCGCATTGAACAGCCGTCCCACCTCCGCCATTCCGGACATCAACGGCCCGTTGATAATCTCCAGCGGCGCTACGCCTTCCGCGCGCTTTCGCTCCAGATCGGCGATGAGCCCGTCTCGCGTTCCCTCAATAATGTAATTCGCCAGCCGCTCGTCCAGCGGAAGGTCCGCAGCAAGCTTTTTTTCTTTCTTCTTCGCGGTCCGGAAATACTCTGCGATGGCCGCGATGTGGTACTGATTGACGGCTGCGCGCTGCTCTTTCTTTTGCTCCCGCCAATCTGCCGGAACGTTGCCGAGCAATTCCGCCAGAGAATGGTCAGCAGGCACTTCCTTCGGGGGATGCGAGAACAGCAGGTTCTCCGCAAGGTCTCTTTCGTGTTGTGGAATCGATGCGAACCGTTCCAGTTTTTCCGTGTTCACGATGGCCAGGTCCAACCCCGCTTTCGTGCAGTAGTACAGAAAAACAGAATTCACTACCTCGCGCGCGCCGGCCGGCAACCCGAACGACACGTTTGAAATCCCCAATATCGTCCGCACATCCGGCAGCGCCTGCTTGATCAGGCGAATGCCTTCCACGGTCTCGACCGCGCCGCCGATATAGTTCTCGTCGCCCGTCGCACACGGAAACACCAGCGGATCGAAAATGATATCTTCCGGACCCAGCCCGTACTTTTCCGTCAGCAGTTTGTAACTGCGTTGCGCTACGGCCAGCTTCCGCTCCCGCGTAAATGCCTGCGCCTGCAACTTGTCCTCATCAATGCATCCCACCACTACCGCCGCCCCAAAATCATGAGCCATCGGCACTACGCGCTCGAACTTCTCCTCCCCATCCTCCAGATTGATCGAATTAATAATGGCCTTGCCCTGGCAATAGGTCAGCGCCAATTCAATCGCAGTCGCATCGGTCGTATCAATCATCACCGGCGCTTTCACTTTTCGAATCAGCTTCTCGTAAAACACCGGAATATCCTTCTTCTCATCCCGTTCCGTGCTCTGCAGGCACACATCCACGATGTGCGCCCCGCCCTTCACCTGCCGCCGCGCAATCTCGCTAGCCTCTTCCCATTTCTCCTCGGCCACCAGGTTCTTGAACAGCCTCGACCCAATCACGTTGGTCCGCTCGCCCACCAGTAGCGGCCGCGTGCTGTCCTCCGCCTCTATCGTCTCGATTCCCGAATACACCGCTCGATGCGATTCGCCCGGCCGTACGCGGGGTTTCTTCCCGTCGACCATCTGCCGAATCGCGCGAATGTGTTGCTCGGTCGTTCCGCAGCACCCGCCCACAAAATTCAACCAGCCCTGATCCACAAATTTCTCAAGCTGCGCCGCCAGCGAACTCGGTGTCTCCAAATACTTGCCTTCTTCATCCGGCAGCCCCGCGTTCGGATAACACGAAACAAACTCACTCGAGAGCTGACTCAAAGTCCGGATGTGATCGGTCATGAACTCTGGCCCTGTGGCGCAGTTCATCCCAAACCCGAGCGGCTTCGCATGCCGCAGAGATGCCCACATGGCCTCGACCGTCTGCCCTGCCAACATCGTTCCCATCGGCTCGATGGTCACCGAGACGATCACCGGAACCTCGATCCCAATCTCTTTCGAGAGCCGCTGAATGGCGAGCAGCGCCGCCTTGATATTCCGCGTGTCCTGGCAGGTCTCGACCAGCAGCAAATCGACGCCGCCTTCTAGCAATCCCTTGGCTTGCGCGTAATAGGCCTCGCGCAACCCTTCAAAGGTCACGCCACCTGTAACAGTAATCGCCTTTGTGGTCGGCCCCACAGACCCTGCAACAAACCGCGGCTTCCCCGGCGTGCTGAACTCATCGGCCGCCTGGCGCGCCAATTCTGCTGCGCGTTTATTCAATAAATGCGCATCCGCCGCCAGCCCATACTCGGCCAAAACAATCGTCGCCCCGCCAAAGCTGTTGGTCTCAACAATGTCCGATCCCGCCTCGAAGTATTGCCGATGAATATCCAGCACCACGTCCGGCCGCGTTCGAACGAGGTTCTCGTTGCAACCCTCCAGCGCCGCCCCTCCAAAATCCTGCGCAGTCAGGTTCCGCTGCTGCAGCATCGTCCCCATAGCTCCGTCGAGCACAAGTATCCGTTCCGAGAGCAACTCTCGCAGGGCCTTAGCCGATTCACTCAAATTATGCATGGGCGGGAAATTTACAACTCCTTAGCGGACTTCCTGTTGCATTGAGACACCATCGGAGAAGGCCGCGTTCCAGGTACATCTCTATTTTACGCAGGTTCCACGCAGGAATCGAACGCCTTCGAGCGAACCGGTGCTTTTTTGGCGCGAACGGTCGTTCCAGCACCCTGAACGGCCTGAACTCGAATGCTATACTGCGAACCTCTATCACATCTGACTCATTTATGAGCACCCGGCTGAAAATCATCAACATCGTAGGCGCACGCCCCAATCTCCCAAAGATTGCCCCGCTCATCCGCGAGATGCAGCGCCATCCGGAGATCGAGCCTGTTCTCGTCCACACCGGTCAGCATTACGACGAAGCCCTGTCCGACATTTTCTTCCGCCAAATGGGCATACCCACGCCTCACGTCAATCTCGAAGTAGGCTCCGGCTCTCACGCAGCGCAAACCGCGGAAGTTCTCAAGCGTGTCGAACCGGTCCTGATCGAACAGCAGCCGGATGTAGTTCTCGTTGTCGGCGACGTCAACTCCACCATTGCCGTCTCGCTAGCCGCCGTAAAGCTCGGCATTCCCGTAGCCCACGTCGAAGCCGGCCTTCGCAGCTTCGATCGATCCATGCCCGAGGAAATCAACCGCATCCTCACCGACGCCCTTGCCGATTTTCTCTTCGTCACTGAAGAGGACGCCATCCAGCATCTCCTCAAAGAAGGCCGTCCCCGCGAGTCCATCTATCTCGTCGGCAATGTCATGATCGATTCTCTCTGCCACTTTCTACCCGTCGCCCAAAAATCCCGAATCGGGGAAGATCTCAACCTAAAAAACGGGGCCAACTGGCAACGCTTCGGCGTCCTCACCCTGCATCGACCTTCAAACGTCGATGCCACCGAAAAACTAGCCGAACTCCTCGGCGCCATCGATGCGATCGCCGCACAAATTCCCGTAATCTTTCCCGTTCATCCGCGCACCCAGCAACGTCTCACGCAAGCCGGCATCAAGACACATCCCCAGCTCAAGCTGATCCCTCCGGTAGGCTATCTCGATTTTCTCTGTCTTCTTAGCAAGGCCACACTGGTCCTGACCGACTCCGGCGGCATCCAGGAAGAGACCACAGCTCTAGGCGTCCCGTGCCTGACGCTTCGCGAAAACACCGAGCGTCGCATCACAATTTCCGAAGGCACAAACCGGCTCATAGGCACGGACCCCGCAAAAATTCTCGCCGCCGCGCAGCAAATTCTCGCCGGAAGGGGCAAGCCCGGTCGCATACCCCCCTTCTGGGACGGCCACGCCGCCGAACGCATTGTCGAGGTTTTGCTGCGAAAGTCACCCCTCGGTCCCCACCGAAAGAGCACCCTGCCTGTTAGGTGACAATTCGAGAACAGCCCTTTCCAAGAGACTTGCCCCTTAGGACAGTTTTGACTAGGCTGGCACATAATGGCTACCAAGCGAAGAAGTCCAAAGATGACGGTTTGCATCCTCTCGCCGCATCCCCTGGTGTTGAGCGAGTTCGAACGCGTCCTGTCGAAAGCTCCATTCAAAGTCGTCGTCAAGCAACTCGAATCCACTCTCGCGCCCGACATGCGCAACCTCGAACCGCCCGTCGCTCAGGTTTACGTCATCGATGGGCATGCCGCACGGCCTGCGACGGGCGCACTTTTGGCCAATCTTCTCGAACGTCATCCCGAGGCGCGCCTGATCGTCGTCGGCGAACAGCACACGGACGCCAACAGCTATCAGCTCTTGCGTCTCGGTGTTAAGGGTCTGCTCACGTACACGGAAGCCCGCGATCAGTTGGTCCGCGCTCTGCCGCTGGTCGCCAATGGAGGATTCTGGGTCCCGCGGTCTGTCCTTTCCGGCTTTGTCGATTCCGTCCTTACCAGTCAGGGCCGCCGTCTCAAAACCGATTCCGTCACCAACCTCAGCCGCCGCGAACAAGAAGTCCTGGACTCGCTGCTCGAAAATCTTTCCAACAAAGAGATCGCCAGCAAACTCAACATCGCCGAACGCACCGTGAAATTTCACGTCTCCAATCTCCTCAGCAAATTCGGCGTCCGCCGCCGCGCCGATCTGATTCTTCTCACCTTCCAGCGCCGCATGGCGCAAGCGTAGTCCACAGTCCAGTTCTGAGGTGGACGCTGCTCCGAAACGATTGTAGGGACAGGGCTTACCGCGAGCTCTTCTCGTTTTCGCCCAATCATCGGCGCTCGCCTCCCCGCAAACTCCCCAATTCGCCGCTGACAACCTGTTGCGATCCTGATAGTTTTAATATTGTGCGACTGCACGTCACATTCTTCGTATAAAGGCGAGGTCACTTCCTTGAACGTTCTTGTAACCGGAGCCGCAGGCTACATCGGCAGTGTCTGTGCAGAAGTTCTCCTAGCCCGCGGTTACCAGGTCATCGCCCTCGATAATCTTCAGGAGGGCCACGCCGCCGCCGTCCCGCCCAAAGCGATTTTCTCGCGAGCCGATCTAGGCGTCCGCGCACAAATCGAAGAAGTTTTTTCCAGACACTCGATTGACGCGGTCATGCATTTTGCGGGCGAAGCGCTAGTCGCCAAGTCCGTCCGCGAACCCAGCACTTTCTATGCCGCCAACATCGCCGGCGGTGTCAATCTTCTGGACGCCATCACTCGCCACGGTGTAAGGAAGTTTATCTTTTCCTCCACCGCTGCCACCTACGGCGAACCCCACACCGTTCCTATCCCCGAGGATCATTCCAAGAATCCCATCAACCCCTACGGCAAATCCAAACTGCGCTTCGAAGAGATCCTCTCCGACTACCGGGCCTACACCGGCCTCCACTACGCCACTCTCCGCTATTTCAATGCCGCCGGCGCCTCCGCCGAGCGCGGCGAGGCCCATCGCGTCGAAACGCACCTAATTCCTAAAGTTCTCGATGCTGCCCTCGGCGTCATCCCGCATCTCGAAGTTTTCGGCTCCGACTACCCCACCCCCGACGGCACCTGCGTGCGCGACTACATTCACGTCCTGGACATCGCCGATTCCCACCTCCGCGCGCTAGAAGCAATAGAAACCGTCTCCGGTGAGGCCTTCAACGTAGGAAACAGCCGCGGCTTCTCCATCTTCGAAGTCGTCCAGGCCGCTGAAAAAATCACTGGTCGCAAAATCTCTCGCAAGGTTTCTCCCCGTCGCCCCGGCGACCCCGCCGTCCTAGTAGCCAGCAAGGAAAAGCTCAACCGCGCCCTGGGCTGGCAGGCCCAACACTCTTCCCTCGAAGAGATCATCACCTCCGCTTGGTCGTGGAAACAGAAACACCCGCACGGCTATGCCGAAGCCGCGTCTCGCTAAATTCTGTTGGTTGGATTTCAATCCGCGATGTTGTAACGAAAGATGCACCACAACGCGTGCACGCCGTCTTTCCAGGTGATCTTCTTTCCTTCTTCGTAGGTCCGGCCCGCATAGCTAATCGGCACTTCGTAAATCCGCCACTTACCCTTCGAAATCTTCGCCGTAATTTCCGGCTCAAACCCAAAGCGGTTCGAACGCAGGTTGATCCCCTGCAGCACTTCTTTGCGGAAGACCTTGTAACAAGTCTCCATGTCCGTCAGCTTCAAATTGGTCATTACATCCGAAAGCAGCGTCAAAGCCCTATTTGCCACATAATGCCAAAAAAGATGCACCCGCTGCGGCCCGGAAAGAAATCTCGAACCAAATACCACGTCCGCCCGCCCATCTATAATTGGATCGAGAAGCGCAGGGTAGTCTTTCGGGTCATACTCTAGATCCGCATCCTGCACCAAAACGATGTCGCCGGTAGCCTCGCGAAACCCCCGCCGCAAGGCAGCGCCTTTGCCCTGGTTCTGCGTCTGAAAGAAAATCCGCAACTCCCGCACGTCGACGGGATCTCCCCCATCATGAGCAGGCGCCCAAGTCTCCCCTTCCCCCTGAGCCTCGACCATGCTCTCCAGATATTGCCGGGTCCCATCCGTCGAGCAATCGTCCACGATAACGATTTCCTTGCGCAATCCCGTCTCCAGAACGCGCCGCAAGATCTCCTCAATCGTAGCCTTCTCGTTGTAAACGGGAATCACCACGGAAGTCTTGGGATTGTCCAGCGCAGAGGGGTGTCTTCGCAGAGCACACATTTTTATGAAGCACATTGTAGCGGCCCTCGATGCGCCGAGTAAAGGCTGCCTCTCCGCCAGTCTTTTCGAGACCCCCAGCACCGCAGCGTCGAGCGCCTTTCCGGACGCGATCGAACCAGTTATCCTATTCTCTGCTGTTCACGTAGCGCGCATTGAGCCAGAGAGAATTCTTCTGCTCCTCTTCTCTGTGCCCTCTCGGATCTCCGTGGACTATCGGTAAGCCTTTTTGGAATGCGCCCGATAAGCGCGATGACCACCTTCCACATCCAACAATTCGGCTGCCGCGCCACGCAAGCCGATGGCGCCGCCCTGGAACGCCAACTCCTCGATCGCGGCTGCACCTCCACGGCAGATCTCCAATCCGCAAATATCGTTGTCCTAAACACGTGCACGGTAACCGCCTCCGCCGATGCCCAAGCCCGCGATGCCATCCGCAAGATTCACGCCCAAAATCCCGCCGCCCGCCTCATCGTCACAGGCTGCTACGCTCAGCGCGCCCCCGAAGAACTAGCCGCCCTCCCCGGCGTCAATTGGGTCGTAGGCAATTCCCACAAACCCCAAATCCCTGCTCTAGTGGACGTGCTCCGAACCACCCAGTTGCCCGGGACCTCGAACAATTTCTACCCCGCCGCCGCATTGGCTTGCGGACC
>Ga0207144_1086_pt1 | contig 18829 bp, 21 predicted proteins | sample Alteio_BWMinHeat_FD_153583 | JGI IMG/M metagenome (GOLD analysis project Ga0207144, IMG submission 153583) | Enriched cells from forest soil in Barre Woods Harvard Forest LTER site, Petersham, Massachusetts, United States -... | ecosystem: Environmental > Terrestrial > Soil > Temperate forest >...
GCACAAAGCCGCTGCTGCCAGCGGAACGAGCAGTTTTCGCATAAAGCTCTCCCCAGGAAACTTAGGTTGTGCTCTTAGTCTAGAAGCTGCGAGCTCGGGGCCCAATGGTACTTTCGATTCAGGATGCTCAGGTGGTTAGCACGGGGCTCGGCTTCGAGCGAATACGATGGAGCGGACTGGATGTTAAACAGCAGCCGGGACGGGCACGCCGTGCTGTGTCCCTACGACGCACGGACGACGTGATTGATGTCGCGCGTCTCGAGGATTCGTTTTGCGTTTCCGTTCTGCGCGACGTGGATCACGACCCGGCCGAGAATCTCGGTGGTGGTGACGTATTGCCGCAGGAGCCACCTTAACAGCGGGAGGATCGGATTCATTACGGTGTGTAGGACGCGGTAGCTGGCTGTCTTTGACTGGATACGGTGCAACGGCTGGATCACGCCTGGGCGGAACATGTAGGCGGCTTTGAAAGGTAGGCGGAGGAGGGCGTTTTCGGTTTTGCCTTTGACGCGGGCCCACATGGTGCGGCCTTTTTCGCTGCTGTCGGTGCCGGCACCAGAGACATAAAGGAATGTCATCGAGGGATTTAGGCGGGCAAGGATTTGGCCGGCGGTTAAGGTCATGTCAAAGGTAGCATGAAAATAGCTCTCTTCGGTCATGCCGGCGGAAGAGCGGCCGGCGCAGTAGCAGCAGGAATCGTAGCCGGAGAGCTGGGATTCGACGGGAGAAAAATCGAAGAAGTCCTGGTGGACCAGTTCGCTTAGCTTGGCGCTTTGCTGGCCTCTGGGATTGCGAACGATGGAGAGAACGTGCTCGACGGTGGGATCAAGGAGACATTCGCGCAGGAGGCCTTGACCGACCATGCCGGTGGCGCCGAAAAGGATGGCTTTCATGCGGGCGTTTCCTCCTGCTGCGGCTCGGGGGCGTGGATGATGCGGGGCCATGAAAGAAATTCGTCCAGCGTCGAAGCGACTTGCTGGTTGGCTACGGGATCGCTGTGAGCGAAGTAGACAGGCGCGTCTCCGAGGCGCGTGTCGTTGGCGGGGATCCAATAGAAATTGCCTTCGCCATCGGTGGCGAAGCAGAAGCCTTTGCCCCAGCCTTGATCGCACAAGTTGAGGGCATATTTTTGGCTCTCGAGATCGAGAGGAAGGAAGGCTTCTATCCATTCGGCTGGGTTCTGCGGCTCAGCGTCATTTTCCGGATTGGCGCGCGGACGGCGGATTTCGAGTTGCTCGGTGAGGATGGTCTTGCGGTCGTCGTAGAGGTCGAGCAGGCGTTGCGGAAGGCAGGCGCCGATTCCCTGCTCGACTTCTGAAGAGTTGGGATGGACGAGGCGGTTGCGGAAAGAATCGCGCGCGGCCTGGAGTTGATCGGGAGTTAGGCGATTGCGGAAATGATGCACCAGCCGGCGGGCGCCAGCAACGGCAACGAAGACTACGAAGGCTACGACGAGGGGACCGAAGGCCTCGACGAGGAGGGTCTGCATGAAACGATGATACTAGAGGCGCAGGCGAAAATAGGCTAGGAACCGCGGACAAACAATGACAATCATGAAGTGAGAACGTTTTGTGGCAGCGCGGGATTACGCCGGTCTTACGGAAGTCGTCGCCTTGAATAACAGGGGTTCGCCTGCGGCTTTGGCTAGGGCGTTGGAAAAGCCGTCGCCGAAAATTCGTGCCGGCGTGAATTTCGGTCAAGGAAAGCGTCAAAGCAGTGATTTTGGATCGGTCGTGAAAGGATTGACCACCAGGAGGCTGTCGAAATCTTGGCCGGACTGCAAATCCTCGGTGAGGAGGAAGGTGCAGGCCGCTGATTTGGCAACTGCGACTATCAGGCCGTCCCAGAACGATAATTGGTAACGGTCCTGGAGCTTCCAGGCGTGCTCTGCGAGAACGGCGTCCATTGCAACGGGCCGCCAAGCGAAAAGCCCACGGCTTCAGCGCGGGCCTGCTCGCGCGTCGACAGGCTCTTCTGACATCTGCAATTCAGACACTAACGGAGTTTCTGCTCCCCGCAATGTCTGAATTGCAGTTCTGACCTTTGCTTGACATCCTCCTCGCCCCAAAGGGTCACTAAAGGGCGAGGATTCCTACGTAGCCGGGTTTTGGTCCGGTCTCTTCGGTGGGTTCCTCCCCAACCGCCCTACCTCAGCGGAGGACAACGAAGAGGCTTTACTTTTGGGCTGCCCGCCCATAGGTCCTTTTTGGGGACGAGCAAGTTTATGATAGAAGCGAAGAAAAAGCAAAAAAAAGAGCCTTATATCCCCGGCCTAAAAACGCGGGGCTTTACGGCTAACAACGGTAAAATTCAGGAATGACCTGAAGACTGAGGCGTCCCCGGCGTGTCGTCCACAGGCCAGAGATCCAGGACTGGGGCGACTTGTTGTTTCCGCGGATCGGCTAAGTCGACCGCGTAGATAAAGACGTTTGTGTTAACGAAGATGGTCTCGGTCATGGACCTCCTCTCGAGACAAATACCGACCGTCCGATTTCAAGAAGGGCTTGCGAGCCAGAGCGCGCCGTTTGGCTGCCTCGTACTCGTCGTTTTCTTTCATTCGCTCGATAAGTATGTTCCCCAGAAATCGAGAGACGCTTAAATCTTGACGGGCGGCTTCGACACGGGCCCAGCGGGCCACAGACTCTTCAAGAGAAAGGGTGACATTTCGAAGTTTGGTTTTCATGACACGATTCTCGTGTTACACGAGATTAGTGTCAATGCTCTAGGGTTGGGCGGGACATGCGGCCGACTATCCCTGCGTCCCGGGCACACGTTTGGGGGCAAGGTGGCTCGATTTCCTGCGCAAAAAAAAGGCAGAAGAGCCAGACCCAAGACCGGCCTCCTGGAGAGCATCGGGCGCGTGGAAGGGCCAAGATTATGCCAGCGCGGAGCGCAGGAAGGAGAGCATGCGGTAGCCGGCGATGTAGCTGAAGGGGGCTAGCTCAAGGGAATAGTGGCCGCAGTAAAGTTGGAGGCTGCGGGGGCGGGCGCCGTGGCGCCGGAGAGCGGCTAGCATTTGGCGGCTTAGCTCGGGGAGCATGGTGGGGTCGTATTTGCCGTAGACGAGGAAGGATTTGCGGTCCGCGCCCATGCCGCGCTCGACGTAGGGCATGGGGCTGATAGGGGCCCAGTAGTCGCGGAGTTCGTCCACCGTAACGTGGTTGCGGAGGCCTTCCCAGACGTGGTTGGTGGTCATGCCTTGGCTGACTACGTCAGCGTAGTAAGTGGAGAAGTGGAAGAAGCCGCCGGCCTTGATGGCTGGTTCGTGCATCAGGACAATGTAGCCGACGGAGGAGCCTAGGCTGGTGCCGAGGATGCCCAGACGGGTGTGGCCTTGCTGTTCCAGCCAGCAGAGGCAGCGGCGGGCGTCAAGCACGGCCTGGCGATTGGCTTGGAGGGTGAGGCCAATATTGGGGCCGCAGACTTGGTCGGCGCGTTCGTGGCCTTTGGCCATACGGCGGTCGTGATAGGGCATGCTCATTTTCAGAGCGGTGATGCCGATGCGTTGGAGCCATTCACAGAGGCCGCGTTGGCCGTGCCATTTGGCGTTCCAGTTGGGGAGAACTAGGACGGCAGGGGGTGTATTGTGAGGGCCGTTTGCGGACATCTTGGCCGGGAAACGCTGGGCGTAGACCTTGTTGTTTTCCGGCCAGGGGGAATCGATGGAACTGGTGAAGGTTAGGACGTTTTCCTGGTCTAGGGCGTAGTCACTGGCGGCGGCAGTGGCAAACCATTCAGGGCTGTGTTCGATGGAGTATTTGGCGTATTGGCGGACATACTCAGCGGGATTGGGGTCGGCGGGATCGCCGCCGATGTGCTCCAGGCCCCAATGGAAAGGTTGGACGCGGCGGTTGTCGTCGGTGGTCCAGCGGCGGTGCTCGTAGCGGCGGATTTTGCGTTCGAGCCAATGCATAGGTGAGAGCCAACAGTTAACAGTTTACAGTTCAGAGTGAGAGAAGCAAACAAAGGGAAAAAGATAAAGCAGTCCGCTATAGTGCTGCGTGACTCTTGTACTTGTAGAGGACGAGGATGGGAAAGAGGTGTGGGGTAGGGAAACCTGGGCCGGTTCGAGGCCGAGTCTCTGCGCGGGAACCCCGCTGCGCCGTCTGGTCGGAACCTGGTGCGATCATCGGAAGGTAGCCCCGCTTCGGCACCAGGGCTGAGTGAGATCACCGGCCGAGGGAGGAGGAAGAGCAGGAGACGATGTACCGGTGTTTGGACGAGATTGGCCGGCATAAGGAAACGATGGAAGCGCACCTTCAAGGGATGGAACCTGGTGGCCGGCTGTGGCAGCAGACGCGACGCTGGGGGACGATGGCGACCTAGACTCACTGCGCGGGAAGCCCTTAAAGGGTATACGCATTCGGGCTGTGGGTGTTAGGAATGGGGCACGGGGCGGGGCCGGGTTTGTTGAGGCGGTTGGGTAGGTGTGGGAGAGTGTTAAGTGCGGCCGAAAAGTGGCTGACTAAACTGTGCTCATCACTTTCTTTTTCCTATTTGGGATCGTGCTTGGGAGCTTCTTGAATGTGTGTATTACGCGCATTCCGGAACAGCTGTCTATTGTTTCGCCGGGTTCGCGGTGTCCGCGGTGCGAAAAGCCTATCAAACCATACGACAACGTGCCGGTGTTTGCGTGGATTTGGCTGCGAGGAAAATGCAGGAATTGTGGACTGCCGATTTCGCCGATGTACCCGCTGGTGGAATTGGTGACGGGGCTCTTGTTTGTGGGTTGTTACCTGGAGTTTGGGATTTCACAGACCACCGTTAAGTGGTTGTTCTTCGTTTGCGTGATCATCATTCTGACGGTGACGGATTTGCGGGTACGGTTGCTCCCTGACGTCATTACTTGGCCGGGATTTGCGGCTGGAGTGCTTTTCGCGGCGTTTGTGCCCCCTAACGACGGTGTGGCCTTTCTGTTGAGCTTGCGGCTCTTCCACCAGCTTCCGCCAGAGCGGGTTTTGGGCGTGATTGAAGCGCTTTTAGGCGCGGCGTTTGGCAGCCTTTTGCTGTGGGGAGCGGCGGCGCTCTATAAGCTGGTGCGGGGGCGTGAGGGTATGGGGCTGGGCGACGTAAAAATGATGCTTATGGTGGGCGCGTTTCTCGGGGTGAGAAATGCGTTTATTACGATTTTGCTGGGGACGCTGCTCGGAAGCATTTTAGGCGTGGCGGTGATCGCCACAATGTACGCGGGCGGAGCGGGGCGGCGCCTTGCGGAACGGGCCAGCCAGCGAGGGTTGGGTACGGTGAACCAAATACGGTGGTTGATTGCCAGCCAGTATCATCTTCCCCTGGGAACTTTTTTGGGGATTGCAGCGCTGATTGTGGTGTTTGTGTTTTCTTCCTCTTCGATTGATCTGGCGCCGAGATTGCGCTGAGTTGTTCGATGCTAGGCCTATTCAGGCTATGATGCTTGCAGCATTCCAAGCCGAGACTACACAGCGCGTCTGGGAAATCGCCGCCGGCACGGCGGTGGGCATTCTGGCCGTCGTGGGGATCATATTCTTTCTGCTGCGCCGGTTTTTTCAGAGCACACAAGAATCTCACCTCGCGGACGTTAGGATGGCGCCCCCGAGAACGGAAAACCCGTCGGCGTTTATGACGGCGTCGATGCAAGGAGTCATCCGACAGCTGCGGGATCAGGAGAAAGAGCTTGAGAGGCTGCACAAGATTGAAAGAGAGCGGGCAGAGAATACGGAACGGTTGAGCGAAGAAGTGACGCGCAACATGCCGGCGGGGCTGGTTGTGGTAAACGCCACGGGAATTATTTCGAGCGCGAATCCCGCGGCGGAACAGGTGCTTGGCATTCAAACCTTGGGATTTCGGCGATACAGCGAGGTTTTGGGGGAAAAGTCGGAACTCACTCGGCTGGTTGGAGAATGTTTGAGGAAGGGAAGTATTTTCCGGAGAGAACAGGTCCAGCACGAGGCGCCAGGTGGCGAGTCGCGGCTTTTGGGAGTGACCATCTCGCCCATTCGGCGCGGGACAGAGAAGATTAATGGGGCGATTTGTTTGCTCACGGATTTGACGGAGTTGGCGGCGTTGCAGCAGCAGATTCAGCTGAAGGAAAGTTTGGCGGCGGTGGGAGAGTTATCGGCCGGAATCGCGCATGAATTCAAGAATGCGCTGGCCACGATTTCAGGTTATGCGCAGATGATTCGCTCAGAGGCGGGGAGTGGCGAACTGGCGGACTCGGCGGAAAGGATTCTGGAGCAGACACGGAGTATTACGCATGTGGTGACGGAATTCTTGAAGTATGCGCGGCCTTTGGAGATTACCAACGAGCCGGTGGCGCTCGAAGGAGTTGTGGAGCGCGTTGTATCGGAAGTAGCCGAGGCCATGCCGCAGGTGCGAATTCGGTTTGAGGGGCCCATGGGAAGCGTGGCGGGGGACGAGGGACTACTGCGGCAAGCGTTTTTGAATCTTGCGCGGAACGCGGCGGAAGCTTCTGTTGGTGCAGCCAACGGAGGACGAGTGCTGCTGCGCGGCGAAGTGGTGCGGCACGAGGAAACGTACACGCAACGCGTCACTATTTTCGACAACGGCGCGGGCATTTCGCCGGCAAGCCTGCCCAAGCTGTTCCGCCCATTTTTCACGACCAAGGCCAAGGGTACGGGATTAGGGCTGGCGGTGGTGCAAAAAATCATCGTGCAGCATGGCGGGCGAGTGGAGGCGCGTAATCGAACGGAGGGAGGGGCAGCCTTTATAGTTACGTTACCCGCGTGCCGGAGCGTCCCGGAAGCGGTAGAATTAAAGAAGCACAGCATCTAAATAGAATTAGAATGCTGGGGAATCCAGCTCGCCCCGGGAGAGGCGGAATCCCATGAGTGTCAAGAATTGGTTCGCGGCTTCGGTGATATTGGCTGGTTTGAGTCTAGCGGCGCCAACTGTGCCGGCGCAGCAACAGCAGGGACAGCAGCAGTCGGGCGATCCGGTGGCAGACGCGGCGCGCAGAGCGCGTGAGCAGAAGAAGGCTGCGCCTAAACCGAAAAAAGTATATACGGACGATGACATAAAGCCTGCCGCGCCTTCGAGCGCAACGGGGGCTGGAGGCGCGCAAGCTACGCCGGATAACGGACAGGGCGCGGTGGCGGCTGGTACGGGCCCGGGCAAGGACGACGCGGAAACCGCCTGGCGGAAGCGGTTCGCGGATCAGCGAGGCAAGATCGCTGCGGCAGAAAAAGAACTCGACATCTTGCAGCGCGAAGCCGCAAAAGCGCAGTTGCAATATTACAATGACCCGCAGAAAGCACTCATGGAGCAGAACACGCGTAAAGAGATCAACGACAAAAACGCCCAGATCGAGCAGAAAAAGCAGGATATCGCGAACCTGAAGCAGCAGCTTTCGGACCTGGAAGATGGACTCCGGAAGTCTGGCGGCGATCCTGGTTGGGCGAGGTAGTACGTTTCGCTTGTCTGGTTGCCGTCAACCGAGCCACGGTTTTCTCTCCCGCTGTCTAAGAGAAATCCTTCCGTCCAAGCCAGGGCTTATCGGTGAATCGCTGTTTACGGCATGCTGGCGCGCGTGCCTGCTTGCTTCCCTTCTCCACACATCCGCTGTGCGTTCCCGCCGGGTTGTCCCTTGATTCGTGGTAGAAACGAGAGAGATGGAACCTCTGCTACTGGTTGAAGATAAGAACGAGCTGCGCGCGATGCTGCGCAAGGCATTGGAGCGCGCGGGCTATGCCGTGGATGAAGCTCCTGATGGAACGACCGCGATTCAGAAGGTGCGCGCTCGGCGTTATTTGATGGTGATTACGGATTTGAAGATGCCGGGGGCGTCAGGGCTCGACGTCTTGCGCGAATCGAAGCAGGCGGACCCAACGATTCCCGTGCTGCTCTTGACGGCGTTTGGGTCGGTTGAAGAAGCGGTGTCAGCGATGAAGGAAGGGGCCTTTGACTTTCTTCAGAAGCCGGTGGATCTGGACCACCTGAAATTGTTGGTACAGCGAGCCACGCGACAGCAGGAGATGCAGCGGGAAAACCTGCTGCTGCGCGAAGAATACACGGCGCGGTACGGATTTCCGCGCATTGTGGGCGAACACACGGCTATTCGGGAGATCAGCCAGCAGATTCAGCGAGTGTCGGCGACGGACTCGACCGTTTTGCTTTTGGGAGAGAGCGGGACGGGGAAAGAATTGTTTGCGCGAGCAGTGCATCATCTTTCGCAGCGCCGCGAACAGCCGTTTGTGGCGCTGAATTGCGCGGCGATTCCGGAAGGTTTGGTGGAGAACGAACTTTTTGGGCATGAGCGCGGGGCGTTTACCGGGGCCGGCTCGCGAAAGGTGGGCAAGCTGGATCTGGCGCATCGCGGGACGCTTTTTCTCGATGAAATCGGCGAGTTGCCGCTGGCCATTCAGGCGAAACTTTTGCGCGTGCTGGAAGAGCGGCGATTCGATCGCGTCGGAGGCACGCAGACGGTAGAAGTGGATGTGCGCATCGTGGTGGCGACGAATCGAAACCTGCAAAAGCTGGCGGAGGAGAAGCTGTTTCGCGAGGACTTGTATTTCAGGATTTCGGCTGTGCCTCTGACGATTCCTCCTTTGCGCGAGCGCGGGAATGACGTGCTGCTTCTGGCGGGACACTTTTTGGAGAAGTTCAGCAGAGAGTTCAAGAAGCCTGGGCTGGAGCTTTCGGCGGAAGCGCGGGAGCGATTGCTCCACTATCGCTGGCCGGGGAATGTTCGTGAACTGCAAAACACCATGGAACGGGCGGTGATTCTAACCGATGGGCTTAGCATTACGGCTGACGGTCTGCAGCTTCCTGCTACGAAGCCCGAAACGGATCAATTGCCGGTGGGAATGTTGCCGGAGCAGTTCAGTTGGGAAGGTAGTTTGGAGGAAGTGACGGGGCGGGCGGTCGGATACGTTGAACGCGTGTTGCTGGAGAGCACGTTGCGCGAATGCAAGTGGAACAAAACGCGGGCGTCAGAAAAATTGGGAGTATCACCGAAGACGTTACTGGCGAAATTGCGGAGTGCGGGATTGGAGGAGTAATGGATTGGCTGAGTTCAGCTGGCAAATACTCCGAAAAGGATTTTACACCGGGGGTCGCCGAGAGCACAGAGGACACGGAGAAGAGGCGAACTAGCGTGGCGGACGGACGCCGGTGTGAAGGGCGACTGTGCCGAAGGTCCACACTTTGAAGTCTACCGAGTGGTAGCCTACGGCGGTCATTAGAGTGGCAAGCTCCGGTGGGCGGAAGAAACGCGAGACCGATTTTGGCAGATACGTGTAGGCGGCGGAATCGCCTGAGATGAAGCCGCCGATGCGTGGCAGGACGCTTCTGAAATACCAGCGGTAAACATTCCCCAGAAAACCTTCGGGCGGTTCCGTGAACTCGAGAATGGCGACTGTGCCGCCGGGCTTGAGGATGCGTTGCATTTCGCATAGGCCGGCTTCGTAGTTGGCGAGATTGCGGAAGCCGAAAGCGGTAGTGATTAGATCGAAACAGCGATCCGCGAAGGGCAGACGGAGCGCATCCGCTTCAAAAAACGGCATAGCCGGCGGGACGGTCAAGCCCGAGTGGCTCGGGACTGGTCGGCTTTTGGCGCTTTTCGCGCGTGCCCGCAGGAGCATGGCATGGGAAAAATCGGCGCCCACGATGCTTGCAGGGCCTACGCGAGCGAGAGCGAGCGCAAGATCGCCAGTGCCACAGCAGAGATCAAGAACCATGGCTTTGCGGTGCTGGAGTATGGGCCGGAGACGGCGCGCTGCGCGCTTGCGCCAAAGACGATCGAGGTCAAGAGACAGGAGATGATTGAGCAGGTCATAACGGGGGGCGATTTGTGTGAACATCTCGCGGACTTTTCGAGAGGCGTCCCGTTCGGTGCGGGCACCTTCGGGCTGCGTGCCTTTTACAGGTATGGGTGGGGCGACGTTAGCCACGGGGTTTTCCAGAGGGAGTAACGAAGTGCGGAGCGAAATGGAGCACTCGCTCGAGGGTTTCAAGGGGCACGCCGTCGCGGGACTCGGCCTTGCCGATGCGGGGTGTCAGAACAAAACGAAGTTTTCCGGCGCGCGTTTTTTTGTCGGAGTGCATCGCGGAGATCAGCTTTTCCGGCGCAACGCGGGGCCACGGTGGAAGTGGGCCCATGCGGCGGACCAGAGAAACAATGCGCGACAGGTCCTTGGCCGCCGTGAGGCCGATTTCGTGGCCGAGAAGAGCGGCGGCTATCATGCCCCAGGCTACGGCCTCGCCGTGCTGGTACGCTCGGTAATTTGTGATGGTTTCGAGGGCGTGGCCGAAGGTGTGGCCGAAGTTTAGGATTTCGCGAAGGCCGGATTCGCGCTCGTCGAGGCTTACGACATGCGCTTTGATTTCGAGAGACCGCGGAATGATGTAAGCGAGATCGCCGGGATCGCGGCGAAGGATAGCGTCAAAGTTTTTTTCGAGAAAGGCGAAAAGTCTTGCGTCGGCAATGATTCCATACTTGATCACTTCGGCGAGACCGCCGCGGTATTGACGTTCGGGCAGCGGCTTCAGCATGGCTGAATCGACCAGAACCAGGCGGGCGGGATAGAAAGTTCCCACAAGGTTTTTCCCTTCCGGAAGATTCACGCCGGTTTTTCCGCCCACGGCGCTATCCACCTGTGCGATCAGAGTGGTAGGGACTTGCACGAGAGCGACGCCTCGCAGGCATGCTGATGCCACAAAACCGGCTACGTCGCCGACTACTCCGCCGCCGACGGCGATGATCAATGAGTGACGGTCTATTCCCGCGCGAACGAGTGATCGTGAGAGTTTCTCAACGGTTCGAAGGTTTTTTGCGGATTCGGCATCGTTCATCAGGTGCTTTGTGTGGGCGTTTTCGAGACCGAGACCGCTGAGGACGGCCTTCCCAACTGCCCGCCATACTTTCGGCGAAGAGATCAAATGAATTCGCGAAAACTTTCCCAGGCGGCGGATTTCTCCGGCGGCATGACGAAGAGCGCCTGCTCCGCAAACGATATCGTAGCGGCCCGCCGACGAGTTCACGAGAATGCGCTTTTTTCCCATTCGCTAGAGTGTTCTTGGAAGCGATTTGAATGTAGCACACTGTTGGCCGGTGACGCGTGGCTGCGCGCGGGCTGGGGCTGCTTCATTTTGCTTGGAGCTGCTTCACGCTTTCCAGAAAAACGTGGCCGACGATGGCGAGAGTTTTGGGGCTGATTTTGTCGAGCGCGTCCTGCGGCGTATGCCAGTAGTAGACGTCGCCGCCGGGGCCGTTATCGAGATCAATCACATCCGCCGAGGGGACGTGACGTTTCAGAAAGGACTGGTGATCGTCTTCGACGGCCGAGGAATCTTCGACGAAAACGTTTCCGTAGCCGAGCTTTTTGGCGACGCCCCAGACGAGATCGACAAGCGCTTTGGTGGAGTACGTTTCGCGCTTGAAGTGCGGTGTGCGCGTTCCGACGATATCCGCCAATAGAAACGCTTTTATTTTTGGCAGGTCGCCGCTATTGGCGAAGCGCGCAGCCATTTGGCGGCTTCCGTAACAGTTGTCGGGATCATGCCACTCGGGCCGCACGGCTTCCTCGCCATCGAAGAAAGCAATCCAGACGGCGTAGCGGCTGTGTTGCGGACAAAGAATCCGCGCCAATTCGAGCATTACACCGGTCGAGGAACCCCCGTCGTCGGCGCCGACGAAATTTTCAAGACGCTTTGTATCGTAATGCGTACCGAGGAGAATCACGCCCGGCCTGTCTCCCGGAATCTTGACGAGAATGTTTTTCATGGGCAGGCGGCCGGCGGGAGTATCCGAGCTGAAGGCATCGATATCCGTAGCGCAGCCGTAGCTTTTCAGTTCGGCGAGGATGTAGTCCTGGGTTTCGGCGATTGCTGGCGAGCCGGCGGGTCGCGGACCAAACGACACTTGTTTGGCGACATGGGCGAAAGCGCGCTGGCCGTCAAAGCCACCGGTTTTTTCGGGCGGCGGAGCTTCAGCGGGATCTTGCGTGGCCGCAGGCGGGGCAGTCGTGACAGCGCTCATGAAGGGCGCATCTTTCGCGTCGGGTTGCGGACTGTCCGCTTTCGCCTTGCAGCCCGCCAGACCAACAAAAGACGCAGACACGCACGCTGCCGTGCAAAGCATATTGGGGAGCTTAAACTTCATTTAGTGAGCCTCCGCACCAGCGGCCTGACGCTGATTTCGCTTGCGAACGACCAACCATGAAACCGCCACGCCAATGAAATACAAGGCCACCAAGACGGACATGAACAGAATCATGGTGAGGGCATCCGGCGTAGGAGTCAGGACAGCGGCAAGGATGGTGATCACCAGAAGAGCGTATCGAAAATTCCTGATAAGGAACTGTGGAGTGACGATGCCGAAGAGAGACAAGAAAAATATAAGGACGGGCAATTCAAATACAAGCCCGAGCCCAAGAAGAATCAAGAGGATTAAGTCGAAGTATTGACCGATCTCGAAAAGTGGCTTGACCGGACCTTCGTTGGTGATCTTGACCAGAAAGTGCAAGACATAGGGCAACGAGACGAAGTAACCAAAGGCGATGCCAGCGAGAAAGAGAAAAACGGTTGAGAACAAAAAGCCGGCGATCGCGCTGCGCTCGCGTTTATACAGCGCTGGGGCGACGAAGAGCCAAATTTGGTAGAGGATCCACGGAGAGGCCATCACGATCCCAATATAAATGCTGGTCGTGATGAGCAGGTTCAGGTATCCCGCCGGGTTGGTGACGATCAATTTGCCGTCATATCCCGCCTGGGTCAAAGCGATTTGAATGGGCCTTGCCATTGCGGTAATAAAGTGCGGAGCGACGAACCAACCGACTGCGGAGCCGATGACGATGGAGGCAAGCGAGTTGATCAAGCGTTTACGAAGCTCGACGAGGTGCTCGAAGAAAGTCATCTGAGCACCGGGCTCCTCCGGGATCGAAACGATGGCGGAATCAGACTGGCTGCTGTTGGTCATGAGAAGGGTCGTGGGCAGGGTCGTGAGAAGTGCCGCCAGAAGGCTCAGCGACAACGACGGCGGGTGCTTCTTCCCTTTCTTGAGCTGCGTCTCCATCGGAGCGCGGCACAGATTCGGCAACTGGAGTGACGACCAACGCTTCCGTCGCACGAGAGTCTGCGTCTAAGCTGGCTGAGGCGGTTTCGGCGCCGGCCTGGGTGGCTAACGTGGCGGGCTGTTCCGCTGCAGGAGCCGAGGCGGCCGCTGCTTCCGCTGCCTTCTTACGCTCGGCTTGAAGAGCCTGGCGTTCGATGTCGCGCATTTCTTGTTCAAAAGCGCTCTTGAAGTCAGTGGAAGCCTTGCGGAACTCTGCCATCAGCTTGCCGAGCCCGCGAGCCAGTTCGGGGAGTTTATGCGGCCCGAAAACGACCAGGACGACGATAAACAGAACGACCATGTGGGTCATGCTGAGCATAGGGATCAGGTGGCCGCAAGATGGCCTGTTGGCATCATAGAAAGGGCGTCCCACGGTGTCAAACCACACTTTGGGGTGTGCTATAATTCAGCTTACGTGGTCACCCGAGGTCAGAATGAAATCTGAACGCCGTGGGTTGGTACTAGTCGTCGCAGTCATCCTGATATCTGCTGTGCTGGGGGGGATTTACGGCCCCAACGTGCGAGCCACGACTTCGTCGGCTGAGGACGAGCACACGGCCATACGGCAGTTCACCAATGTGCTGGACGTCGTGCAGGCGAACTACGCCGATCCGGTCGACGTAGACAAGGCCGTATATCAAGGCGCCATCCCCGGAATGCTACGCGTGCTGGATCCCCACTCCAATTTCTTTGACGCGCGGCAATTTGCGCTACTGCGCGAGGACCAGCGCGGAAGATATTACGGCGTGGGCATGGTCGTGGCGCCGCGTGAGAGCCGGACTGTCGTGATGCAGCCCTATGTTGGAGCGCCGGCGTTCAATGCAGGCATTCGGCCGGGCGACGTGATCATCAAAGTGGATGATAAGTCGACAGATGGACTTACGACGAGCGATGTTGCGGACTTGTTGAAAGGCCCTAAGGGGACGGTTGTAAAGATCACCATCAGCCGCGAAGGTTACGACCAGCCGCTTGTTTTTACGGTGACACGTGATGAGATTCCGCGCCACTCCGTGGACATCGCGTTCATGCTCAAACCCGGCGTCGGCTACATCCGCCTTTCAGGCTTCAACGAAACGACCGACCACGAAATCGGGGAAGCGTTGAAGCAGCTCAATGCCTCGAGCCTGGATGGATTGATTCTGGATATGCGGGGGAATCCCGGCGGTCTGTTGAATGAAGCGGTGGCCGTGGGAGACATGTTCTTGGACAAGAACCAACTGATCGTTTCGCACCACGGGCGTACGTCGCCGGAGCGGCGCTACTTCGCCTTGCGCGGCAACCAGGGCGTGACAGTGCCGCTGGTAATTCTGGTGAACGGAAACTCCGCTTCGGCCACGGAGATCGTGTCCGGCGCCGTGCAGGATCATGATCGCGGACTGATCGTGGGCGAAACCACATTCGGCAAGGGCTTGGTGCAGACGGTTCAGCCGCTCAGCGAAAATACGGGCCTTGCGCTGACCACCGCGCGTTACTACACACCCAGCGGGCGGTTGATTCAGCGCGATTACAAATCCATTTCGCTCTATGAATATCACTATGAGCGCAAGGTTCCCGAGCATCCCACGGAGGTTAAGCTCACGGACAGCGGCCGACAAGTGACTGGCGGCGGCGGCATCACGCCGGATATCGTCGTGCCCGCCCCGAAGCTCAATCGCTTCCAGGAAAATCTGTTCCGGGCAGACATTTTTTATCCCCTGGAAGGCGGTATAGGCGGCTTCACGCGCTTCTTCATGGGCAGCAAGCCAACGATCACGAAGGAATTTGCAGTGGACGACATCGTGATGAAGACCTTCCGCGAATATCTGGCCAAGCACAACGTTCGCTATACTGAGCCGGATATGTCCGAGAACCTGGATTGGGTCAAACGGAAGATCAGGCAGGAAGTGTTGGTCTCGAACTTCGGCGTGCAAGAAGGGCTAAAGGTTCAGCTCGAAGCGGATCCCCAGGTGCAGAAGGCTGTGGAAGCCATCCCGCAAGCCCGGGCACTCTACCAGAACGTGCGCAAGATCGTGGCGCAACGCGCCGGCGGCAACATCGATCACCCATAAGACCACCGTAAGGCCGCAACTGATTTGACTATGAAGTGTCGGATGGAGCGCGACGATTCAGCTCTTGGCGCTTGCACCACTATGGTCGGTTTTTTCTCGTTGTAAATCATACGGCCGACTGGGCCGACTCGGGTTGGCAAGGTTGGGATGGTCTGCTAAGATTCTCTTGCCACTCGTGGGCGAGTAGCTCAACTGAACTTAACTGATTCGGCGAGACTTAGCCTACTTTTGCCCTCCGTTTCAGCCCCTTTGATTGTCCCAAAGATCGTCCCAAGTCCAGGAGCAGCTCGCAGCAGCGAAGATGTCAGGCAGGGGCGGCCCTGCGGGCGGCGCAACAAAAGGACCTGTCGCAGAAGCGCTGTTATATTAAAATTCCGCCTTCGGGAGTGGTTTGACGCATAGGAATTGTCAGGGCGATCCTATGGGCCCAAAGCGAGCTCTGCTGGAGGAAAAGTGCAAGGCAATCAGCTAGAGCGGATCGAGCATGTTGTTGTTTTGATGCTTGAAAATCGCTCCTTCGACAATTTGCTGGGCTGGCTCTATGACCCTGCCAATCCTGCTCCCTTCAACCAAGTACCGCCGACGAATTTCGAAGGCGTTTATGGCAAGGATCTTAGCAATCCCACCACTGATGGGCAAATCATTCGCGTAGGAAAAAGCACCGACGTGACCGGGCCGTTTCCCGATCCGGGCGAGCCATTTCAGGATGTCTACGCGCAAATCTACGGCCAGAAGAACACACTCTATGCAAATGCCGTGACCAGTGAACCGCCCCGGCGCTGTAATATGCAAGGATTCGTCTACAACTACGAACTGAAGAACCAGGGGAATCTTCAGAACGCTCCTATCATCATGAACTGTTTCACACCATCTACAGTTCCGGTCATATCGAGCTTGGCGCATTACTATGGGGTGTGCGATCACTGGTTCTCATCGATTCCTTCACAAACCTTGTGTAACCGCTCTTTCATGCAGGCGGGTACTTCTTCCGGATACGTAAACAACGACGGGAACGACGGAATTCTTTTCATCAACGACACGCAAACGATATTCAACGTGCTTTCGGACGCCGGCAAGTCATGGAAAGTCTATTGCGGTGGGTGGACGATCACCAGCTTGGTCCTGCTCACGCAAAGACAAGTGTGGGATTTTGAGTCGCACCCGGGACACTTCGAGCACGTTAAAGATTTTCTCGCGGACGCACAAAAACCAGGTGGCCTGCCCGCTTACTCGTTCATCGAACCCAACTATATTGATTCGGTTGTGCATGGCCCGCAAAATGACTTGCACCCGGAGTCGCATCAGTTCCAGTTGTTCGGTCGGTCGAATGTGGAACAGGGCGAGAAGCTCGTGAATGACGTCTATAATGCAATCCGCAACAGCCCGGATTGGGAAAAAATTCTGTTCTTGATCCTCTTCGATGAGCATGGTGGCTGCTACGACCACGTTTGTCCGCCAGATTCTGTGATCAATCCGAACGACATTACGATCGCCCCAGACCAGCCCGGCGGTACGGGCTTCAAGTTTGACCGCCTTGGCGTGCGCGTACCCGCAATCGTCATCTCTGCATATACACCACAGGGAACGATTCTGAATACGATTTTTGATCACACCAGCGCCCTGAGCACCGTCGTAAATGCATTTGGACTCCCGCCGGGAAAGCTCGGAAAGCGCCAAGTCGCGGCTGCCGATGTGGGCGAGGCCCTCAGTCTGCCAACTGCGCGCTCCGATCGTCCACCCATTTTGCAACCTGCGGCGGCAGACATCTCCGTTTCACGACGGGTCGAAGCGCTGGGTTCAGTTCTCGCTCACGCAAAATCAAAACCGCTTTCAGATTTGCAAAAAAGGGTTCTGGTCGGCGCGGCAAAGCGCCTGGGGCTTGCAGCACAAGCACAGCAAGAAATTGCGAGCGCACGAACCGCCGTGGATGCCGATGCTCTATTACTGAAATTCGAAGCGCAAATGTCTGTGACCCGCGCGAAGAAAAAGCTATAGGTGCTCCGTCTCGTGTCGACCCTCTTTCACAAGATTCCCGACTTTTTCAGCAGCCTGACCGGAAAGGCAGTTTCTGGCACAGCAGGTATTTGCACGACACGCCCAAAGGACGGATTCGTAAGTCCGTTCCCGTTGGTCGCTGTGATGAACTGACCAAGACCCAAGCCCGGCGCCTTGGCGACAACTACTTGCACGAAATCGGCGTCAACACTCCGCAGTATCTCGCACGAGCGATGGCTGCTCCGACGTTCGATGCTGCGTTGCAGAAGTGGCGTGAAGCGTGTCTCGTAGGCTTCAAGCGGAGCGGTCAACACTTATCGAAATGCGTTGTGAATAAACACATCGAGCCCAAGTTCTACAGCGTGTTGCTGGAAAAGGTGGACAAGCAAGCCGTTCAGTCGCGGGTAAACGACATGAAAGAGTCCGGCTCATTAGAGGCGAAATCAATCGGCAGTGTCGTAAAGGTGCTGAAATCAATTTTGAACTGGAACGAGATCGGCACACGGGATTGGAGGCTCCGATTACCGGAAATTCCGGACGAAGAACAACGCTGGTTTACAGAGGAGGAAGTCGAGACAATCATCGGCAGCGGAAGGTCAGTACAAAGGTTTATTCCGTCTTGCGTATGCGAGTGGAATGCGCCCGGGTGAACTTTTCGGCTTGCATGTTTCGGACTTCGATTTCTCAATAGGAACGCTCAAAGTCCAGCGCGGAACGTTCCGCAACTTCGAGGACACGCCGAAAACTCAGCGAGGTCGTCGCACGATTTACGTCGACCGCTGGACGCTGGATATGATTCGGGAACTCCTCGCTGGAAGACAATCGGGCAGAGCGTTCACGACGAACCTCGGCACTCCGTTGAAAGACGGGGACGTGAACCGTGATGTTCTAAAGCTATCTGCCGGGAGATCGGGATTCCCGTGGGAACTTTGTATGCGTTCCGCCATGGACGAGTCAGCCTGATGCAGGACGAGGGCGTGAACGAGAAGATCATCCTTATGGGGGATCGGTCACAGCAGCATTCGCATGACTCGCAGGTATTATGCTCAGCGGATGGCTATGTAGAGTGGCTTCGGTAAGTGCTTGTCAGTCCGATCATTTCACGTGGATCACAGCACATAAGATTTCATGATGCACCTCCTGGCGGCCACGGAGGCTGCCGTTTTCAGAGGAGGTCCGTGATGGAGCAATTCTTACCACTGAAGCGACTTGTCGCTGACGCACTAGGCGAAATCGAGCTGATGGGCTGCAGCAAGGGATCATCGAAGCGGCTTTGTAACTCTTCGCGGGACATCCGCGCATGTCAGGTCTGAGTCGAGATTCGCCAACCAACCGAGGATATTATGCCGAGTCCAGCCAAGCACGCGCGTTGACAATCGGCGACTTAGGACGCCCACTGCACATATCTACTTTCTGCACATAATATCAATGTGCTGCAGCACATATCAGGTACACGCATTTCAGCCACAAATCGCGCAGGGCGACGGCTGAAAAACTTGGTATCGGAAGAAAACGAAAGGCTGTTTGATTGGCCCAAGATTGTCCCAACGACTGTTGATGCTACAATACTTAACGGCTGAAGCGGTGGGCGAGTAGCTCAGCTGGGAGAGCGCCTCGTTCGCAACGAGGAGGCCGGGGGTTCGAATCCCCTCTCGTCCACCAGACTTTTCAATAACTTAACCGACTTTTCGGAATTGCAAAAGTTTGCCAGGTTTGCCATTTGAGGCCTCCGCCGCTGCCT
>Ga0207144_1087_pt1 | contig 18753 bp, 15 predicted proteins | sample Alteio_BWMinHeat_FD_153583 | JGI IMG/M metagenome (GOLD analysis project Ga0207144, IMG submission 153583) | Enriched cells from forest soil in Barre Woods Harvard Forest LTER site, Petersham, Massachusetts, United States -... | ecosystem: Environmental > Terrestrial > Soil > Temperate forest >...
AAGAATTTTTTAAGTAAATTTAATTTTTTAAAAAAAATGGTTTTTAGTTTTAGATAAAAATCAGCAGTATTTAATGCACGGCTGAAGCGCACACTAGACACTGCTAATTTATCTAACAACCTCAGTTCGGGTTAACAAAAAACTGAAACAAGGAAAATGGTATTAAAGCTCTAAATGTTTCCAAGTACCTGAACTACTATAATTATCTTCGCCAATAGGCCCAGGGTCTTCATCTTTTCCATAGAAATAATAATAATCTAGGTAGAAATCCACATTTTGATCAATATTTGCATTTTTTAAAATTGCCCATATAAAGGGGTGATGGGTATACTGTATCGTACTGAATTGGTCTTCGCCGAAGTAATCGCTTAGATTATTACTAATCTTATTAATTTTTTCCAATGTTTTTTGCAAAATAATATGTTTTGGTTTTGAAGCAAAGAAATTATTTCTAGTATCTTGAATCAAAAAGTCATACTTAAAGAGTGTCTCATATATTCTTTTATGGAATATAAAATTAAGATCCACATAAACACCACCCATATGATTTAATATCGAATAACGCAGTATATCTGATGCAGCTCCGAATAATCGTAAATCAATTAGGCCCATTATCAAATTAAAAAGTTCAATATTATCTCTATGATCTTGTATTGAAATCACCTCTATTCCTTCTTTTTCTAGGGTTTTGGTTGAATTAGGTATAAGTGATGTATCATTGGTCCAGACAATGTGACGCCATTTTACTGGGTCTTTAGAAAAAAGTTTTTTATTCTTTAATACTGTTTGTAAGTCTCCTGCAAAAATTTCTCTAGGATTATCGGGGTGTGTTAGCCAAATATGGTGAAGGACATTAGGAATACTGTTACGATCTAATTTTTCCTTTTGAGATGCTTCGTGCATTTTTTCTGCAAAACGATCAAGGTCTTTGTATTGAATTTTTTCTCTAAACAATAGAGTTTTTCCTATTTGAAAATCGGCATCTATTAATCTTGTTGCATAGTCACTATAAGTACTATAAAGAGATAATTCTATATTTGAAAGATCCCCTGAATAACCTTTAATACTTTTCCTCAGCTCTGTAAAAAGGACGGGCCGGCACATGATATCTATTTTTTTATCCTCATGAAGCCTTTGAATAACGCGACCCATAGCAGGATAATAAGAATCAGAATGTTTATTAATGCCTTTAAGTGTTGTTTGAATCAGCTCTTTTTTAAATGCCAAACATTCATTTCCATAAATATGGTTAATTGAAAAACAAATAAAAGTAATATTAATTACTACAAAAATAATTATAGTTTTATATGCGCATAAATTTTTCATATAAAGCGAGAATACGCATAGTAGATTTCGATGTCAATGACATTAACAAAAATCAAATGACAGTAAATTTTCAAAAAACTAACTTATAGGACTACGGATCTTTTGCTAAGGAAGCGGCTTTAAACCTGGATTTAAAATAAAAAATTTTCTTGATCTTTAATTTTTTAAAGCAACAGTAAGGTGATAGGTTTGGTTACTGGTAACCAAACCATAACATTCTAGAAAAATTAAACTAATGAGTATTATGATGTCTAAACGTTTAAAAACCTTAGTATCCGCTATGCTGTTCTGCATTATGGGGTTATCTTCATTAACTTATGCGTCTTACGATTGGGAAATGGAAGATCGTAGACTGGAAGTTCACGGAAATGGGCAAGGTTGATTAGAGAGCGTTAGAAAATTTTCTAACTTTTAAACAAAACCCTTCGAGTTTTTCTTGAAGGGTTTTTGGATCTTACGGATTAGGTATTAAACTTCTTGACCGGTGTAGAGCATTATGAGATTGTGATAACCTGAGTTCAGGATAGACTCAATATTGTTAAAAACAAAAAAGCACGAACGCATTACGCTCTCTGTTACCTATTGGTATTAGCGATTTCGATTTTAATGAACAGATACCCGAAAAAATCTTCCATGTATTTATTTTAGGCTTAGTTGTGGGATTAAGAGATCGTTATAGCATTCATTCTAATCAGGAATCGGGGCTAGGACGTTGTGATGTAATATTTATTCCAAAAGATAAGCAAAAAAATGGAATAGTATTAGAGTTCAAAACAAGTAAGACACCTGATCTTCTCATGAACAAAGCCGATGAAGCTTTAAAACAAAGTAAAGATCGAAAATACGTAGAGAAATTGAAGCAAGAAGGCATCAATTCGATTTTAGCTATAGGATTGGCATTTTGTGGGAAACAAGTGGAATTGGCTGCGGAACTTATTGCCATAGAGGGAGCTTGATATTTCGATCTTAAATTCAATTATTGTACATAAGATGAAAGCTGATTCGTGGTCTTTAGGCTACGAATCAGCTTGTTCAGAACTCCGCTTAAAAATTAACTAAAATTGAAATCTCTGATTTTAGTGAGTGCTACTATAGCTTGCCAGATTTCTTCTTCGGTTAATCCAGTATCCTTTATAGTAGAAAAAAGTGCTGTTAATTTTTGTGAAATTTCCTCATGAGATTTTTGCGTTATTTTCTCATGAGATACATGCGCTCGATAGTCGGAAAGGGCTTCTTGTCTAGTAATAGAATCCGACAAAGGCATTAAATGATTTAATGCCATTATGTTGTATACAAATGCTTTTGAAGTATTTCCAATTTTTTTGTTCACATTGGATAGACCATGGAAAGAACATCCAAATGTGAAATTACTATTAGACAATTGAAGTGCTTGCTTACAAGTCTGTTCTGCGTCTTTGTATCGCTCCTGATTATTTTGAGAATGAGCTAGATAGATCTGAATGATAGCATTTCGCAAAGAGCAATCGGGAAGATCAAGTGCTTTTGCGCAGGTCTTTTCGGCTTCACCATATTTTTTTTGTTGATTTTGTGAGCGTGCTAACTCGATATATAAATCGACTTTTCGAGCATTAGGGAGATCGAGAAGGTCAAGCGCTGTTAAACAGGTCGCTTCAGCCTCAGCATATCTTGTTTGTCCATTTTGTGAAAATGCTAACTTGCTATATAAATCGGCTTTTAGAACATTCGAGAGATCAGGAAACTCAAGCACTTTTAAGCATGTCTCTTCAGCCTTAGTATATTTTTTTTGATTATTTTGTGATGTTGCCAATGAGACATACCATTGAGCTTTTTGAGTATTCATGAGATCGGGAAACTCAAGCAGTTTTAAGCATGTCACTTCAGCCTCAGCATATTTTGTTTGATTACTTTGTGAGCTTACTAACGCGATATACAAATTAACTTTTTGATTATTAGAGAGATTGGGAAGATCAAGCACTTTTAAGCATGTCTCTTCAGCCTCAGCACATTTTCTTTGCTCATTTTGTGACATTGCTAACGCGATATGCAAATTAGCTTTTTGATGATTAGAGATATTAGGAAGATTAAGCCCTGTTAAACATGTCTCTTCAGCCTCAGTATATTTTTTTTGTTTATTTTGTGATGTTGCTAACAGAGCATACAATTGAGCTTTTTGAGTATTAGAAAGACCGATAAGATCAAGCCCTTTTAAGCTTGTCTCTTCAGTCTCGGTGTATTTTTTTTTGATTATTTTGTGATGTTGCTAACGCGATATGCAAATTAACTTTTTGATCATTAGAGAGATTGGAAAGATTAATCACTGTTAAGCATGTCACTTCGGCCTCAGCATATTTTGTTTGTCGATTTTGTGATGCTGCTAGTATTTCGCTAAGATGGGCTTTTTGCACATTGGAAAGTGAAAGCTGAAAAGCTTCATGACAAAAAACTTCAACATTTTCGTAATTTACTTCACGAAATTCTTTTTCAATTAAATCTTCGTAGTCAAGATAACTTCTTCCATCTCGACCTGTGTTATTTCCTTGAATAACAGTGTGTTGAGAATTATCAGTGCGTGGTTTTTTTGAAGAATCTGGATCCTGAAAGCCAAAGTCTTGTGCACTACGTTTATTGTTAGTTTGAGAAGAAGAAGCGGTAGTAGTTGTAGTTGTTGTTGTTACTGGTAGGGCTTGAAGTTGTTGTAATGCCAAAGGGTTGGCAGGAGATATATAAGGCGCACCGGGAGTATTCGGATAACGAAAAGAAGAAACCGGAGGTTGATAAGGTATTTGCAGAACCCTTTGCTGTAAAGGCTGTTGTGGAATATAAAATTGTTGCGTGGTTTGTAGTCCAGGTTCTTGCTTCACTCTAGGATCTCGAGTTTGCCTCATTTCAATAGCTTCTTCAACTCCCCAACGCTGGAAGCTGCCAAAGTGTTCAAGTAATTGCGTAGCTTCTTCATCTGTTCCTGGATTCACACTTGATGGTGCAGGATGAACAACATTTCGTTGTGGCTGCTGTGATGTTAATGAGCTTAAATTACTATTGTACATAAATCAATTTTTCAAATTTTAATATTATTATTTTTAATGGAATTAGATTTTTATGAACTTAACGAAAGATGTCAAAGTGAATTCTTACTATAAGTGAGCAATATAAAACTTCGGATAATTTAGTGAGATATAGCAATATATTTTCTATAATCCATCACTTGATGTATCAATTTTACAGATCTTCAATGCTTCGTCTAATAATTCCATCAGCACCTGAAATGCCATTTTGGACTCCATTTTGAAGCAGAGGGCCAATCGTTCTTTATTCTCTTCAAAATAATCAAGTACTCTTACCTGTTGATCAATAATCTCTCCGGATATTTGAATAATCTCTATATCACGTCGTTTTCCCTTCATATGATGCATCAAAAAATCATCATACCCATTTTTAATATTCCAAACACCTAGAATTAGCATCTTCTGATACATTTGCATGGACTCTTCTTCCGAAAACTGCCCTGCTCTATATCCCCTAATAATATCCCCCGACAAGCAGTTCAACTCTTGGTCTACCATTCCCAAAAAGTTCCATATTTCTCCATTATTAATACAGTTTCCAAAAGTAGTATTATTAACAAAAATCATTAAAAAACAAACAGCATATAACTCTAGTTTTTTTATTTTAATCATAAGATAAGCGTTATGCATGAAATAATTGGTTATTCAAGCTTGTTTTTACCCCTAACCAGCTTTTATCTCACCTTTCTTTGAAAACCTGAGTTCAGGATAAAAAGAACCGTGACAATTTTTCATCCCTATGTAAATATTTGTTCATGACAGAAATTCATGATCAAACGCCCAAACATTGGGAGATCCTATCAGAAAAACTGATTGCTCCTTGTCGTATATTTGATGTTTTTAGCCGTCATTGTCGTCATCCTGAGGGAAAAGAGGGGGATTTTGTAGTGCTTAAGCTTGCGAACTGGGCTCTTGCTCTTCCTCTTACATCTAATAACGAACTTGTGCTTGTTCATCAGTATCGGTTCGGTGCAGATGTTCTCTCGTGGGAAGTTCCTGGGGGCCTCGTCAACGAAAATGAAGACCCTATTGATACAGCAGTCCGTGAGCTTGAAGAAGAAACGGGATTTACTGGACATAATCCTCAAGTCATTGGCTCTTGTCTGCCAAATCCTGCATTTTTAAATAATCGAGGCCATTTTATTCTTATTGAAAACTGTACAAAAACCAACCACACAAGTTGGGATGATCATGAAGAATTGGAAACTAAACTCGTGCCTATTAAGACGGTCTGGGATATGGTTAGTTCTGGTGAGATTCAGAATGGTGTTACGCTTAACGCTCTTTTTGCGCTAAAGCTGCATTTGGAAAAACGTTGAATATCGATCTTATTACAGGTCCTTTGTAGTAAAATTTTCAATTCCGCATTCGGTGTCCGATTATTTATGCCATGGCACACCTTTAAACTGAGGTGATTTACCTTTGTCCGTAAAAATAAATTGCACGCGTGTATTATAATAATATTCAGGACCTTTTACCACACCCCAACCCCCAGGACCATCGCGATCAGGGCCATTTTTAAATTCGCCTTTTCCTAGAGTAGTAAAAAAAACTGAAACATTACCCACGTCCTTTAATTTTTGGTTCTTGCTTCCATTTATAAGCCAATTTCTTTCTATAGTGAATTTCTCACCATTAACGATCAAAGATGCTCCAGTTTCAGCCTGCCCTCCAAAAGAACAGTCTTTTCCTAAATCAATGTTTCTGGAATTCCCTGTTCCAGGGTTATTCGTAGATGTATGAAGCGTAGGTCCAAGACATACAGTAGACACTTGCGTAACCCATATATCCTGTTGGCTACTTTGATTGTCAAATTGCAACTCCCCTGCCACAACAACCTGACTAAAGCCTACAAAAAGGCCTAGGAGTGAGAGAATTAACATAAATAACGATTTTGTACTTTTCATAATATGAACATTTAAATTTAGTTAAAAAATTAAACTCGAAGACTACTACGACTTATAAACTGATAGTAATCTACTTTATTAAAAAATGCAAACAATTACTAAAAAATAAAAAACTTAATCTATTTTATAGAAATATTTTCATGCACTAATTCCATTGCTTTCCCAAAAAAAGCTAATCCTATTGCTAATACAGAACTAACATTATGCTGCTTAAAAATTTCTATATATTTTTTATCTTTGACTTGCTCCAAGGCTTCTTTCGCTTTGTTTAATAAAAGCTCAACGGAAGTACCTGTTTTAAATTCTAACAAAATCCCATTTCTATTTTTATCTTTGGGAATAAATATAACATCGAAACGTCCGAAGCCTGATTCCTTATTCGAATGAATATGATAGTGCTCTCTTAATCCTACCACTAATCCTAGAATAAAGACATGGAATGTCTTCTCGGATGTTTTGCTATTAAATTCAAAATAACTACTTGTTTGCATGATATATTCAGACAAGTAATTTTTAAATTGATCAATATTTCCATTTGCCAAGCTTTCTACAAACTTATCATACGAATTTAGGCTAGTTACATCGCTAAACCATTGCTCAAAGATCTTATCATAAACAAAGCAGACTTCTTTATTAGGTATGGCAAGTTTAGTCATCAATCGACGACCACGCAGCTCTCTAGATAGAACCTTCAAGTAGCCAGCATATAATAATAAGCTCCATAAGGCTTCGGGGCTTGTTTTAATATTTGCAAATACGAGATTCTCTGATATAGGCTGTTCAATTACATTTCCTTGAAGTAGTTCTTCGAATTGTTGTTTAATTATAGGCTGAGCATCTTCTAATAATTCAGCTATCAAACCACTGCTCGACGTATTGACCCAATAGGGTTGTAGGTCTCCATTATTTTTAAAACACTTGATTATTGACCAGGGGTTATAAAGAACATACTTACCAACTTGATAGCCATTGTACCATTCCTTTATTAGACTTATAGCTATTGTTTGTTGACTATCCTTCATTAATTGTAGGACTTCTTCCTCGGTGAAGCCAAAGTATTGTCCATACTTTTCCTGTAATATGGAATATATTTCTAGATTATTGATCCCTGAAAATAGACTTTCCTGAGATACGCGGGTTATTCCCGTAATAATGGCTTTTTCCAAATATCTTTCTTCCGGGATGTTATCCTTCAAGGTTTGACCTAGAAGACCTCGCATTAAGTCTACTATCTTATCGTAATATTTATTTAAATAGCCTTCTTGTATAGGTGTATCGTACTCGTCTATTAAAATTATTGTCCATTGTTTAAATTTCCGAGCCGTATACAATGCCAATTGCTTAATCGAAGCTTTCACATTGGCCTCGCTTGCTTCCTGATTCAATAATGCTAGAAATTTTTCTTTTTCGTCTTTCTCTAACAAATCACCTTCAAGTAAATACCGATGCTGAGCATAGAGCTGACTTATTAAAACCACAATATCTGCATAAGCCTTATCGTATTCTGATACTTTTATATCTTTGAAAGAAATAAAAATAACAGGATACTGTCCTTGATGCTTCTTGCAAAATTCTGTATCCTTTGAAATATTTAGTCCTTCAAATAAATCCTGATTTGCTTCATCACTATAGTAACTTTTGCTTAAAAAATAATGAAGCATTGATAAATTGAGAGTTTTTCCAAAACGCCTGGGTCGAGGCAGTACAATGACTTCTGAGCCATCATTCATTATCTCCCTGATCAACAAAGTCTTATCAACAAAATGATAATTACCTCTGATCAATTTTTCGAAATCGCTAACGCCGATGGGAAACTCTTTATGCTCTTGCATTACTTAATCTTTCTTTTAGACCACTCGAGCCTGGACGATGATCTTATGATCATAGAACTACCCCACTCGCGTCAAGACTGAATCCGCCTTTTTACGCAATAACGTCGATTTACCTCTAAAAAGTAAAAATACCAGTCTACTTCGTTTTCTTTTCCTCAAGAGCTGCTTGAGCTGCTGCTAGGCGAGCTACGGGAACTCTTGGAGGGGAGCAGCTTACGTAGTCTAGGCCCGCTCGGTGGAAGAATTTGATTGATTCTGGATCTCCACCGTGTTCGCCGCAGATACCGAGTTTTATGTTTTTGCGTGCCTTACGACCACGTTCAACGGCCATTTCGACGAGTTGGCCGACACCAATTTGGTCGATTGTTGCAAATGGATTTTGCGGAATGATATCTAAGTCTTTATATAATGGAAGAAATGAGCCGGAGTCATCGCGGCTCATACCGAGCGTTGTTTGAGTTAGATCATTTGTGCCAAAACTGAAAAACTCAGCGCTTTTAGCGATTTCGTCGGCGCGCAATGCGGCTCTAGGAAGTTCTATCATGGTACCGACCAAGTAAGGAATGCGTATGCCTGCTTTATCGATGACTTCGGCAGCAATACGATGGACTAAAGCACATTGGTTATTGAATTCACCAGCATAGGCCGTTAACGGGATCATGACTTCGACGTTAACAAAAACGGGGTTTTTTCCTTTTGTGACTTGTGCAGCGGCTTCGAAAATAGCGCGTGCTTGCATTTCAGTAATTTCTGGATAGGAAATACCTAGGCGGCAGCCGCGATGTCCAAGCATTGGGTTTTGTTCATGAAGGGCTCTGATGCGCTCGGCTACGACTTCTGAAGAAATTCCGAGGTGCTCGGCAAGGGCATTTCTGGCAGCGGCGTCGTGGGGGAGGAATTCGTGTAAAGGTGGATCGAGAAGACGGATGGTGACGGGACGGCCTTCCATAGCCTTGAAAATGCCTTCGAAGTCTTTGCGTTGCATAGGGAGAAGTTTTTTGAGAGCAAGACGGCGTTCTTCTTCGTTACTTGCGAGGATCATTTCGCGCATGTGGTTAATGCGATCGCCTTCGAAGAACATGTGTTCCGTACGGCAAAGGCCTATGCCTTCTGCTCCTAGCATGATTGCGGTTTTGGATTGGTCGGGGGTGTCAGCGTTGGTGCGAATACCCATTTTTCGATACTTATCAGCCCACTGCATGACTTTATCAAACAATTGATAGGTGTAGCTTTTTTCGGGTTTAAGTTTGCCTAAAAGGACTTGATTAACCTCAGAAGGAGCAGTTTCGAGTTGGCCTGAGAAGACTTCACCTGTTGTACCGTCGATGGAAATATTATCGCCTTCGTGGAGAACGACATTTCCACTAGTTAAAGTACGTTTTTCATAATCAATAATTAAGTCATGAGCACCGCAAATGCAGACCTTTCCCATTTGACGAGCTACGAGGGCTGCATGCGAACTAACACCACCTCGAGAAGTAAGAATACCTTCGGAAGCCAGCATACCACGAAGATCTTCAGGGGAGGTTTCAACACGGCAGAGGATCACTTTGATGCCTTTACGTTCGAGTTGTTCGGCAACGCTTGCAGAAAAAACGACTTGGCCTGAGGCGGCACCTGGGCCTGCTGGAAGACCGTGGCCAATTGCGTGTGCTTTTTTGCGACTATGAGCATCAAAGACAGGAACTAGTAAAGAAGAAATGGAATCTGCAGGAATGCGTTGGACTGCCATTTTCTGGTCAATCAAACGCTCGTTCACCATTTCAACAGCAATACGGACAGCAGCGAGGCCTGTACGCTTACCGTTTCGAGTTTGAAGCATGTAAAGTGTGTCCGATTCAATCGTAAACTCGAAATCTTGCATGTCTTTGAAATGTTTTTCCAAAGTTGCGCGAATATTATTCAGCTCTTGATAAGCTTCGGGCATTTCATTTTTGAGTTCTGCAATAGGCTTTGGGGTACGAACACCGGCGACAACGTCCTCGCCTTGGGCATTAATTAGATACTCGCCGTAGAAGATTTTTTCGCCATTGGCGGGATCGCGGGTAAACGCAACGCCTGTAGCGCAGTCTTCGCCCATGTTGCCAAAAACCATGGCTTGAACGTTGACGGCGGTGCCCCATTCGTGAGGAATACCGTATTTTTGGCGATAGACTATGGCGCGATCGTTGTTCCATGATCTAAAGACAGCGGCGATAGCTCCTTGGAGTTGTTCATTGACGTCTTGGGGAAAAGTGGACTTTGTGCGAGTCTTTATTAATTGTTTATAAGCTGTAATGACTTCTTTGAGTTGTTTGGGAGAAAGCTCGCTATCTTCTTTAACTTTTGCTGTTTTTTTAATTTTTTGAAAAATTTCATCAAAAGGCTCATGTTCATTTTCATGCCTCGGTTGAACACCCATTACGACGTCACCATACATTTGAATAAATCGACGATAACAATCATACGCAAAGCGTTCATTATTAGTCTTTTTTGCAAGACCTTCGACCGTAATATCATTCAGCCCTAGATTAAGAATCGTATCCATCATCCCCGGCATCGAGTCTCTAGCTCCTGAGCGAACGGAGAAAAGAAGCGGATTAGCAGCATCGCCAAATTTTTTCCCTTGTTGTTTTTCTACATTTTTAATGGCTTCTTTAAGCTCCGTTGAAAAGCCACTAGGCATTTGGCCTTTGGATTCTGTAAAGTAATTGCAAACTTTTGTTGTAATAGTAAAACCAGCGGGAACGGGTAATTTGATGCGCGACATTTCGGCAAGATTCGCACCTTTACCACCCAGTAAAGCTCTCATTGTAGCATTGCCATCGGTCTTTTTTCCGAACTCATAAATATGCCGCTCTTTACCTGAGGTCTTAATGGTTTTAGCTGGGGGTACCTTTGTTTTGTTTGATGTCTTTTTACTGTCTATTTTTGTCGTCATGATATACTTTGATTAAAATTGTTACTGCCACTCTCAACAAGGTAATGGCCCTCCTCTCGATAAAGAAATAGCAGAAAGATTTAATAGCTTGCTGTCAATTATTAATTCACGACATCCGTGATCTCCTGATGGACTCCATACAATCTTCATTATAAATTAAAAATATTGACATAATGTTTTAAAATACATATCCTGTGCATAATTATTAATATAAATATTTATTCCAAATGAATACCGCATTAAATACAACACGAAGAACAAGTCCATTGACTCTCTCTACCACAGTTTCTGCAGAAGACCCTCAAATACAGGGCACACAAGATAATACGTGCTATAATTTAGAGCATTATGAACAATGCCTCGCAATCGCAAAAACTCCTGAAGATGAACGAATAGCATTACATAATCTGGGTAAATATCTTTTTAATCTACAAAGAATAGATGAAGCTTTGAACTATTATGAGCGAAGCCTTTCAATCCAGACAACCGTTGAAAATGGAGTGAAGACACAACACGAACTAGTTGATTGTTATTTTGCGCTATGGAAAACAGATCCGACCTTTGACTTTTGTAAACGAATCCTTTCGATCTCAACAACTCTTAAAACCAAATTTGATATACTAGAGCTGCTAGGTTATTACTTTTTTACAACACAAAATATAAATGAATCTTTGAACTGTCATCAACAACGTCTTGCAATCTCAACAACTCCTCACCATATAAGAGAAGCATTGTCCAATCTTGCTGATCTTTGTTTAGAACTAGAAAAAATAGATGAAGCTTTGGACTATTATAAACAATGTCTTGCAGTCTCAGCTCCTAGAATAATGTATATAACTTTAGATAAGATGGGTGATTGTTTTTTTGCACAAAACAAGATAGATGAGGCTTTAGTTTATTATGAACAATGCCTTGAAATTTCACCAACTTTTGTAATCAAGTTTTTAATACAGAAGCTAGTTAATTGTTATTTTGTGCTATGGGAAACAGATCCGACCTTTGACTTTTGTACACGAATCCTTGCAATCCAAACAACTTCTGAAAAAAAACGTTTGATATTACATAATCTAGGTGTTCGTTTTCTTACGCATAACAAGACAGATCAGGCCATAGAGTGTCATCAGCAATGTCTTGAAATCTCAACAGCTCCTGAAGATCAACTTTTGGCATTATATAATCTGGGTAATTGTCTTTTTGCGCAAAACAAAATAGATCAGCTCATAGAGTGTCATCAGCAATGTCTTAAAATCCCAACAACTCCTGAAAGCAGACGTATAACATTAAGTAATCTGGGTGATTGTTTTTTTGCGCAAAACAAGTTAGATCAAGCTTCGGACTGTTATGAGCAATGCCTTGAAATCCCAACAACTCCCGAAAATAGACGTATAACCTTGTATAATGGGGGTCTTTGTTTGTTCAAACTACAAAGAATGGAAGAGGCTTTGAACTGTTATAAGCAATGTCTTGAAATCCCAACAACTCTTGAAAAAAGACGTGCGACCTTGAGTGGCATGGTTGATTGTTATTTTGCGCTATGGGAAACAAATAAGACCTTTGACTTTTGTAAACGAATCTTTGCAATCCAAACAACTCCTGAAAACAGACGTTTGATATTACATAATCTAGGTGTTCGTTTTCTTACGCACAACAAGACAGATCAGGCCATAGAGTGTCATCAGCAATGTCTTGAAATCTCAACAGCTCCTGAAGATCAGCTTTTGGCATTATATAATTTGGGTGATTGCCTTTTTGCGCAAAACAAAATAGATCAGGTCATAGAGTGTCATCAGCAATGTCTTAAAATCCCAACAACTCCTGAAAGCAGACGTATAACATTAAGTAATCTGGGTGATTGTTTTTTTAAGTTACAAAGAATGGAAGAGGCTTTGGACTGTTATGAGCAATGCCTTGCAATTCCAACAACCTTTGAAGACAAATTGTTAATAGATAAGCTAGTTAATTGTTATTTTGCGCTATGGGAAATAAATCAGGACTTTGATTTTTGTAAGCAAATCCTTGAAATCCCAACAACTGCTGAAAACAGACGTTTGATATTACATAATCTAGGTATTCGTTTTTTTGTGCAAAACAAAATAGATCAGGCCATGGACTGTAATCAGCAATGTCTTGAAATCCCAACAACTCCTGAAAGCAGACGTATAACATTACATAATCTGGGTGATTGTTTTTTTGCACAAAACAAGTTAGATCAAGCATCGGACTGTTATGAGCAATGCCTTGAAATTCCAACAACCTTTGAAGACAAATTGTTAATAGGTAAGCTAGTTGATTGTTATTTTAAGCAATGGGAAACAGATCCGGCCTTTGACTTTTGTAAACGAATCCTTGAAATCCCAACAACTGCTGAAAACAGACGTTTGATATTACATAATCTAGGTATTCGTTTTTTTGTGCAAAACAAAATAGATCAGGCCATGGACTGTAATCAGCAATGTCTTGAAATCTCAACAGCTCCTGAAGATCAACTTTTGGCATTATATAATCTGGGTAATTGTCTTTTTGCGCAAAACAAAATAGATCAGCTCATAGACTGTCATCAGCAATGTCTTAAAATCCAAACAATTCCTGAAAGCAGACGTATAACATTAAGTAATCTGGGTGATTGTTTTTTTAAGTTACAAAGAATGGAAGAGGCTTTGGACTGTTATGAGCAATGCCTTGAAATTCCAACAACTCCTGAAAGCAGACGTATAACATTAAGTAATCTGGGTGATTGTTTTTTTAAGTTACAAAGAATGGAAGAGGCTTTGGACTATTATCAGCAGTGTCTTAAAATTCAAACAACTCCTCAAAACGAATCTGCTACATTAACTATGTTAATTCGTATTTGTAATACAACAAATGATATAGAAAATGTTATATTCTATTACAAGATTTTAGCAAAAATTAATTCAGAGTTCAAGTTAGAGCTCGATTCGGCAGTATCTACGATCATGAGTAACTTGATTTGGTTTAAAATCAATAACGAAAAAGGGTACATCCGGAGACGGGTGTAATTAAAGGTGCGGGGTAAAAAATTTATTCCGATAGAGGCTTTGAGTTTATGCATATTAAAATTATAAATCGTAGAAGATAAAAATCAAAAAACAGCATTATTTGGATTGCAATAAGATTTAATGGATGAATTTTATTTACCATCAGTGGATTTTACCCCGCACTTTTAATTGCACCCTCCGGAAACTCAAAAGAAGTTGTTTAAATCCTTATTTCCTGATAGCACTTCGTATTTACTCTTGCTATCGCACTTCTGTTTTGAGCTTCACAAAAGAGCATACGACACTCAAATTATATCACTTTTTCCTTTATTGAATGCATTTTTTGTAGTAGATTTCGCACTCGAACAAAATCTCTAACACCAGAAAATACGAGCATGGACTTAGAACAACAAATACAAGATCTTGAACAAGAAGAAGCAAAACTCATTCAAAAAAAACTTAAACTAGAAGAGAAAAAAAAGCTCTTCAAAGAACTTGATCATAAAATTGAGAATTTCTTTCATGAAAGTAAAACTATTTGCCCAAAGGAATTAGCTGAGGCTTTAATTGAAAAATATAGCCTTGAAATTAATACATCGTCTGAAACTCGCCGTAAAAAAACTACCATCACGGCTGATCTACGTGACACAGTAAAATCTCTTGTTAACTCTGGAGAGTCTATGAATGCCGTTTCTAAGCAAATGGAACTTAGCTACTCTGTGGTTATCAAAATAATGAACGGGGCCTACGATCATTTAAAGGCAATGAAATAAATTTAAAATGCTGACCGATCTTTCTTTTATAGACATTTTTTGCCGCATTGCGCTCCTACCATCACAAGAGTTTTTTTTTGTTTCTTTGCTAATAATCGGGTTCATTTTCTTACGCAAGGAGGCTTTTGCACGGGCTTTTTTCATCTTCGCTTTTGCAATGATCTTTAATCGCTTTCTCAAGGGAATATTTCAAGTCCCTCTTCCCCCAGGCGTCAATCCAAACAGCTGGGCATTCCCAAGCGGTCATATGCAAACAGCTTCAACATTTTGGCTCTGGCTTGCCTGGGAGTATAAAAACAAAATCTTTTATATTTTTACCGCTCTACTTCTCGCGTGTATTGGCTTTGCACTGATACACTGTGGCTACCACTACCCTGCCGACATCGCGGGAGCGCTCTTTTTTGCGCTTGTCACATTAATGCTTTATCAACTTCTTATAAAAAATCCCTTCTTATACAAAAATCCACCTTTTATTGGCTTTGTGTTAGCCCTAGTTGCTATTCCATTCATGATCTTTACTGACAAACTGACAAAACACTTGTTCCTTTGGGTCGCATTTGGATCTCTCCTAGGCTTTTCGACCGGGTGGCTTATTAATAATAAATTCTGTTCTAAGGTTTCTAATGCAAGCTTTAGAATAAAATTATTTATATTGATAGTAGATATTATTGGCATTGTCGGAATTAAACTTTTATTTAATCTAATTCCAACAAAATCATTTATAACAGAGGGTGTTCAATTTTTTATCATAGCCTTATGGCTTTCTTCAATCCCTCAATGCATTACTTGCGCATTATTTAACAAGGATCAATTACACAAAAAACTATAAGGCATACGAGCATAGATCGAGCTTGGGTCATTGAGGCTATTCAGACTTTCGATTCCTCTTTTAATGTGTTTTGAATATACATCTAGCATCCCTCTTATCGGTATCTGAGCCTCTGATGACTCTTGAAGCAGCTTAAAGATTTCATAACTAAGCTTTCGTTCGTGTGCGTACTGTAAGACTTCCCAATTATCACCCAATTTAGCAACTTCTGCAGCGTGCGAAATAGCATCCTTCAGCCCTCCATAAAAGTCTGCCAATCCGATTTCCTTCGCCTTCAGGCCCGACCATACCCGACCATCTGCAATTCTTTCCACATCCTTAAGTTCAAGAGCCCTACCCTTTGCAACTCGTTCAAGAAACATATGATAAATGAAATCCGTCTGGCCCTGAAGCTTTGCCAACTCTTCAGCTGTACGAGGCTTAACGAACGAATTAATTTCGCTGAAGGGACCTGTAGACACTCCTTCAAAATTAATGCCGTAATTTTTTGCTATTTTTTCCACATTAGGCAACAAACCGAAGACACCTATCGACCCCGTAATTGTCATCGGATCAGTAAATATGGCGTCTCCATAGCACGAAACCCAATACCCCCCAGAAGCCGCATAACTTCCAAAAGAAACAATTACCGGTTTCTTGGCTTTCACCAAACGAACTGCCCTTAAAATCTTTTCTGAAGCATGCGCCCCTCCTCCAGGGCTATTAACTCGTAAAACCACAGCTTTAACATCTTCATCATCACGAACTTCATTCAATCTATTTTCTAAACGATCGGCTCCTGCATTAAATGAGCTTCCCTCGCCCTCTAAAATTTCACCCTCGATATACACGACTCCAATTTTGGGCTTATCTGTTATAGACTTTTTAAGCAATTTTTTATTTCCTATGTCTCTTATGTATTTTCTAAGACTGATTTTACGATCTGAAGCATTTCCTCCACTAAACAGCTCCCAGGCTTGATCCTCATATGCGACCATATCCACCAATTTATGATGCTCGGCTTCTTCGGATAAAAATAATGCGGTCTTTTCGCTCAAGGTATTAAGATCCTTTTTGGTCAAGTTACGACTTTCGGCTATCATCTTCAATACATTATCCCATATGTCTCGAAGCAGCTCTGTCATTTGCTCCTTCTCAAAATCACTCATGTGATTCGAAATAAACGATTCAACTGCAGACTTATACTTGCCAGACTTTGTTACTTGGACGCCAATGCCGTATTTCTCAAAGGTGTCTCCAAAGTATGCCATCTCAACTGCTAAACCTTTAAGCTCGACTTGCCCTAGTGGATTTAGCACGATAGTGTCAGCTACGGATCCCAAAAAATAATCTTTGACATCGGCTTCAGTAAAATAAGAGACAACCAATTTGTCAGCCTTCTGAAATGCCTTCAACGCTTTCCGTACTTCGTGCAATACGGGATACCCAGACCCTTGATGGATATGAGAAGCTCCTCCTTTCAGAAAGATTCCAACAATCCGCGGATCTTGCATTGCAAACTCTATAGCATCGAGAACTTCAAGCAAATAAGTCGTTTGTCGATGGTTAGACTGAAACAAATCTTGCATCTGTTCGCTAAACTCTTTCTCTCCTTCTGCATCCATAATATCTGTAGCCAGATCAATAACGAGAACGGCATTCTTAGGCACATGAACAGGAGACTTCTCGAAGGCATTAATAAGTGCCCAAGCTAATACAAACAATGAAGTCAGCATTAGAAACACGGCAATAATAAACGCGGAGTATCGCACTATTTTTATTTTTATTGCAAAACAATAAAATGAATAATAACGTCCGGTTATCCGCTGATGAAACCATACGACTTAACAACCAATCGCAAGGCCCTGACGCTTAATTTGGACGCCCAAGTTTATGGAACTTTTGCTGAAATTGGTGCGGGTCAAGAGGTTGCTCGTCATTTCTTTACAGCGGGAGGAGCTAGTGCGACGATTGCTAAAAGCATGTCTGCCTATGATATGAAATTTAGTGATGACATTTATGGACGATGTAAGCGCTATGTTTCTATAGAGAGGCTGCTACAAATGCTTGACCATGAATATGAACTATTAGTCGAGCGCTTAATGGATACGCGAGGGAAGGACACAACGTTCTTTGTTTACGCGAATACGGTTGCTGCTCGCAACTACCAAGGAACTAATGAGTGTCATGGCTGGATGGGCATACGTTTTCAATTAGCGCCACAATGTCTGCCAAATGATATCATGATACACGTTCGAATGCTTGATAATACTACCATTGCGCAACAAGAGGCTTTGGGAATTATTGGGGTAAATTTGATTTATGGAGCGTTTATATATAACCACGATTACAAGGTATTTATTGAGTCTCTTGCGGATAATCTTGGTAATGCAAGAATTGAAGTGGATATGATAACCTTTAAAGGTCCTGCTTTTGAACATTTAGATAATCGAATTTTGAGCTTACAACTTGTTCAACAAGGTTTAACAAATGCTGTTATTTTTAGTCCGGATGGATCGGTGCTGCAGCCTTCTGAAGTGCTGTATAAGAAATCTATATTGCTTGAGCGAGGATCTTTCCGTCCTATTACGCATATTAATATTGATATGATTACTTGTGCCGGAGCCCAGCTACTGCAGGAACCGCAGGTTATCGGAGAGGATATTGTAGTTCTTTTGGAGATTACCATTAAAAGCGTCTCTGGTTTTGGAACCCGATTAACACTGAGGTTTCCTCTAAAATCAAAAAGAGTAAAAATGCTAGAGGACAACGTTCTCTAGTCAGCTGGCGCGGCATGATTCTTTGTAAATAAATTTCGTTCTTTGATAATAGAAGCCACTTTTTCAGGAATTGCTTCTTCCCAACCAGATTTTCCCTCTTGAATTAATTTTAAAACATCCCTCGAGAAAATATTCAAGCGCGACACATCGACCCCTTGCATTGCTTCTATATAATTATTTTCTTTTAAATATAAGTAAAGATGCCTAATTCCAGGTTTGAGTTGAAGATTATCGGCAGTGATTAATATATCTTTAGTTGTAGTATTTTCATACGCGAACGGATTCGTGTCTTTGCCTTTCGGAGGGTTTGGATGGCCTAATTCAAGATAGTGTTTAAAGGCATTGGCATGCATCGGATAGATGT
>Ga0207144_1088_pt1 | contig 18616 bp, 14 predicted proteins | sample Alteio_BWMinHeat_FD_153583 | JGI IMG/M metagenome (GOLD analysis project Ga0207144, IMG submission 153583) | Enriched cells from forest soil in Barre Woods Harvard Forest LTER site, Petersham, Massachusetts, United States -... | ecosystem: Environmental > Terrestrial > Soil > Temperate forest >...
GACATTTTCGGTTAATACACAAGTCATTGTAAAAGAGATTGAGCAGATTTTGGAACTTCCTACGACAGGCTTAGAGGCAGTGATGGAATCTGGAGGTTCTGTAGAGGGATTTTCAAAGATATCGAACCCAACGCTTGCCGGTGTCAGAAATCCACAAAATGCGCCAAAGGGCAAGGTGCTGTATATCAGTGACACTAACGAGCTTATGATCGTCGCTACTCGACAGCAGCATTCATATATTCAAGCTTATCTCGAAAGTGTCGATCAGCCCCAACGGTTGATTAAAATAGAGGCGAAGTTTGTAGAAACATGCTTGGACCCTAAAACTGAAATGGGAATTGATTGGTCTGGAGTAAGTGGAGCAAAATTGGCGCTTAATAATGTGTCTGGAAGTCTTACTAAAGGGACTTGGCCTGCGACATCAATACTGTCTGCAAGTGATATGGCAGTGCAGTTTAATTTTATAAAGACTGATGGAAATAGTACGGTTGTACAAGACCCTCAGGTTGTCACAACTAATAATCGAAAAGTTTCGCTTAAATCGGTTGTTCAACAGCCAATCGAATCTGCTAATAATAATCAGTTAAGTGGAGGTGGGAGTAATTCTACATCTACTATTGATTACTTGGAAATCGGAACGATTATCGATGTATTTCCACAGATTATGGCAGGCTCTATTGTTGGCTTTGATGAGGAATCTGTGCAGCTCAGTATTAGTATTGTGGTTTCTTCTATTGTGGGGGAGAAAGAAATCCGAGGAAATCCATATCCGGTGGTAAGTTCAAGAACCTATGATTATTCAGTAATCATTCCTTCTGGTTATACCTTGGCAATAGGAGGTCTTTCTGAAAGCAATCATACAACTTTGGAAACACGATTGCCGATATTGGGAGATATCCCTGTATTGGGGCATGTGTTTCACAGTAAGAAGGATAAGAAAACCAGGAGAAATCTAGTGGCTTACATTACACCGACGATTCTGGATAGTAAGTCGAAGGAAATAGTGAAGAGGTAGAGCTCATGTAAAATTTTTTTAACCGTTGCTACACATTATCCGAAGACTTTTGTCTTTGAGTATTCCATAAATGTGCATAGATTCCATTTTTGTTTAATAATTCTTCATGTTGGCCTTCTTCTGAAATAACTCCGTGATTTAATACGATTATACGATCAGCATTAACAATGGTAGAGAGCCTATGTGCAATAGTAATTGAAGTAGTATTTGTAGAAATTTCTTCTAAATTTTTCTGAATTTGTTTTTCTGTGTGTGAATCTAGAGCGGAGGTTGCTTCATCGAAAATAAAAACGGAAGGCCTTTTAATAATTGCTCGAGCAATAGCTATACGCTGTTTTTCTCCTCCTGATACTTTAAATCCTCGTTCCCCAACAACAGTCTTATAGCCCATTGGAAGTTTATTCAAAAATTCTTCGAGATGTGATTGTCGAATAGCATCTAAAACTTCAGCACTAGAAGTAAAAGGCATGCTATGAACGATATTGTTATATATTGTGTCATTGAGGAGAATGGTATCTTGAGGAACAATGGCTAAATTGCTTCGAAGGGATTCAATGGTAAATTCTTTAACATTTTTATCTCCTATCATGATTTTTCCTGAGTCGGCTTCGTACATACGAAATAGTAGTTTAGCAATTGTAGATTTTCCTGAACCGGTTGGACCGACAATAGCTACAGTTTCTCCAGGTTTAATTCGAAGAGAAAAGTCTTTGAGAATGAGTCTATCAGGTTGGTAGCCAAAGTTAACATTTTTAAAAATAATATCGTCTGTTATTTTTTTTAAGATTAGAGCTTGAGGGCTATTTTTGATTTTTGGCTTTTCACTTAATAAATTTGAAACACTTTCTAGATCTGTCATTCCTTTGCGTAAATTTCTTAGTATAATACCAAATGAACTTAATGGCGCTACGAATTGAAGTACATAATTATTGATGAGAACAAAGTCGCCTACAGAAAACGCACCAGTTATTACTGCTCTTCCCGATGTTAAAATTAAAAAAAGAAGTCCTATGCCTATAATTATACTCTGTGTCAAAGCTATCCAGCTGTGTCTTCTTAGGAATTTGAGAGTGGCAGCTTGTTGGTCCAGCAACAGGGAATTAAGACGATTGTTTTCATTAGATAAATTGGAAAAATATTTTAAATTTTCAAAATTTAATAGAGAATCGGCCACATAACCGCTGACGTTTTCATTAGTTTTATTAAGAGCAGTTTGGGCTAAAGATGACCAATTTGCCCCAAATATGCTAAAACTGGTGAACGCAATCAAGATAATCAGTAAACCGAGTCCATAAAACCACCCATAAAGATAGCCAAGGATGAAAGTTGCTACTAATATTTCTATTACTGTGGGGAAAATATAAAAGAAAAACCCAACTACAACGTCAGGTACGGCTGTTTGAGCTCTATTGATGATATTTAGTATAGATCCTGATTGCTTATTTCCATAAAATGCAAGATCGAGCGAGTGAATTTTATTAAATATTTTTAAACTAGAAAGTCGTACAGCTTCCCCCATGGGTTGAAACATAAGAAAATTTCTTACTTCGCTTAAGATACGAGTGGTTATCCATAATAAACCATAAATTATTAGTAGCAAAATTAAAATGTTTGAATTTTCTTGCAAATTTAATCCCATTAGATCGAGTATTTTTCTGAACACAAGAGGTATTGAAACATTAAATCCGATAGAAATAACGACAAAAAAAAGTGTAAGTAAGAATTGATTTTTTATTGTTTTGTTTTTTAGGCAAAGCAAATCAAGAATATTTTTTAAAAAATTCATCCGATGATAATTGAATGTCAACAGTCAGTGATTTTATAAGACATGAAGAATAAAATCTTTGTAAAGATATTTTTTATATGAATAATGGAATAGATAATAGTTTGGAAACAAAATTTTCTTCAATTGAGTTAGCTGGCTTACTTAAATGAGGAATTAATTTTTGAATTTTTTTATCTAAATTTATAATTTCGTGAGGGTTATTATTGATCGAATTATTTAAAAAAATAGATTTAATGTTGATTTTTTTAGGTGTTTTTTCGATATATTGATCTAATGAAAAACTCGGATTATTATTTGTTATTGTAGAATGATCTAAGAAAGTTTCATTAATTCTTGGAAAATTAACAATAGTATTGGTAGTTGCATCAATAAATATAATATCTTTCGATAATAATTTAAAGTCTTCATTGACTAACGAGTGCTCAAGCCAGTAATTATTGATCTTTGGGTCTTCTTGATGTAAGAGAATAATTTGGTAATCTTCTTTTTGCAAGCACGTACCTTCAATCCACAGAAGATTTTTATAATTACCTATCGCCATTTGTATGATGTTTGCTTCTATGCTGCGTGCCAAAAAATGTACTTCTTTTTCGAGCAAATCTTCGTTTAATTGTTCAAGATAGATTAATATATTATTATTATTGCCAGCTCTAATCATGAATTGAATATTTTTTTCTATTACAAATTGATCAAGAACCATGCCGAATTCTTTGAATTGTCTAAATGCTAGAGGATAAGGAATATTTGGATAATTATTTACTGGAATTTCGTTTTTATTATAAGAAATGTTTTCATTTAATAAATTGTTTTTGGTAATACAAGAAAATCCATATAACAGATATGAAAGATATTTTTCAAGAAGTATTGCCGGGGATTTAAATGCTAATCCGCAAAATAAATCGAATTCGAAGTTAACAATTTTAAATTTTTTAATTTTCATAAAAACTAAACTCTGAGTTAATTTCAAGATAACGTTGAAGTATATAGGCAAGCCATGCTTCTTCGATAAGATGCAAACCAAGCCTATTTGCATTAAGATGAATTAAGCTTGCAGCAATAGAATTCAGTTGTTGAGAAATAGATAGTTTCTTAAAATTACTTATTTGCAATTTTTCTTCTGTTGCTAATATTTTTAATTTTTTTTTGGTTATTTTGAGAGTTTCGCTCCATATACTTAGTTGACGAAATATAGATGATGGTAAGATGTTAGAATATAACTTGGTCATTTCTAGAAAAGTGAATTGTTGAGCATTAAATTTTTCATTAAAAGCAGCAATTAATAATTTTACTCCTAATGGTTCTTCTGCCTCTGAATAATTGTTGTTTAAAAAATTTCTTAGTAATGTGCTATCTCCCCATGCCAAGGCTGCTGTAATTCCAATTTCAGCATCTAGGTAAGCTCTACAAAGACTATTGCTAAGATTTAAGGCCTCATGGTGTTCATGGCAAAAAATTTTAATGCATTCTAGCATCATAATGAATCCAATGCCTAATTTTTCATTTTCTCCGTTTTTTAAATTTTCAAGAATGTTTAGAATAACTTGGCTTGAGTTGTAAAATTCTTCTTCGACAATTTTTATTCCAAAAGAACCTCCATATCTTTCATATTCAGCTTCGTAGGGAATGTCTTCGATCGATCCGTTATTTTTAAAAATTCTGTTGCTATCGCGTGCACTAATTATATGATGATATGGTGATATATTTATATATCCAAGGTCTTTTTTAAAGTATACATTGCAATGATCTGTTATTTTATTCCTCACTATATTTTCATTGTCATGATGTACATGTATTCTTAATCGAATATGTGGACCAAATTTTGCATAACGAATAAAAAAATAATTGTGGATTAAGTTTTCAGTTTTTAATGAATGGATTAATGGCTTTAGTGTGTTTGATAGAAATTCATCAAATTTTTTGCTATAAACTCCTTCATTTAAATAAATATGCGTGCTTAGCCAAGTAAAATTAGGTTTTGTTTTATCGGTCATTTTTTAAATGCAATATTATTTCCAAAGCTTTTTTATCTCCATTAATTTCGACCATTTCTCTGGCGCTAGGATAAAATTCCTCCAATTCTAAAAAAATATTTTTTATTCGAAATTTTGGCATGGATATAAGAGTTTTCCATTCAAATAGGGAAAATGGGTTCTCAAAGTCATAGAATTTGGATCTTTTATTGAATTTATCGTGGTCTTTTTCTATCGAAGACTTTAAAAAGGGAATATTAGATTTTATTTCATTAAAGTCGAGAATTTTTATGAACAATTGATTTGGTATATCATGTTTTTTTAGCCAATAAGAGAATTCATTCAGATAGTGAGATTCAGATTCGTTTTTTTTAGGGAAAGGTATTGATTCGATTAAAACCAACCATTTTCTTCTTTCTAAAATCAGGTCCTTCTCAAAGATTATCCTCGGTCTATATGTAACATTTCCTTGGGGAGTCCATGGAATATTTAAGGTAAAGCTCCAAATATCCGAAAAACAGTTTAAAAGTTTTCTGACAGGGGGTGTTTGTCTTGCATCTAATGTCCCAAGGTCTAAAGGAATAATCTTTTTATTTGAAATTTTATCTAATAAAATTAAGCCATAATCCCCATCTCTAACTACGTCTAGGTTTTTAAGTAATACTACGTTACTGTTGTTGTTATTTTGAAATGTACCTGATATAGGAATGATGGTATCTAGTATGGGCTGGGTTAAGTTACCATTAAACCAAACACCTCCTCTTATCTCTCCATAAATACAATTATTTTGTTTTGGAATAAATATATCTGCAATTTTCTCTTTTGAAACTAAATTGAAAAAACGAGACAAATATTTGCCGAACCCCATATGAAATCTTCCATTTGGGAGAATGATTTTTCCATCATTTGTTGGTTGAACAAATGCAGCTACAGAATAATTTTGAGGTTCTTTTTTTTGAATAAAATTTAAGATTTCGGTGGATATATATATTTCTTTAACTGCAGTTTTAGTTTCAGAAATTTTTTTTAAAATATTTTTGTGCAATAAATTGCGCTGTTTTTGGATTTGTTCATTGTATTCGAATTGATTAAAATGAAATTGATTAAGGTTTTTTTTATTCGTTGGCTTAATTATTCCTCTTTCTAAAAAATTAACATAATAATCTTTGAAAAAAGTAGTAAATGAAATTTTTGTATTTTGCTCTTTGTATGTATAATCGAAAAAGTGACGCATTGCAGCATTTTCTACTTTATGTAAAGAAAGGTGACCTGTTCTGGCTACCCATTGAGTAAGTGAATCAAGAGCCGAGGAATATTTAGTTCGTAAAGGAAAATTTATTGGAGTATATCTATCTTCGTATAGTAGGGAGTTGACATCATGCTCTTTGTCGTTCGTATTATTGTTCAGAATTTTTATGGCGATAGACCATGCACTTTTAAGCTCGTTAAATATAACATCTCGGTTTTTTTGATCAGCTTGGGAAAACTGTTGAGAAAGGTCTTTTGTTTTTTGCCCTAACTTGAAAATGATCTGAAAATATAATTCCTTGTCATTATATTTACTTAATTCCGTTAAAAAAATATTTAACCAATTTGGACTATCTATAAGTGCATTTATCTTAAATTTTATTAAACCATTTTCGACCAATTCTAGCAAAAGGCATTCGGCTGTTTCTTCCGGCAATATTTTGAGTTCGTTAATATAATTTAAAAAAAATTTAGCACATATTGGATTTTCAATAGATGATTTGTTTAATAATAAATTTATAAACTGTTTCAATAAATCGGAATTTTTTATAGCATTAATTTGCTTTGATTCTCCAAAGTCATTGCTTGTAAAATACCAGGTATTATCTTCTAAAAATAGAAATTCATCTAGATAAATATGTGCATTTTCTATGAAAAATTTTGAATTTATTAAAGCTTTAATTATCTCTTTAAATAAGCTTCTATTTGGTTGAACTTCTATGTTTTCGACACCGATTTTTACATGTGCATTTTTGTTTTTTAATAAATCAATATTAAAGAACGAGGTGGTTGAAAATCCACTGAATGGTGTTGTTCTGCAGGTAGCTCGGAATAAATATGCAACTAGAGTTTGAAGTGCGTGCCTGTGTTTTTTGTTACTCAATTGAATTATGTTTTCTGATAAAATATGATTCAATTTTGTTTTGAAATGAATGTTTGCGATTGTTAAAGAGGTATTAAATGAATGTTGATTGAAAATTTTAAAAAGACATTCTAGAGCTAATAAAGTTTCATTTTTATAAATATTTGTTTGGACTTCTTTTGCTCGGTTTAGTTTTGTTTTATAACGTTCTATATTTTTAACATGCTGCTGCATATTAGGGAATTTGATTGTCAAACGGCTACAATCGATAGGTCTTTCATTGAAAATATTTCTTTTAATATTTAATAAAAATTGTTGTTCTTTTTGATTATTATTATTCTTAATTTCATTGTAGAGAATTTCAATAAGTTCATTTTTTGTTTTTGTTAATTTTTCATTTAAAGCAAAAATGATATCTCTTTTTTCAAAAAATTTTTTAAACCTAAGGTCTTCCAATGAACTAATAGATAAACCAGCTATTCGAGCCAAAGCTATGGGACTAAAGAAAAACTCCATTTTTTAAATAACTACTAAAGCACGAAAGGCTTTAGTAGTTTATACGAGAGATGTTAAGCAGCAGAAGGTTTCATCCAACTATTATCAGCAATAGCAACAAAAAATTCCATTGTTAATGTTGATGACGTTGAAGCACCACAATGTGCATCTGCATTGTTGTTGTTAATTTTGATATCTTCAAGGAGCTTAGGACGTTTAGAAAATTTAGGAGATATATTATTCCAATCGATCCCTAAGGTTTTCTCTAATTTTAGGATGTTTGTTATTGTGTCTGTGTCATTCATAATTTTTTCTTTTGTTGTGAATTTTGTGCAATAAGCACAGTTTGACAGTTTCTGGTATGTCATGATCCATGTCAATTAATTTTATTAATTTTCATTCTCTGTAGTTGTGGTGTGATCTGCATGAAAACGGTGAGCCAGGATAGGCACGCAAGAGGAAGAACCCAGATCTCATTAGCGCTATGTTTGAGCAGATCGACAATAATTTGCCTCTATATTTATAAGGCCTAGTACTCATGGGCGCATCTGAAATTCCTGAAAAAAACGCTTCACCTTGTGGCCTCAAAGTGTACGAACCAGTAACATTGGGCTATTTTGATAACTTCAATTTAAATTTTATGAAAATTTGACCTCATTTGTAAACATGCTGTCAGATAGGTACGGTGTCCTTGGAGCAGGGGTCGAAAATAATATAATTTATCATTGAAATTCCATAAACATTTTATAGATTCCACGCATGATGATTTTATCGAAAGGCATTGGTCTAATTGTTCCAAGATTATTTGCATGGATAGCATGCCCTCTGACAGTGTTTTTAAAGTACTGTGTAGGTATACCTATGATGATAGCGATAGCCTTATCGTTGGCTATTACAGGAGCGCTACTTTGGTTGATTGATAAGGAATCTTTTCAACAAGATTTAATCTACGAGACTGTGATTGGTAAAAATCAGTACATAAAAAGAATGAAAGTTGATACTTTTTGTTTTGTTCGTGTCAAATATTGGGGAGTAGCTATGGTTGTCGTGAGTTTCTTATTAATTGCGTGGAAGATAATTTTGATCGTGAAATAATATGCTAGTATGTACGCCGATAAAAAATGCAGTTCGTAAATTTGGATGAGTAGGAGCATATTTTTAGTCATGTAAAGTATATGGGTATGGATGAGAGGAGAGCGAGCGAGGGTTTGTGAATATTTAAATTTACATAACGCTCTGTTTAAAAATTAATGAAAAAAATTTAAAAAAATGTTAGCTAGAGCGGCGGATACTTTTAGAAGAAATGTTGTAGACGTGATTTTTAGACCTGTCCAGGTTGTAAGATCTTGTGAAAATTATCGTAATCGAGTAAGTGATGGCTATCGTCAATATGATTTTGACCACAGGAGAAGGGCGTTAGACCTTAGTTATGGTAGGCAAAACGATGAGGACCCACGGGCAATAAGATATGATTTTGCTGAGAAGGAGGTTAGAGAAGAATGTTTTAGAGAAAACAGTAATACATGGAGTGTTGCGAATTGGGCTTTATTGGCGGCAGGGCTGTTAGCTTATTTGTTATTTAACAGTACTAAAAATGGTATTTCTGATGCCGAAGAGAAAAAAACTGAAGATGAGTCAGTGAGTCAAAAATCTGATAAATCTTTCGTTCTTACGAGAGAGAATTTTGAAGTAACCAAGGTTCAATTAAAGAATAATAACCCATTTATTACATCGTTGGAGGTTGGGTTTGTTTTAACAAGAACAGAATTAAAAGAGTTGTATGATGCCATTCAAGATAATACGGAATTGGGTTATATAAGCTGGCATGAAGATCAAGTTGCTTATGATTTTACGCAAAAAATTGAAACTAAGCTGATCGATAACAATAGAAATTATCAATATCATCCAAATGATTATGTACATGGTTTGCTTAGTAGGCATGCCTATAAATTTTCTAAAGCAGGCGATAGTGTTGAAATAGATAATCTGGATAATATAAGCGAAAAAACTCGGGAATACTTAAAGAATTGGGAAGTCGCTGCGGTCTTTGATGATGTTGAGAAAACAGGGTATTATTCAGCAATCTACATTAATAATAAAACGCATCAGGTTGTTTTAGCCAATAGAGGAACGGAAGATATTATTAAGGGTTTATTGAGTCAAAATGGGGATTGGAAAACAAATTTAGAAGAAATATTAGGGGGTCAAATAATAGTAGGGCAGCAAGCTTGTAATTATCAGGCTACGTATGAGGCCGTGAAGCTAGCGAAGGAGAAAGCCTATCGCTTGTCAATTACTGGGCATTCATTGGGAGCCTGGCTAGCTGAATTGAGTGCTTTTTATTGTCACGCGTATTTCGATTGTCGAGATATAAGAGGTCAGCTCAGAATTCGGATTATAAAGCACGTTAAGGATTTTATTGCCTCTGTAAAGGCCCAGTGTTATGGTCCGTACGTTTTGGGGCCACGAAGCTAAATCAGGAATTTTCCCTCTTATGATGTTTCTTGAATTGATTCCTCAATTTCAAGAAGCTTGACAAATTCTATAATTTCTGAGTACTCTCATACTCAGAACTATGGAAAAGGGTAGGGAACGCACTATAAAATTTCCATTTTAAAGAACCTGCAACTTTGTCTAGACTTTGGGTACACCTTAATTAAAGTGGTGTCATGAGACTACTTAATACTTGATTTCGAAAGAAGTCCAAGATTTAATCTTAGCCAGTTAATAATAAAAGTGCTGAAATAGTGAAAATGCTAAAAAATGTAACAGTCGTTATGCCGTTGATTATGCTTGAGTTAGTATTTAATCCTGTTGTCTTGTCTATAATGTATTTTACATAAAACTCTGTAGGAAGTTCTTGATTAAGCTTCTTTTTTATTTTCCATTGCAGGTCTGTGACGAGGCAATAGCCAAATCCAAAAAAGAGACCTAGTCCACACCAAGAGGTCAAAATTAAAAGTGATAAAATAAGATGAGGCAATCTCATTGATTCAAACAACAATGCAAATAAGAAAAAGCAGATGATCGAGAGATGTACTACATGAAACAAGAGATCTAACAGTTTAAGAAGACGGTTGGAGTGTAGCTTAGTCATTGTCATTGAGTGCCTCCGCTATTTCTTTAGAGTATGCCATAATTTTGTCAAAGGCGTGAATATATTGGTCAATAATACCATTGTCAGTTCCGGGGAAGGATGGAAGTTTTAGGAGTGATTGATTACTAGCTTCTGTTTTCGGAAGTGAGCCGTTTAAATAATCGGGCAACGGGTGTTCGCTAGGTAGTCGTAGGACTTCCTTGAAAGTGCCTTCAGTGAAAAATGGTTGTTGATGAAGGAGGGGATATCTTGGGGCGGAAACTTGGCATCCTTCGCTGATTAATGCCTTGGCGAGGGTTTTTAGACTTAAGGGGTGCTTGGCTTCTTTGTATCTGATTAGATATTCAAAATACACTCTTTCAATATGTTCAGGAGGGAGGAATGTATCGAAACCCAGTTTTTCAAGCTTGTTGGACAGGTAGCGGAGATTTTTATTACGTAAAGCATTATGTTCTTTTAGGCGTGTGAGTTGGTTGCAGCCTATGGCAGCAGAGAGAGGAGCTATGCGCGTTTTTATTCCAAAGCTTGTTGCTGCAAATCTTCTGGATGGTGTTTGAAGTTCGATGATTTTTGTTATATCTCCAAGGCATATGGCTCTCTCGTAGTATTCATAATTATCGCAAAGAAGAATCCCGCCTTCACCTGCTGGGGCAAGCTTATCGCCTTGTAGACTAAATACTGAGACATCTCCAAGAGAACCGCAGGGTCTGCCCTTCCAAGAGGCTCCATGGGCATGGGATGCGTCTTCAATAATTTTCAAATTGTGTTTTTTAGCGATGTTAAATATCTCGGTCATTTTGCTTGGAAGTCCCCAAAGATGGACAACAACGATGGCGCGGGTTTTGGGTGTTATTTTTTTTTCGAGATCATTTGGATCAATGCCCATGCGTTCGGTTTCACTTTCGCAAAATACAGGAACTGCGCCAATCCATAGCATGGGAAGAACGGAGGCCCAGAAAGTAGCAGAAGGTACCAAGACTTCATCGCCAAGTTGGAGGCCGATACTATGGAAGGCGGCGAGTAAGGCAGAGGTGCCGTTGTTGTGCGCAAGCGCATAGGATCGGCCGGAGAATTCCGCATAGGCAGTTTCTAGTTTGTGGATGACCTTATGTGTGGAAATATTTCCATCCCGCATAACTTGTAGTACGGCTGCTTCATCATCCTGATTAAGGTCTGGCCATTTGTTTGAGATTTCATGGTCTATGGATATCGCGGGTGTGCCTCCTAAGATAGCTGGAAGATTTGTTTTATTGAAATTCATATTATTTTTTATTTATTTAATTAAATAATTTGATTTATTACTTTATCAAATTCATCATTAACCTTGTTTTTATACTCATTAAGATGATTATTGACGCTATATTTAGGAAGATAATTAGTCAAGTTATTTATATATTCTAAGTTTTCATTTTGAAAACCTAGACCTTCTCTAGCTACCCATTGTGAAATATTGGTTCGCCTTCTCAAATAATCTTCAAGGGTACAACAGAACTCATTATTGACACAAAAGTCAATCGAGGGCACTTTGTCTTGTAAACCTGGATAAGATGCCCAAGACATTTCGTTTCCCTTGATATTGATATTGGGGAATTCCTTGAAACTTGGAGAAATTTTCTTTGCAATTTTTTGTGCTACTTGCTTGGCCATTGAGATGCATCCACTAATTTTGCCCCCATAAATCGAAATCCATGGTAAATCTAAATCTTCAACAATTTTATGATTGCGTGAGATATCTAATGGATAGCAGTCGGCATCGAAGGTTTTTTCTACTGCAAGGGGTCGAATGCCACATCGAAATGAAACAATCCTTGATTTGGCTAGGGTAGGGTCTAGATTTTTGGATGCATGTTTTATTAAAAAACGAACATCTTCAGGGGTGACTTTATAACCATCTTCAATAGACGTCACCTTTGTTTCAGTTGGCCCCCAAAGCGAAATGGGCCCCCAGGGGATGAAGGTTAAGGTATCCCCATGTTCTCCCATTTCGAAAATCAAAGGAAGCTTGTGCTTTTTAGGTCTTTCGTAGCCAATGAATACTCCTTTACTGTATACATGCTTATAAGGACTTTGAATGCCGAATTGGTCATTGACTCTGTCAGTCCATACGCCGGCGCAGTTCACTATTATTTTTGCTTTTATGGCGCATTGGTTATTTGAGAAAGTATCTTTAAGGTTTAGCGACCAGAGTTTGTCTTTTTTATTATAACTTGCACCTTGAATAGAGCAGTAATTGATGGCTAAAGAGTCTTCGGTTTGATGATTGCAAATCCAGTCTAATACTAATCTGCTGTCGGAGTGTTTTAGGAACCCTTCTTGGTAGAGGATTGATTCATTGCTATTGCCAGCGTTTAGAAAGTCCAATTCACTGAATTCTTTTTCAAATTTTGGTCTATCGCGCTTAAAACAGGAAAGCACCCAATAAAGTTGTAGTGCGAGGTAGCAAAGGTATTTATTTCGTCCCCATTTGTTATTGGCTATATATCTAAAATATTGCTGACGTATGTTGTCCTTAAAGGACTTTATCATTTCGTCTCTATCCTTGGAGAAATGATAGACTGACGCCAAATCGAGGTTTTTTAAATAGAGTAGTCCTCCCCAAATCATCATTGCTGAGGCCTGGCTTGTGCCGCAACTAAAGTCCCCTTTGTCTACTAGAAATACCTTATACCCTTGTTGAGTTAGCTCTTTATAGATTGAAGCGCCACTTATTCCACCGCCAATAATTGCAATATCAAAGGATTTGTTTTCGATAATACCCCAATTTTTTTGGCGTATGCTCATGTTCTCCTATTACACCTTTGAATGTACAGGAGTCTCTGGAAACGTGAGGAGAGTCCGTAGCCTATTGAGTAGCCGATGACAAGGACGTTTTTGGGTCCATCTTCGATAGGCTGCTGCGATTTGATGTACTGAATTTTGTTCATCGATGTTGAAGCGCATCCATCAGGATGGGTAGTGACACAGACGAATCCGCGGACTTTGGAGTTAAGGATGGCCATAGTGTTTTCTTCCCAATATCTTTCTGAGTAAATAAAATTTAAGACTCTATAATAGGGGGTCGCAGGGAGGGGTAGCGATCAAAAAATTCGAGTTGGAGAAATTCAACCCTAAGAGATTAAATAATTCCAATAACTCATTCACTGTAAGCGACTTACGCATATTAACGTCAAGTACAGATGGCACCTACAGAATTATTTAGAAATGGCACCTTTTTGGGTTTTTCAAAGAAGGCATTAACCAGGAACGAGGGCCCTGAAGGGGGAGTATCATAGTAGAGTGGGGGCCTCTTTTATAATTTGAAGGGCATGAAACCATTCCTGACGAATGCTTCGGACGGTAAAGTTGAGGTCTCAGGCCTTAGATCTACGAGATAATTAATCTAAGCCAAATGCTTGGGCAATGAAACGGTTGCTGCCTTGACCTCAAATCTTCATCTCCGACGAACTCGATGATCATAAGACTCCAATCCCTTTAATCCAGTTCTTTTGCAGTATTGCGGTAGTGTATCCTTCAGAAAAACGAAGCCTATGTGGAAACTTTCCAATTGGTCAACAGCCTGTTGACCAATTGGGGTTATAAGCCCATAGCACTTAAACCCTCTTTAGTTAAATATTTCAATCCATAACTCATTATAAATAAGCAACTTAAGATGCTGGCCCTCACATAAAATACCGCATCCTGCCTATCAACGATGGTAACAGTACTTGCAATATTCCTATTGGTTTTAATACCTACTGTAGTCCCTGTTGTGGCGACTCAAAATGCGTCACACTTTTTTACTCACCACCATCAATAATGAAAGTCCTTAAGTACATTTACGGTTCCGCTGAGCCTCACACCCCTAACCCCTATTGCGCAACGACGATTGAGAGGTTCTTTAAAAACGTCAAAAACAACCCTACCTAATCAAATTAAACAGGAGAGCGATCGACCAACTTTAAGATGGATATTCCAGCTAATGGAAGGGGTCAACTGGGTAAAAGTACGATTTGAAGAATGCGATAAAACGATGATCCAAGGACTTACAGAATTGAGAAAAAAGATATTGGATCATTTTGGACCTTCAACTCAAGCCATATATGGGCTCCAACAATAATTCCATAAAAATGAACGTTAGCCCTGCTCAATGTCGGATATCTTGATATCTTCGCTAGCATTTTCAGCGTTTATCATTTTATAAATGGGGAGCCCTCCTAAACCCCAAGGTTCGGTTAAAATATCCAAATGTTTTCTCAATCCTTCCATGAATTCTCGATAGGCTAAATTTATAGGAGATAATCTTTTTTCCTTACACTAACCATAGGCTTTAAAGACTCTGGTAGTTGAAGGAGTTGTGATAAATTTTCTTTAGAAACCTCGTCGTCAACGATCAATATAATCTGTTTTAAATTTACGAATAGATTTTGTTTAGAATAAATGCAGTTTATGAATTGTTGCGCATATTCGTAACTCTTGTTTTGTTTATATTCGAAACCCCAATTTTTAGTCGTATCGATAACGACAATCTCAACATGTTTTAACCATAAAATATTTTGTGAATCATCAATGAAATCCTGTGACATTTTTTGATGATGTAAAGTGGTTGCCTTAAGCTTAAGTTTATTGAGCTCAGCTATTTCTTTAATTAAAATCACATTCCATTGTGTACTTGATCTATAGTTTAAATTTTTAAGCATGGGGCAATACTGTATCTTTAAAGAATCAAATACTCCTTCGAAAAGTAACGTCTCTAACCTTTTAAAACCGGGAATAATTAGCTCGATGTCCTTTATTATATTTTTAAATATATTTCCAAAAACTAATTTTTTGAATTTTGAAAATAAAATTTTTTCATTCAAAAAAAGAACGAGTAATAAATTATTAACTTTTTCTATATTATCCAGAACAATATCACCAAAAGAAATTGAACTAATATTGCTTAAAACAATACATTTTTGATTAATCAGGTCAAGTAGTATATCAATATCTTGATTATTAGTTAACTTTATAGCAATATTGGTATCCAGATTTCGTTTTACAACAAATTCAACCCTCATAAACTCTTCCAATGTCAAATTATTATTAAAACCTAGCTGTGATAAATGGTCTTGATTGATTATTTCTAATCGATTACCCGTATTAGATATCGATTGCATATATACAAATGCCGTTAGTTGTTGTATGTTAATCAGATTAACCAAGAATTGTTGTTGAAGTAAGCTGTTATTATTGGATAACGCACCATCGATTATTTGTTGCCATATCCAACAAACTTGTCTTATTGCCTTAATATCACGATTTGAAAGAAGTTTTTCGTCAGCAAGTAAATTGAAAACATCGTATATAACTGAATTCACCAAACGCATTATAAGTGTTGTATTTGGTATTAATGTTTCGCTATCACTTGCTCTTGGTCGCATTGTATCGCCTGATACTACCGAAGGATCATTATTATTAACTTTTCTTAACGGTTGTTCACTAGGTTTTTTATCACAGGCTATTAATTGTAGCATAGTTTTTTATGTGTTAATTACTTGCTTTTTATAAAATAGCACCAATCGTATGCTAGAAATAATACATTGTCAATGTTTTGGATTAACAAAAAATGTTAACGTCAAGTAAAGATGGCATCTTCTCAATTATTTAGAAATGGCACCTTTTTTGGGACAAAGAAGGGTATTTGTAGCATAAGCAGATTTAGATGGTAAAGCAACCTTCCCCTCTCAGGCCCCCTAAGGGGCCTGAGAGGGGAGATAATTGTGGGTTTTCTCCTTCAGCCTAAATGAAAAAGCCCTGCTTAAAGAATTCTTAAGAAATTAAAAATATTGACATTTGTTTAATCGATCACAGAATAACCTCAAACGAATAGCAAATTAACCATGAACATCATAGTAAACATACAAGAAATTACCAATCCATTAATAAATTATACTTGTAAAAACAAAACTATAATAGGCTTCAGAACATTAGGCCAAATCTCTAAAGGATGGAAACGAGCTATGGAATTTTACCACAAAGACATAATAGGAATCTCTTTCACTGAAAGAATTATTCTAAAAAATGTGCAACCGGCTTATATTAAACGAATTAAAGATAGAGACCAATACATGCCCTATGAAACAACCGGATTGAACAAAGCATTAAAAACCTTAACAGACATCTTCAATCTCAATTATAATACGTCATCCTATGAAGATATAGAGTTCTGTATCGAACAAATAATGTTAAGAGATCGCAAACTACATGCAACAAAACACAATCGAAATAATATGGATGCCAGAATAACATTCATCGAGTTTCAATATTCCTACCCCTTCATACTATTCTTAAAACTAGCCATACAACATCAAGACTCAAAAGTTAAAAGTAAGATTTTGAATTTTCATGTCCCCCGTCTATTGAGTCATTATGAACAAGAAAATGATGAATCAAAATCTGCCCTACTATCTTTTTCAAATAATTCAATCAAACCGACTCTTTTAACTACATAAAGCAGCTAACAAATATTCACTCCTCTTACCTTCATAATCATTTACCAAGCCAATAAACAGAAAAACAGAAATTTCACTTCAATTTAAATTTGCATCCTGACCATTTTTCAATATCACCTTTTCTATGGCTGGAAACTTGTTAATCGATTTTTTTTATTCTACTTTTAGTCTCCAGAGCAGCAGCTGAGCTGTGGCTTGGATTTTTAAATCGAAAGTTTGTATTAGCAAATAGTGGAGCCGTCCCAGAAGCCTTTCAAGATAAAAGACCTATGACAAGTCTGTTGCATAGGGGTCAGCTCAGAATTCGGATTATAAAGCACGCTAAGGTCATTATGAGACGTTCTTTTTTAGTTTACCTTGATGATACGACATTTTAACATTTAACAAATTTGTGAAGTTTGATCTCTCACACAAGCTAAAAAATATACTCCATCATACTTAGAAAACTTCCAACTTTGTTAATTTGGTCACTAAAATATTCGAGGCCAACTCAACAACCTTTTGATTATAAATGCATTATGTATTTCTGCAAAAAAGACGCACAATAAATGTTATGTCTAGGTTTTTATAATTCAGTGGATTTTTGTGCAGTATACCTACTTTTAATTTAAAAATCTCACAGCTTGTGAGACTTTTTCTAATTATGATTCAATTGAGTTTCGTTTTTGTTTTCTAAGCGACCTTTTCGTATAGGCTTCTATATATTTTTCTACTTCAACATCAATCTTGGACTTTATCATATCTATTTTATCTTCATCCTGAGGGCTCGTTTGAAATATCTTGGCTATTGCTTTCATCTCGGTTATGGTGTGATTTCTCGTCATAATTTCACAAGTGAATTTCTTTCCAGTAATTGGATTGCATAGTATCACAATGGCCCTGAGCTCAACGGCTGAAGCTATTCCCTCAAAATATTTATTATTTAATAATGGCACGTCCATATATATTTTTTCATATACCTGCCATATTGCATTTGATAATGCTTTTTTTAACTGAGCTTCATCCTTAAAGTCTTTTATGATCTTATATTCATGAATTACTATTGTATCGCTTTTATCTGCTACTGGATAAAATATACTGTCAATCCTACCAAGACCACTTCGGCTTTCAGATGCTAACCGATGTTTATCTCCTTTGAATAAACAAAGATTTTGGATTAATCCATGGAAAATACTTTCATTTTCTTCAGCAATTTGATCTTCATAAAGTTCTAATGCATTGTTTATAGTAGTTCTAACACAATCAATATCTTCTAAATTAAAATTCTCACTTAATTTATCGAAATTTTTTTCATCTATAAATAATTTTTCCTTCACCCACACAATAATAGAATCTTCGTAAATACCCAATACTTCTCTATTAGGTATTTTTACATTTGCAATTATACGGTTGCCTGGCCCTCCTATCCTAAACTTTTCAACTGATAGATATCCCCCAAATAATAACAATCCCCATAAAGAAGTAGCCTGCTGATTGATTGTTACAAATACTACTTCTGGGTTAATCGTAATTGTTAGAGTTTCTTTACCAAAATTCGCAATCAATAAATTGATTTCATCATGGACTTGCTCCGTAATCATTACGTCTATCGATAACTTTTTATCTCCAGTTACAGCGCTTTCTGTATTGACCCAGTAAGGAGCAATCTGAAGTTGAGAAAAGAAATTAATTAT
>Ga0207144_1090_pt1 | contig 18010 bp, 23 predicted proteins | sample Alteio_BWMinHeat_FD_153583 | JGI IMG/M metagenome (GOLD analysis project Ga0207144, IMG submission 153583) | Enriched cells from forest soil in Barre Woods Harvard Forest LTER site, Petersham, Massachusetts, United States -... | ecosystem: Environmental > Terrestrial > Soil > Temperate forest >...
GCAGTTTGTATAGTCCATATTGTTCGCTTACTCTTTTACTCATGGAGCCTTTCCACAATCCTCTTTTGCGCTTATGCTTCCACCAAACCCAACGGCTTAGCCGATTTCCTAACCACTGTTGCATATTGCCACCTGTTACCATCTGATGTAGTAATACACTATGTTTGTGGAGTTTTTTCTGTTTTAAATCAACAGATTAACGACGATTAGAGACCAAAAATGTCGATTTGCCTTCATGCCATCTAATGATCTTTCTTCATTCACAAGTGTTCGACGTAGCTCGCTACGCCTGTGCGCTTGCTCCCTCAGAATGTCATTATCTGACATAAATTCAAAAACCTTTCTTCATTTTTGAATGCGAATTGGTATAAGTTTATGTGTTAGGGAGTAGTCTATTAGAGAAGTCTATTGATAAGCGATGGCAGTGATAGGAGTTGAGGTATTTTGTTTAATGGATTTTTTTTCAAGCATGTTTTTGTAGAGGTTGGCGATTGCCTGAAGTTGGGTTTTTGAATCAAAACAGCGTTCTGCTTTTAGGCGGGCATTTTTTTTGTATTCTTCAAGTTCGGAGGTGGGCATATTGAGGAAGAAATTCATGGCGTTGTAGACGTCTTGGGCGTTACCTGGTTCTACGAAGACGCCGTTGATGTGGTTGTCGACGTTGTCTTTTAGGCCGGAGAAGAAAGAGGAGATAAGGGGGATACCCATGGCTAGCATTTCTCGAGAGGCGAAGGATGAGCTTTCGGTGCGGCTACTGAGGATGAATCCGACGTCAAAGAGTCCACAGAAGGGCCTTACGTCTTCTTGAAAGCCGGGAAATATTAGGAAATGGTCAACACCCATAGATTTTGCTTTTTCGATCCAAGGTTGGGGGTCATGCCCTAGAGCAATGACTTTAAATGGAGAGTCTGGGGGGAAGAGAGTGAGTGCGTCTAACATTATGTCGATGCGTTTGCAGCCTTGTAGTCCTGCATTAGAGCCGAATACGAAATAATTTTTAGGAATACCGAGTTGTTCTTGTAGGGTGGAATTTTTAGGTGTAGGCTGAAATTTTTTGAGATCGACCGCATTTTCAATAATGTAAACATTGTTGAGTTTAAGGCCTTTTTTTTCTGTATTTATTTTAAAAGCAGAGGTAGAGATAAACATATTAGCATCAATGAGTTTGTTGTAAAAAAACCAATGATAAGGGTCTTTGGATACTACTTTAGTACAATGGCAGGTTTGTATGACGGAAGGTTTTTTTTCTAGTAAGAGGGAGTTCCAGGCAACGAGGGTTCTATCGTGACTACCGCTTGTATGGACGATATCGGGTTGATAATCTTTTAAGATGTTTCTAAGAACTTTCGATGCGGGAAGGATTTTTGCAAGTTTTTTGAATTTGAAGGGAAATGTGCAGGGGTAGGTTTTTATTCCAAGTTGATTGCAGGCTTTGTAGACATCTGATGTTTCTGGTGCGGCCACTGCGATTTCGAAATGATCGTTAAGTTCACTTTGAGCAAGAGATAAGACGAAGGTGGCAATGCCTCCGGAGTCTAAGTCAAGCCAGCTAGTCAGAAGAACTTTGGGTTTTGAGGTGGGAGTGGTGGCTATTGTGGTGGTTTGGTTGGATGGCGAGATATAGAAGATGGCGGCCAGTGTTAGGATGATAGATGATAGAATTAGAAGCTTTTTCATTTGATGGGTGATATTGTATGACATAGGAGAAGTTTCATTATTTTTTATTGATTTTAAAGTTTTTATCAAGGTTATATTTGACACTCAGCTGTTGGAGGGTGCAATTAAAAGTGCGGGGTAAAAAATTTATTCCGACAGAGGCTTTGAGTTTATGCATATTAAAAACCTGAGTTTGGGATAAAAATTATAAATCGATAAAAAACTAAAAAAACAGCGTTATTTGGATTGCAATAGTTGAATTTCAAAATACACTTTGTGGTAAAATTCGACTAGCTTTTTTTTACCACAAAGTGTATTTAATAAGCCTTAGGATTTATAAGATTTAATGGATTAATTTTATTTACTATCAGTGGATTTTACCCTGCACTTTTAATTGTTGCCGGGTTGAAGATAAACTTCTTGACCAGGATAGTACGTTATGAGACCATGATGAATCGTTAAATTCTAACGGTATTGAGATAAAGGTAGGAAGGTATATCATATATGGAGTTCCCGATCGGAGTGAGTGATTTTGAAGAATTAATTGAGGGTGATTATTATTTTAGCGACAAGACTTTATTGATTAAAGAAATCATGGAAGATGGCACTAAGATAATATTAATTACTCGGCCTAGGCGATTTGGAAAGACGCTTAATTTGTCAATGATTCATTATTTTTTGAGTCAAAGTTATTATAATCAAAGGAATCAGAATCTTTTTGAAGGACTAAATATTTCAAAAGAAACGGAATTTTGTAAACAGCATCAAGGACAATATCCTGTTATTTTTATTTCCTTTAAGGATATAAAGGAAGTTACTGATGCCAAGGCTTATGCTGGGATTGTAGAATTAATAAGGCGATTATATGCAAGTAATACCTATTTACTTGAAGGTAATGTATTGCTAGAAAGTGAAAAACATATATTTAATTCCATCCTTAATAAAGAAGCCGATGAATCGAATATACAGACATCTATAAGTCAATTAGCGGCATATATGACAAAGAAGTTTAAAAAACTTCCAATTATTTTAATCGATGAATACGATACCCCTATACAAGAAGGATACTTAAATAATTATTATAAAGAGATAATAAAATTAATGCGAGGCCTTTTAGGTCAAGCACTTAAAGATAATAAGCCGGAAGAAAGGATTTTGGAGAAAGCGATTATTACAGGAATAACGCGAGTGGGGCAGGAGAGTTTATTTTCGGGGCTTAATAATATAGAGGTGTATTCGGTATTACGTGAAAAGTATGGACAATACTTTGGATTCACTGAGGAAGAAGTTTTGAAATTAATGAGAGATAGTCAACAAACGACAACTCTAGGTCCAATAAAAGAATGGTATAATGGTTATCAGACGGGTGGATATATACTTTATAATCCATGGTCGATAATAAATTGCTTAAAAAATAATGGAGAATTAAGACCTTATTGGCTAAATACTTCAAGCAGTGATTTGATAGCTGAATTATTAGAAGATGCTGAGCCTTTCGTTAAGCAGCAATTTGAAGAGTTATTACAGGGTAATATTATTGAGCAGCCCATTTCAGAGAATCTTGTATTTTTAGAAATAAAGGAGAATCCAGAAGCGTTATGGAGTTTATTGCTGTATGCAGGATATCTTAAGGTTATTTCTAGTGAGCTTTGTGGTTATGAATTAATGGCAAAAATAGCCATACCTAATAAGGAAGTGGGTTTTGTTTATGATAAAATAATTGCTAATTGGTTTCGTAAAGCGATTAGTAGAAGATCTTATATTAAGTTTGTTGAAAGTTTAGAAAATGAGGAATTGAGTGAATTTAAAAATTACTTGTCTGATTATATTATGCAAACTGGTAGTTTTTTTGAGTTTAACAGTAAGACGTCAGAGCAAATATTTCATGTATTTATTTTAGGGTTGGTTGTGGGACTTAGGGACAATTATTATATTCATTCGAATCAAGAATCGGGATTGGGGCGTTTTGATGTCATATTTATTCCTAAAGATAACAAGAGAAGGGGCATATTGTTAGAGTTTAAGACGAGTACTGCGGTTGAGCTTCTTTTAGAAAAAGCGCAGGAAGCGTTGGAGCAAATTAAAGACCGACGGTATATAGAAACCTTTAAGCAGCATGGTGTTGGATCGGTATTGGCGATAGGGTTGGCTTTTTATGGGAAGCAGGTGGAGTTGGTGCATGAGGTAATATCAGTTTCCATTAAATGAGGTTTGGCATTAAGGTTTGATGTATTTGTTGTAGTAGGCGGAGAGGACTAGTTGAGCGAGGGGGCCGGCGGTGGTGCCGCCCCAGATGGAGCGGTCGTCGCCTTCGATGAGAACGACTAGGGCGATTTGGGGGTCTTCGATGGGGGCGAAGCCGAAGAATATGGGTGCAACTACGAGTTTTTTGGTAAAGCTTGTTTGTCCGGTACCTGTTTTGGCTGCGAGGGAGAGGCCTGGGACTTTTGCGTGTTTTGCGGTTCCTGTTTCTGCGCAGAGTTTCATGCCATCGATGAGAGCTTTGTAGTGGTTATCGGACATGCCGATGGGGGTGCTTTCTGGATGGTAGCCGTTGTGTGAAGGATCGTGGATGAGGCTGGGTTGGATTCGTGTTTCGTTACGGGCTAGGGCGGCAGCGAAGCAGGCCATTTGGAGAGGGGTGGAGGAAAGGTATCCTTGGCCTATAGCCATATTGGCGGTGTCACCGCGCCACCAGGATTCATGTTTTGTTTTGAGTTTCCATTGAGGATCTGGGACGAGCATTCTTTTGCCTTCTGTGAGGAGTTCGATGCCGGTGGGTTTATCGAGGCCAAAATTTTTTGCTTCTGCGGCCATTTTTTCGGGGCCTAGTTGGAGGGCGAGTGGGTAGAAGTAAACATTACTGCTTGTTTGGATGGCTCTTTTTAAGTCGACGGGGCCGAAGCTGCGGTTTTCATGTTCTGGGAAAATTCTATTGCCTACGAGGAATCCGCTGCCGCAGTTGAATAGTTGATCTGGGGTAATGATATTATTTTTTAGGCCACAGATTGCGGTGATTATTTTGAAAGGGGAAGCGGGCGGGTAGAAGCCTTGAGTTGCGCGGTTAATCCAGGCTTTTTGTTCATTGATTTTATTGAAAACGGAAGTTGGGATATAGGGGGTGAGTTCATTTTGATCGTAGGTGGGGCTGCTAGCCATGGCAAGTATTTCGCCTGTTTTGATTTCGATTGCGACGATAGCACCGGATTTTCCTTCGAGGGCATTTTCTGCGGCTTCTTGGATGTCGACATCGATACTTGTTGTGAGGGGGGTGCCTTTAATGGGGATTTTTTCTTCGACGAGTTGGTATTGGAAACCTTGTGGGTCGACTTGGAAGATTTTTCCGCCACTGGTACCTTGAAGTTGTTGATTGAAGCTTTCTTCTAGGCCAATTTTTCCGGATTTGCCTTTGTGGCTGAAAGTTGTTAGGTGGTTTCCTGGGACGCCTTCTTCGGAGAGTTCTTCGGTGCTACCGACATAGCCTAGGAGGTGAGCGGCTAGGGAGCCGTGGGGGTAATAGCGAGCGCTATCCACGATTACTTGTATGGGAGAGGAGACGGGGAGTTGTTCTATTAATTGGGCATATTCTTCAGGTTGTAGGTCTTTGATGATGGTCATTGGGAGGAGTAAGCGTCTTCTGAAGTGTTTTGTGAGTTCTTTGGGGTCGATTTTTTCGTTGCGGTTTAGAATGTTATTTAGGAGATTGACGTGGCGTTGGATGACTTGTAGGCGTGCTTGGTCCATGAGTTTGTCGCGATTAACTTTGAGGCCTGCTTCGCGCATGGTTTTAACACGTTTAAAATATTCTTTTTTAAATTCGCCACGGAGTTCGCCTAGAAAGATAGCGGCAGTGAAGATGGGGCGGTTTCCGACGAGTAGTACGCCGTTTCGATCGTAGATTTCACCTCTTGGGGCGGGTTGTAGAATGCGTCGTAGGCTTTGGCGTTCTTCTTGTTCAAGGTATTCTTCGGCTTTGAATAGTTGCCTCCATCCGAGACCGCAGAGTAGGATGAGAAACATTACTCCAAAGATTAAAAAAAAATGGAGTAGTCGGGGGTTGGCAAATCGGTGTATTTCTACAGTTTTTTTCATGAGGTTTCGACTGAGAGATTTTCGATTTGGCTTTGGGTATGGGTGTTGGGGGCTTTGAGTTTTGAATGAAATAGGCTAAGTAATGAATTTTGTAAGGCCAAGAACCAGGGGGCTATGAATAATAGGAGTATTTGAGAAAAAATGAGGTTAAACAAGATGCTTATCCAGTAATGAAAGCTAGTGTGGTTGCTTGGGTTGATGAAGACGCTTAAAAATGCGAGGATAATTGCGTTGGCAGATTGGAGGATTAGTATGTTATGGTATGCGGAGTATGTTTTGAATTGGGCACGAAACCAGAAGCACATTGTGTATACAACGACTAATATTATTGTAGTTGTGCCGGGAAGCAGCATGGTGGAGGAGTCTAGTATGAGGCCGGTTGTAATTATGGAAATTAGGCCTGCAGTCCAGGGTAGTACGATAAGTGGAGTAAAAATAAATAAGGCAAAAGGGCAAAAGTGGAGGGTGTGAGGGCTTAATGCGTTGTTGATTAGTTGCATTAAAAAAATGAGTACGCAATTGCCTATTATTAAGATGAGGCATTTCATGTTAGTTATAATTATCGGTGGTTTTATTTAGAGGGAGTAGGATAGCGACTTCTGTTATGGCGTGAAGATTTTTATCTAGGTAAACTTTGGCGTAGTTGAATATTCCGTCGGTTCCTGGTGTAAGATTTTTAACGGTACCGATTGTTAGTCCGTCGGGGAAAACACCTCCTAGTTTGGAGGAGACAAGTTTTAAGGGTTCATTTTTTGAGACTTCGATGTCAGTGGGAATATTAAGGATTTCTCCGAATGGGTCTGTAAAAGCGGGGTTGGAGATGCCTTGGTAAGTGATGGGTCTGTTGTCTCCTTGGAATTTTGCGGCGACGCGGAAAGTTGGGCTACTTGCGAGTTCAACGATTGAGGTGTGTGCGAAGGTTTTTTTTATTCTTCCGACGACGCCTTTGTCATAGATGACGGCGGCTCCGTTGATAATGCCATCTTTTTGGCCTTTATGAATAATTATTTGATGGGACCAGCTTGATAGATCTCTGCGGATAACTCTTGCGAGTACTTGTTGATATTCTGGGAGTTTTGGTAGGCTAAGGAGTTTTTCTAAGCGTTGTAGTTCTTCTTTTAGGGCGGCGTTTTCGGAGAGGGAGAGTTCGTAGGAGGCATTTAAGCGAGCTAGGTCTCTGATAGTTTCTATGAGGTCTTTTTTTGAATGATTTCTGAGGGCCCAGTATTCTTGGAGATCGGTGATTTTACCTGACATATGAGATAGGGGAGCTTGTAGTTCATAGAGTCCGATTTGAGTAGTTGATTTAACAATTAGGGGAGTAATCCACCAGGCGAAGAGGAACGCTCCGAGAATTAACCAAGGCTTGAGTATTGGGAATTTTTTGGAGGCCAAGGTTATACGAAGTTAACTGTTATCGCTTAACCATTGAGAGAGGTTTTTTAGAACTTGACCTGTTCCGTTGGCTACGGCGAGTAGGGGGTTATCGGCAACGAAGGTGGGGAGGCCGGTTGTGTGGCTAAGGCGTTCGTCTAGTCCGCGGACGAGGGCGCCACCTCCGGCGAGAACGATACCGCGGTCGACAAGGTCAGCGGAGAGTTCAGGGGGGCAGCGTTCGAGGGCGGCGCGGACGGCTTCGTCAATTGCATTGAAGGTTTCTTCTAGGGCATCGCGGATTTCTTGGGAAGTGATAGTGATTGTTTTTGGGAGGCCGGCAACGGCGTCACGGCCACGGACTTCCATGGTGAGTTCTGTTTCTAGGGGGTAGGCTGAGCCTACGGTGATTTTAATTTCTTCGGCTGTTCGTTCACCGATTAGTAGGTTGTATGCACGTTTCATGTAGTGCGTTATGGAGCAGTCCATTTGGTCGCCGCCTACGCGAATGCTACGTGAGTAGACGATGCCTGCGAGGGAGATGATAGCGATTTCGGTTGTACCGCCGCCGATATCGACGATCATGTTTGCGGTGGGGTCTTCGATGGGTAGGCCGACGCCTATGGCAGCGGCCATGGGTTCTTGGATGAGGAGGACTTCTCTGGCGCCGGCATGGATTGCAGATTCTTTAACGGCACGTCGTTCGACTTCGGTGATGCCTGAGGGAACAGCGATGACGACTCGGGGGGGGACTAGTTTGGGGTTTTTTGAGACTTTGCTGATGAAGTAGCGGAGCATGGCTTCGGTGATTTCGAAGTCTGCGATGACGCCGTCTTTCATGGGACGGATGGCGGTGATGTTGCCTGGGGTGCTACCTAGCATTAGTTTAGCTTCGTTGCCTACGGCGCGTACTTTTTTAGAGTTATTGTAGATAGCGACGACGCTGGGTTCGCTGAGGACGACGCCTTTATCTTTGACAAAAACGAGGGTATTGGCTGTTCCTAGGTCGATGCCGATGTCGTTTGATAAAAATCCAAAAAGTTCTAAGGTACTCATAATTGGTTGTTCGGAAGAGACCATAATGTTAATTAAATAGAAGAAATGTCAAAGGTTAAATTGAAAAATTGTTGAGAATGAATAAAAAAAAGCCGCCAAATTTTTTTGGCGGCTTGATATAGAAGTGATAAAACTTCGAACTAGAATAGCACCTGTAATTGAGCACCGATTGTGTTAACAATCACGTGGTCATTAACAAATTGTCCAGGTGTAGCTCCTCCGATCGGACCGTCGAAGCGATTCTTGAACTTAGCGCATTCGTAGCCCAAGGTAGCTTTAACAGCATGGTTCACAGTGTACCAGTTAAGACCGATGTAACCGGTAGTAACTTTGTTAAACTGTGGTTCGCTAGAGAGGAACGTGTTGTTTCTAGTATCAGTTCCTGGATGATTTTTCGTATTTCCACAACCTGGAGTAGCACCGAGTACGTTATTGATCGATGTACCCATCCGGTTTGTGTTAAGATAGGAAACACGAGCAACAATTTCCCAACAGTCGTTAATCATGTAGCTTGGTATGAAGTTGACGCCCCATGGATTTGCATCTGACTTCATGTTGGTAAGGCGAGCGTTTTCTACGCTACCGTAGAGCATTTCAGCTAGGAAGCTGAAGCAATTCCAGTTAGCCAAGATATAAGGATTTAGACCCCATACTGCATTATCACCATCATCGTTAGCGTCAGTTCTGTGGAAGCTTGCGCCATCTGGCTTGTAGCCAGCGTTGATACCGATCAATACGTCTACATCACACATACAGGATTCGTATGCTAGGCCGGCAAAGTAACCTAAGTCGTTATTGAGTTTGCAAAGCCTGCGACGGCAGAGACCTTGGTCTCCGTTTACGACCGCAAGGTTGTAGTGGAAGTTGCATGCATCACCACTTAGGTAAAGACCTACGTGACGATCAGCGAAGCGTCCGCCACCGAACTCAATGTTGTGTCGTCCAGGAATGTACTGTCCAGCGACAGCCCTGTGACCCAGATTCATGAAGTAGTGTGTAGCTACTGAGCGGTCAATTGTCTTTACATATTCAGCAGGAATAAGCTCTTCAGCACCGAAGTTGACCTTTTGGTAACCGGCACGGAAGGTTGACGCGCACCATTTTTTCTCGACGTAAGCACGATCGACGTAGAGAGGCGAGCGGTCACGGCAAGTGTGGTCGCTGTCGATGGTATTTCTTCTAGCCTCTATCGGTCTATCATCTGAGTTGAATTCTAAGAGACTTCTATGAAGATAGGTCGTACGATCTCTACCAGCGAAATCAACGCTCAAGAATGCACCCCAGTTATCGCACAATTCAGCACGAATGAACAAGCGAACGTGTTTCATGTAGAACTGACTGAACTGATCTGGATCTTCGTGATCACCGAAGGGGAACGCCTCGAGGCCCGCATCTTCATCAGTAACCGTAGGACCAAATGTATGGTCTTTAACGTCGCGCCATTGGTAATTAGCGGTTATGAGACCGCCAATACTGACTAGACGTGTTTCACAACCCTTAGCCACGAACATGGCGTTTGGGCAAGGGCCGCAATCGGGAGCGACTGCAGACGCATATCCAGCGCCGAGAGCAGACATAGCACCCAATATGCTAAGCATCTTTAATGTTTTTTTAGTCATCTTGTACAAGTTTTGTTTTTAAGTTTTGTAAGCATCAATTTATAAGTGAAAACCTATAAACCGACATTTACAAATGTCATTCAATGGTATATTTTAAATATTTTGCAAGTTTTTTTTTCAGAAAAACAAACGTTGAGAAGAATAGGCAAAATAAAGAACCTCTCATGTAATAATAAGAGGTTCTTTTAAATTTGTTTTACTATTACTATGGTAGTTATTTGGAGCGTAGTTTACTGAGTAGTCTTAATACTTCTAGGTAGAGCCAGATGAGGGATACCATGAGTGCGAAGCTGAAGTACCATTCTTGTTGTTTTGGGGCACCGTCTTCTGAAGCGCGTTTGATTGCTTCGAAGTCTAGTACGAAGCTGAGGGTGGCGATAGCGACGATGAAGATGCTGATGCCGATGCTTAGGGGGGAGCTATCGTGCATGAATTTGAGGGGCATGCCGAAGAATCCGCCGATGAAGCTGACGATATAGGCGATGATGATGCCGAAGAGGGCTACCATGATGAATTTTGCGAGGCCTGGGCTGTATTGAATGATTTTTGTTTTGTATGCGAAGAGGATGGCTGCGAAGCAGGTCATTGTGAGTAAGGCTGCTTGCATGACGATTCCTGGAAAGGCTTTTTCGTAGTGTGCGCTGATTCCGCCGAGGAAGAGGCCTTGGCAGATGGCGTAGGGGATGATTATGAGGGGATTGGCAATTTTGCCGAAGATGATGATGAGTGCTAAGATGAAGCCTGCGATGGCTCCGACTGTGCTTATGGTCATTGTTTCGGTTCCGGAGGCGTATAGGTGCCAGGTGTAGCCGAAGGCGATGAGTAAGAAGGCGAAAAGAAGGCTTGTTTTATTAATGACGCCGTTGATGGTTAGAGTTGATGTGCTGCTTGCGCGTAGACTTTCTTGGCGAGTTAAGAGTGGATTTCCTATGTTCATGATGATTGTGATGATTTTTAAGTTAGATGTGTGAAAGTGTGTAAAGTGGATTTGAAGTTTTTGATTTATCGTGCGATGTCTTCTTGGGAGAGGACGTTGACTTGGTGTTGGCGGAGTACGTCGATGGCTAGTTCGTTGTCTTCGAGTCGGAGTACGAGGCCTGATTTTCCGTGGGGGCGCATGAGAAAGGGGTAGATGTAGTGGATATTGATTTCTGCTTCGACTAGGCAGCTGGTGACTCTTTTTAGGTTTTCTTCGGTGTTGATTTCGACTGCGACGACTTCGATGGTATCGAAAGCGAAGTTATTTTCTTCTAGGAGGGCGATTGCTTGTTCAAAGTAGTCGACGATGATGCGGATGATTGTGCTGTCTGTGCTATCGACGCTAGAGAGGGCCATAATGTGTATTTGGTTGGCGGAGAGTACATTGACGACTTCGTTTAAACGGCCAACTTTATTTTCGGCGTATATGGAGAATTGTCTAATTGGGGTGAATGGACCTTTTTTTTGTTTTGTGTCGTAGTTCATAAGAAAAGTTTGAGATTGCTAAGATAGTTCAATGGAAAAATTAAAAGAATGCAACTTTTTTGTGAGAGGATAGGGAGTGGATGGTTTTTAAATGGACTGGGTTTGAAACCTGAGTTCGGGATAAAAAAAGTGAATTTCAAATCTCTTTTGAGTGCAAAATTTCTGTGAATTTTCTCGATGCACCCCAGGTGCTACTTCGAAAATTCTCGAAATTTTTCCCGTCAAAATAGATTTGCTCTTTATCTTTTTTTATCCCGAACCCAGGTTTGAAAAATAATTTTCCGAAATAATTTTCAGATTACCTTGACCTGTCGTTTTTTTTGTTTATATCCTGGAAGCTCGTTTATTTAATGGAGAGGTGGCTGAGTGGCCGAAAGCGCCTTCCTGCTAAGAAGGTGAACCCGTTTTGTGGTTCCGCGGGTTCGAATCCCGCCCTCTCCGCCATTTTATAGATTAGTTAAATTAGTTTTAGTTAGCGAAAAATAGCATTGAAGAATGTGTAAATATTTTTGAGAATTGCGATAATTGACATAGAGAGATAATATTCAAACCTTTGAGTGATGCCCGATAATACTGAAAAGAACGATTCTTTGGAATCACAAGAGCCTATTGATTTAAGTGCCTTAGCGGGACTGACGTTTGGACCGAGTTGGAGTGATCCGAAGACGTCGATTAGGAGTCCGCGTGTAGAGCGTAGAGAAGAAGAGCGGTCGTCTCGAGGAGAGTTTCAGAAAGGTAGATCGGGTGGGGGGCAAAGAGATCGTCGTCCGGCGATGGATCGGACGAACCGTCGTATGGATGACAGGGGGCAGGGCAGGGACTTTCAGGAAGTTTTTCAGCCGACAGTGGAGATTGCCTTTTATCCTGAGGACGATCCATTTCTTGCGCTGATAAAGGCGATTCGTGTTTCTTGTAAGACGTATGAGCTTTTTGAGTTGGCGCGTTTGATATTGGAGAAGCCGGAGCGTTTTGTTGCGGTTATTCATGGGAAGCGTACGGATAAAAATCCATTGGCCAAGCTTTACGTTTGTCCTTTTGATGGGATGCCGTTTGAGTCTGAGGATGAGGCGCTCAAGTATACCTTGAAGAATCACATTGGTAATTTTTTTGATGTTGAGGAAATTGAGGTTGAGCCTCCAAAGGGTTCATTTCCTGTTATTAATAAGTGTGGCATTACTGGTGAGTTGCTTGGGCCGCCGAATTATCATCGTTATCAGGATTTTCTTAGGGAGCATTATGCGAATAATCTTTCTAATGTATCTTATGAGAAGTTTTTATCAAAAATAGAGTCTGTTAAGGATGAGGAAGTGGTGAGGGCTTGGAGTGAGAAGATGTCGAAGGGTAAGCGTTATACTTTTAAAAAGGTTGGAGAAGGTGAAGAGAAGCCTGTTTTCAACACTTGGGAGGATGCGCGTTTGTTTCTTTTGTCTAGGCATAAGGCGGAGCTTGTTCAGGAGGTAAATTCTGTGCGTTTTCATGGGTCGTTGATGGCCCAGATGCCTCGTGGCGATATAAGGCGTTCTTTTGAAGTTTTGCTTAAAATGCAGCGTGATTTTCCGTTGGATACAGCGAATAATATTCGAGGTCGTTTGCGACGTATGAATCTTGCGATTTATAAAAAGGGGTCTAAGGGGATTACGTATGTTTGTGCGGTTAAGCGGAGATTTCGTCAGGAGGGCATAAGTTTTGCTGAGAATCTTCAGGCTTTGGTAGATTTTATTGAGAAGCATCCTAATTGTTCAGTTTCTAAATTACCTGAGCTTTATCTTGGGATTCAGCAGGCTGCTAAGGAGACTTCAAAGGATCCGGAGGCGGAGCCGGCGGTTTCATTGACATCGGAGCAGCAATCGCAAATAAGAAAGCTCATGCTTGATTTAAGGTGGTTGGTTTCTGAAGGATATGTTACGGAATATGGGAATGCGACGCTTTATGCGGCGCCTCCTGTTTCTTCGGCGAAAGCTGTGGAGAAGCAGAGTGTGGATGGGGGTGAAGAATCTGTTGAGACGGAAGAAGTGCAGGTTCCGTTAGAGTATGTTCAAGCGGGAGAGGTTGTTGAGGAGTCTATAGAAGCAAAAGTGGTTTCAGAGAAACCGGAAGTTAAGAAGGCCAAAAAAGCAGCTACAAAGAAGGCGCCGGAAAAGAAGAAGGCTACGAAAAAGGCAAAGGCTAAAGAGGAGGTGTCTTCGATTGAAGAATCAGCAGCTGCGGCTGAGTAGTTTTAAAGAGGTTAGTTAATTTTGGAGAAAAAATCGGAAAGTATTGATTTAGAGCTTGCATTGGGATCTATTTTTTGCAAATTATGCTATCCTTAATGGGGCGGCTAGCTCAGTTGGTTAGAGCAACTGGTTTACACCCAGTAGGTCGCAGGTTCGAGTCCTGCGCCGCCCACCATTTACTTAAATGCAGCCTTGAGAGTTGCTGACTTTGTGAAAAAGCGGTGTGATGAAAAAGAAGCTAATCGTTGCGACCAGAAGAAGCCCTTTAGCGCTTAGGCAAGCAGAGTTGGTTATAAATCACCTTTTGAATGTAATGCCAGGAGTTGATTTTGAGATTTTGGGGATGGTGACTACGGGTGACCAAAAGAGAGAAATTTCTCTTGAGAAAGAGGGAGGGAAGGGTTTATTCACAAAGGAAATTGAAGAAGCATTGTTGGATAAACGTGCGGATCTTGCTGTGCATAGTGCGAAGGATTTGCCAACAGAGTCGCCGGAGGGGCTTGAGTTTGCTGGATTTTTAAAACGAGAAGATCCTTGTGATGTGTTAGTCTTGCGTGAGGGATTTGAGGATCCTCGAGTTGTTGCAACGGGGAGTCCGCGGAGGCGGGCACAGTTGGGGCGGATTTTTCCTAATGTGCGTTATATTGATTTTCGAGGTAATGTTGAAACGCGTCTTGAGAAAATTGCGCGTGGCGATGCAGATGGAACGGTGTTAGCTGCGGCGGGTCTCAGTCGTTTGGGGATTGATCATTATGACGAATTGATTTTTAGGAAATTGTCTGTTGAAGAAATGGTACCTGCGGTGGGGCAGGGAGCGATAGCGGTTCAGTGTAGGGAGGGTGATTTTCATAGGTTTTCTGGTTTATTTGATGGAGGGACACGTTATGCGGTTGAGATGGAGCGTATGTTTCTTCGTGGTCTTGGTGGAGGTTGTCAGGCGGCTTTTGCGGGGCATTATAGTGATGGTAGGTTTTTTGTATTTCATGAGAAAGTGGGTTATCGAGTTTTTGAGGTGGCTTTAGGGTTGGAGAGGGATGAAGTAAGAGAATTAATGGATGAAATTATAAAGGAAGTGGTTAATGGCTAAGACAGTAAAGAATGTTGAGAGGGGGAACTTAAGTGGGCGACGGGTTGTTTTGACGCGTAATAGAGAGCAGTCTGGAGAGCTTCGTAATAAAATTGAGGCTTTGGGTGGAGAAGTGCTTGAGTTGCCATTGATTAAGATTTCACCGTATTGTGAGCCTAAGGCATTGGATGAGATATTTGCTGAGATGGGAAGTTATGAGTGGATTGTTTTTACAAGTCGGAATGGAGTACGGTATTTTTTTGATTTCTTTTTTAAGCGATTTAAGGATATTCGTTGTATTGGAGGTCTTCGAGTTGCCTGTGTGGGAGAGGGTACGGCTGCTGAGATTGAAAAATACCATTTGGAAGTTGATTTTGTGCCTAAAGAGGCTGTTGGTGAGCGTTTAGCCGAAGGGCTCATTGAGTATCAGAATCTTGATAATACCAAAATACTTGTTATTACGGGTAATCTTAATAGGGATGTTTTGGTTAAGACTTTGGAAGAAAAAGGGCATGCAATTGTTGATACGTTGAAGGTCTATGAGACGGAGCTAGAGGATCTTGGGGATTCTGAGGATGCGAAGAGTTTTCGTCAAAAAGGTGCTGATGTTATTGTTTTTGCGAGTTCGTCGGCTGTTGATTCTTTTGTTAGGCAGGCGAGGGCATTGCAGTTAGGTTTGAAAGCGAAGAAGCCATTGGCGTGCAGTATTGGGCCTATAACATCGAAGGTCATGCAAGAAGTTGGTATTAAGGTAGATATGGAGGCTAAGGAGCATTCGACTGATGGTATAGTTGCAAGTTTGCTGGATGGTATTGGTGGTAATGTTATGCTTTGATTCCTCCTGGCATATTGGCGCGTAATTTGGGGCTTGGGTTTGAAATTTCACCACGTTGAATGGCTTCGAGGGTATTTATCCAGAGTTCGGCGATATTGATAAAGCCTTCGAGGACTTCTTGAAATTTGGGAAAGTCCATGAATTGTAAAGGGACTTGATAGCACATGAGGACTTCTCTGGTTTCATCGTCGACGCCGATAGTGGCCCCTGCGGTGCCTTGCCAGAAGAGATTTGCTTTAAGTATTCGAGGATAGAGCAAGGTCGTTTTATCTTCGTCTATTTTTCCTAGTTGTGAAAAAAGCATAAGTGCTTCTCTATCAGTGCTAAATTGTAGATGAACGATGATTTTGTCATCGAATCCAAGGCAACAGTAGTTGTCGGCATCTGGTGCGAGATCTGGGATTCCTGTTGAATTTCCGAGTTCACTGAGTAGTTGTTTGTAGTTTGATAGTGACATATGTTTCCTTTCTTTTAAGCAATGTAGCATATTGTTTTAAATTAATCAAATAACAGGTGTTATTTATATTGACTTTATGATGTTTTAATTTACGTTGTGTTTTTGAAAATTAAATATTTAATATTATGATAACTAATTCTAGTGCATGTAGTACTACAGTAGATAGTAAAAGTTCATCAAGTGGCGCAGAAGAAAATCAAGAAGGTCAGCTTGGTAATAGATCTGTGGGGGTTAGTGAACAAGTCGTTGACAGGGTAGAGACTTTATCTCAAACCGACCAGGTTTCAGCAGAATTAATGACGCGCGTTGTTGATATAGAACCGGTTGAATATCAGCAAATTATCGAAATGCAGGGTGTGCAGAATCATGGTGAATTGATTAATGAGTATATGGCTTTATTTAGGGGAAATAGGAGAAATCTTTTTCGGTCTTATCTTCAGGGATTAGGACTCCAGATAGGTTACCTGGATCGTAATAGCGTTCTTTGCTTTCTTCATCGATCTATTTATAACAGGCTCTTGAAAATTGGTCTTGTAATGCATCAACCGGATCAAGGATTAAGGTGTATTATTTTGCCTATGCTTAAAGCTGGAAATTTTAATATTATTGATCGTTTCAAATGGTTTTGTAGAGATTCCGAGATAGATCAGAAGTTTCAGAAGATTGTTCAATATGTTAGGACTTTGCTGTTACTTGAGGATATTGTTTATAAAAAAATTGAAAAATATGATTGTGCGTCGGATTTTATTCAGGACATGACTAAGGAAGAGATTCTTGATTGGATTGATCGTCGAAAAAAGGTGTGGACAATAATATCTGACAATACTCTTTATTTAAGCAAGGTTCATGTTTACATGCTGTTTGAGCACATATTGGATCATATTTCAGATACTTGGGACACCCTGAATAATTGCTATTCAAAAAAAAGTAAGGATTCTCAAGTAGATCATTTGGAGAGATCCTTTCGTATTTCAATGGGATTTTTAGAACTGTTATTACCTTATGCAATAGAGATTACCAAGGCATTCGGAATTGATTTACAATTGGATAAGCAGTTGCTTATTATGCGGATTAAAGGAAAACAAATGGTATCTCGTTTGTCCATTGATGAATATCAAGAATATCAAGACCTTGAACAAGAAGTTGCTGAAATAGCACGGAAAGAAGCCGAAGAAGAGGAGAGACAGAAGCAAATTGAAGTTAATAAAGCTATATCAACACAAAGAGCAAAAGATCTTTGGGCTGCAAGAAAGCAAGCTGAAATAGAGCGCCGTACACGTGGCAAAGAAAAAGTCAAGGAGCGTAAAAATCATAATGCAAATATCGCTCAAAATGCGGTGAATAAGTTTAGAGAAGAAGACGCAAAAAAACAAGAAGCCAAAACAACAGCACGCAAAGAGTCTCAGTATAAGATTCACGATTTGCCCTCCGAAGACTTTGTTCAAAATACGATTATAGCTAACCTTTCTGCTGATGATGTATTAGTGATGGAAACGGTTTTTGGTGAACTTGACTATGATTACACGATAAGTCATAAGAATGCCGTTAATTTAGCTAAGAATATTAAGAAGGTGCTTGACGATCATAATATCGGTTGCGCTAAGGATTTTTACAATTATCTAATTAGGCGGATTCATTATGTGCATGATCCCGATAAAGGTGATTTGCTACCAAGGCATTATGTTGATATTTTGCGTGCTTGTTTTGTTATTTTTAGAATTTGGCTTAAGGGTTGGGCGCCTAAGACGAAGGAAGACTTTGATGCAATGGAGAAATGCCTACAGCGACAAGCAGATGCATTTCATGCGAAGATGAGTCAGTAAAGTGTAAATTTGCAGATAGCTAGGCATTTTTGTAAGATATAGCGTTCGGGCAGGTTTTGCCTCTTGAATCGACCAAATATTGTATATTGTTTGTGTTGACATTATGATATTTTTATTTAGTACTTGTTTTTGGTTTTAAATTAAATAATTAATATTATGATAGGAGATCTTGATAAAGTAAGTGATAGGAGTTCATTAAGTAGTACTACAATAAGTTCTGAAAGTCAGTTTAATGATAGGCCTGTGGAAACTGGTGAGGGAGCAATTGATAGAATAGAGACTTTATCTCAAGCGGTGCAAGTTCCGACAGAATTGAGTACTCGAATTGCTGGCACGGAATTACTTGAAGAGC
>Ga0207144_1091_pt1 | contig 17765 bp, 13 predicted proteins | sample Alteio_BWMinHeat_FD_153583 | JGI IMG/M metagenome (GOLD analysis project Ga0207144, IMG submission 153583) | Enriched cells from forest soil in Barre Woods Harvard Forest LTER site, Petersham, Massachusetts, United States -... | ecosystem: Environmental > Terrestrial > Soil > Temperate forest >...
ACACCATCCTTCATAACAAATTCCGACAGTAATTTCGATGCAGTATAACCCGGAACATCAACCAATAACACCACTTCCGGCGACCAAGGTCCTATAAGCAAATTCATCACCTTTGATCCCAAATATTCAAACATCGGGTTCTGACTCTCTTTTACAATCCAAATATTGTTATCAGAATCTTGATATACACCTCCACTAGATGCACCAGTTGCTTTCCCATGCAACAACTTCATCGATGACAATAATTTTTTCTTACTACCACCTGGCCTCTGAAGATCTCCTTTAAGCGCCTTTTCATAATAGTCTTCTGCAGAAAGTATCTCATCCTTATATGTCTTCGTTATTCTTTCTGATTTTTGAGCATCATTGTCGCCATATAATATAACAGGCGTTATCGATAGCAATAAATATATCAAAAGAAATTTATCTGTTTTCATATAACAATTAATCTTAACTCTATATAACAGTAAGTATTATATAATTTAATGTCAAATTATGCCATATTTAATCTAAAACTCAATGGTTTTGAAATTTCGGACGACTCTTTTGCCATAATTAAAACCACGCACAATACATCCCTACATAGCCTTCCTCAGCAAAACATCGACAAGAGCTTCTATATTTTGATCCTTAGGATCAGCGCCCTTCTCGAGTAATAGCTTAACTATTGCAATATTACCTTTTCCAGCAGCAATCAGAAGAGCCAGTGAATCTTGAGCTTTAGGATCAGCACCTTGTTCAAGAAGTAGCTTAACTATTTCTATATTACCTTTCATAACAGCATTAACCAGAGCCTGTGAATCTTCAGCATTAGGATCAACACCTTGTTCAAGAAGTAACTTAACCATTTCTATATTATCTTTCATAACAGCACTCACAAGAAGCTGTGAATCTCGAGCCTTAGGATCCGCACCCTTCCCTAGAAGTAGCTTAACCATTTCCATATTACTGTTCTGAACAGCACTCACAAGAGCCAGTGAATCTTGAGCCTTAGGATCGGCACCTTTCTCCAGAAGTAGCTTAACCATTTCTATGTTACCTTTTCCAGCAGCATTCATAAGAGCCAGCGAATCTTGAGCCTTGGGATCCGCACCCATCTCTAAAAGCAGCTTAATAATTTCTACATTACTGTTCTGAACAGCACTCACAAGAACCTGTGAATTTTGAGCCTTGGGATCGGCACCCTTCTCTAGCAATAGCTTAATCATTTCTATATTACTGTTCTGAACGGCAGTCACAAGAGCCTGTGAATCTAGAGCTTTAGGATTAGCACCCAACTCAAGTAGTAGCTTAGCCATTTCTATATTACCTTTCCTAACAGCAATCACAAAAGCCTGTGAATCTAAAGCTTTAGGATTAGCACCCAACTCAAGTAATAGCTTAACCATTTCTATATCATCTCGTTGAGCAGCATTTATAAGAAACTTTGAATTTTGAGCTTTAGGATTGGCACCCAACTCAAGTAGTAGCTTAACCATTTCTATATCATCTCCTTGAGCAGCATTTATAAGAAACTTTGAATTTTGAGCATTACGATAGGCTCTCTTTTCAAGAAGTAACTCAATTATTTTTATATTATCTCTCTCAAAAGCCAAATCCACAACAGTATTGTTTGTAAGATCTCTAACGGCAGTAACATCAATACCTTCTTCTAACAACAATGCAACAGCATCAAAATTATCATCAATAACATTTTTAATAAGTTCCTTACCTGGCCCCATCAATCCGTGTTTTCTTGCTATTAATATTGATCCCAAATCTTTATATTCTTCATACTCAGGTGGCATTCCTTCTTCCCACAAACTGTTATACGCATCTCCCAAAGTATATAAAATCATTTCATCAGGTATTGCATAAATATTTTCTATTGCGGCCTTTATTTTTGGATTTGTCGCTTCCCCTATTATATTAATTTTACTAGTGAAATAAAAAGAATGATCAAAATCCACACGAGCAGCTTCAAGCTTATCACCATTTACTATGTAACCCATATTAAAGCCATGCCGATCTTCAAGTCCCATTAAATCCATTGCCACTTCAAGATTTGATTCGCCTACAATTCGTGGATCATTTTTATCAACATCACTTTTCATGACAAATTGCGGTAATAATTTCGATGCAGTATAACCCGGAGCATCAACCAACAACACCACTTCCGGTGACCAAGGCCCTATCAGCAAATTCATCACCTTCGATCCCAAATATTCATCCATAGGATTCTGACCCTTTTTCACAATCCAAATATTATTATCAGAATCTTGATATACACCTCCTTCAATTGCGGTACCTAATTTTCCACGTACTAATTTCATCGATGACAACAATTTTTTCTTATCACTATTCGGCCTCTGAAGCTCCCCTTTAAGCGCTTTTTCATAATAATCACTCGCAGAAAGTATCTCATCTTTATATGTCTTAGTTATTCTTTCTGTTTTTTGTGAATCATTATTGCTATACAGAATTATTGGGATAACAAAAAATAGAATAAATAATATATTATGATTTAACCTCATACAATAAACAAACTTTATTATAAACAAATAAATGTCAAATTATTCTATACTTAACTTCGAACACCGACTATAACATCCTTCAACCCTAAGAACACCAAAGCCAAATAAAAAACATTGCCATCACCACATTAGCAAATTACGCTGGACCCCAGCTTATCTATGCCAAATACCAAACACCAAAACCATCAAAACACTACCCTCGCAATTCTAGCCTGGAGCGCAGTAGCACTTTTCTACTTTTACCAATACATCTTACGCGTCGCTCCAGGAATAATGATTAACGAAATCAGACAGGATTTCGCCCTAACCGCAGACCAATTCGGAACCCTCGGCTCCTTCTACTTATACGCCTACAGCCTACTCCAAATCCCTCTAGGAATCATCGTCGACCGCGCCGGAGTAAGACGCACCATCATTGCCTCAATCATCCTATGCCTAGCAGGCTCAACCCTAATGGCATTCTCACACATATTTACCCTCGCTCAACTCAGCCGAATCATGATAGGCGCAGGATCCGCATCAGCCTTCATGTGCTCCCTAAAAATTATCGCAGATCGCCTCCCCCCAGGCAGTAGAGGCTTTTTAATGGGTCTAACACTAACTCTCGGAACCATCGGCGCCCTCATAGCCGGAAAACCTCTCGTCTACCTACTCGACGCCCATGGCTGGAGATCCACCATGCTCTACACAACCATCGCAGGGGCTTGCATACTCGTCTTCTCCCTCATCTTCCTTCCAAAGAAAAAACACCCAAACCTCAATCAAGAAACATTAAAATCCATAGGCAAAAATATCCTCTCCGTAATAAAAAACCACCAAGTCATGCTATACGCATTCCTCGCCATCGGAATCTACACACCCCTCTCAGCACTCGCAGACCTATGGGGCACCGCCTTCCTAATGCAAAAATTTTCCCTTCCCAGAGCCGAAGCAGCCCACACCACCATGATGCTATACATAGGCCTCGCAACCGGCAGCCTCCTCATGCCCTGGCTCTGCGAAAAATACAACATACTCAACCTAACCATCCAAATATGCGGAGTCGCAATCCTCGCATTATTTGCCTTCCTCCTCTATGGACCCGCAATCAACGGGTTCCAACTAATATTCGTCCTCATCGCCCTAGGCTTCTTCTGCGGCGCCGAAATGATGTGCTTCACCGGCGCCCTACTCTACTCAAACCCCAATAACTCAGGCATCACCATCGGTGTCGTCAATACCCTAAACATGCTAGGCGGCGCAATACTACAACAATTCATCGGCTATAACCTAGACCTCCAATGGAACGGCCTCACAGACGCCAATGGTATAAGACTCTACACCTCCCACCAATTCATTATCGCTCTATCAATCCTAAGTATAGTCGTACTCATCTGCTGCCTAGCCTCCCTAAAACTCAATAAACGAAAATCCATTACAACAATTACAGCATCATGAATGACACCATTTCCTACCAAGACTTTGAAAAAGTCGAACTCCGCTCCGGAACAATTATCAAAGCCGAAGAATTCCCTAAAGCCCGCAATCCCGCCTACAAGGTTTGGGTTAATTTCGGTGACTCTATCGGCATCAAGCAAACCTCCGCACAAATTACAATCAACTACACAATAGATAAACTAATCGGCCACCAAGTAATAGGCGCCATCAACCTCGGCCCCAAAAATATAGCCGGATTCACATCCGAATTCCTCCTAGTCGGCTTCGCTGACAAATCCGGAGCCATTAGCCTCGCCACCGTAGACTCCAAAGTCCCCAACGGCCAAAAACTACACTAACCTACAATAAACCACTTGATCGAAACCACTCAAAACCTACAATGCGTCGAAGTCATACTCCTCACCGGTGTGCCTAAACCCCTCGCATACAAAGTACCCAAAGATCTACCAAATCCAGTCTCCATCGGCTCTCTAGTTCTAGTACCCCTCATGAATCGCAAAGTACTAGGCATAGTATCCCAAATGGAAACAAAACAAAAAATCCCCGAAAATAAATTAAAAACCATCTCCAATTCCCTTTATCCAATCCCCATAATGACCGAGGAATTAGTAAAATTAGGACGCTGGATCCAACTTTACTACGCAACCTCAATGGACTCCGTTATCGAAGCAATGATCCCCGCCGTCCTAAAACAAGGAATAAAATTAAAAGAAACAAAATACCTAACTATCGAAAAATACCTAACCACCGATCAACTATCCACCCTAAAAACCAAATCACCCAAACAAGCCGCAATCTACACCTATCTCTCTCTCAAAAAAATCCCCGTTCTCAAATCAAAAATACTAAAAGACCTCAAAGAAAACACCTCAAGCCTAAAAACCCTAATCAACAAAGGAATTATAAAAGAAATCCTCGAAAATCACGAACGCACCGCCTACGCAGACGACTTAGCTAACGCTGAAAAAATTCCTACAACAGAACATACATTAACCAATGAACAACAAATCGCTGTCGAAGATATCAACAAAAGCATCGACAAAAATAAATTTCAAGTCCACCTACTCCACGGCGTCACCGGATCCGGAAAAACCGAAATCTACTTACAAGCAATCAACAAAGTTCTTCAAAACGGCGGCAGCGTTTTATTCCTAGTACCCGAAGTCGCCCTCACCCCCCAAACCGTAGGCCGTCTACGAACAAGACTCGAAAGCCAAGGAATCAAAACCGTCGTCTGGCACAGCCAACTCTCCGCCGGCGAACGCTTCGACGCCTGGATGTCCCTCGCCCGCGGAGACGCCCACGTCGTCGTAGGCGCACGCTCCGCCGTATTCGCACCCCTCCAAAACCTAAAACTAATCGTCATCGACGAAGAACACGACCCCGCCTATAAACAAGGCGAAACCCCAAGATACCACGGCCGCGACGTCGGTATCTACAGAGCCATGCTATCCAACGCCGTCTGCATACTCGGCTCCGCAACACCCTCCCTAGAATCCCTACACAATATAAACACCAAAGGCTACCAACTCAATCGCCTAACAAAACGCATAGACGACCGCCAACTCCCCCTAATCCACATCGTCGATATGAAACCCGAAGTCATAAGCGCTAAACAACAAGTCACCCTCTCCCGACTCCTCTTACAAAAACTACGCGACCGCTTCGAAGCCAAAGAACAATCCATCCTCTTCATCAACCGACGTGGCTACTCACCTCGACTTCTTTGCCTAGAATGCCAATACATCGCAGAATGCCAACACTGCAGCGTCTCCCTCACCTACCACCGCTTCGATCACCGCTTAAAATGCCACATATGCGGCCACTCCCAAAAACCACCCCAACAATGCCCCCAATGCTCTTCTCAAAAAATCCAGTTTAAAGGCAGCGGAACCCAACGCGTCGAAGACCTCGTTACCCAACTCATCCCAAAAGCCAAAGTCGTTCGCATGGACTCCGACACCATGTCCAAAAAAAACCTATTCCGCGAAATCCTCTCCGACTTCCGAAAAGGCAAAATCGATATCCTCATCGGAACTCAAATGATCGCCAAAGGCCTAGACTTCCCCAACGTAACACTCGTCGGCTTAATCGACGCCGATATCTCCCTCCATATCCAAGACTTCCGCGCCGCAGAACGAACCTTCCAACTAATAGTACAAGTCTCCGGTCGCGCCGGTCGCGGCGACCGCGCCGGCGAAGTCATCATCCAAACCTACATCCCTCACAGCCCCCCCATCCAATTCGCCCGCCGAAGCAACTTCGATGGCTTCCTCGAAGAAGAACTCAACCAACGTCGCGAATCCCACTACCCTCCCTTCCGACATTTAATCAGACACATCTTTCGCGGAAAAGATCAAAAACGCGTAGAATCATTTGCCCAAAAATGGACCCTATTTTTAGAAAAATCCCTCGGCAATAAAATAGAAATCAGAGGCCCCGCTCCCGCCCCCCTAGAAAAAATAAAAGACTACCACCGATACCACCTCTGGTGCTTCGTAAACAACATTTCTAAAACCCTACCCGAAATTCTAAAAGTCCGCTCCCAATGGCCCTCAGACGACGAAGTTATCGATCTATTCGACGTAGACCCCGTAGATCTAAGCTAAAATACCCGACAATTGCCCTATAACCTCAACTAACCTCAGACACACCATACACTCGAGAAAATAAAGAAGATCCTAAAAAATATAATGCATTATAAAAACACGACAGAAGCACGATATTAACTACAAAAAACAACAACGTCAGCACCCCTACCAAAAACTGAGGAAGTTGCTGCCCACATCTATCTTTAAGAATCTTATAATTCTTCGTACCAAAAATAGACTCACCTATTTTATTAAGATCTCTTTTGGAGTTCCAATCCATTACCGACTCCCTTACCTCTCTTTTTGTCTCTCCAACAGCCTTCTTTCCCTCAGCAACAGACTTGCCAGCCCTATCCAATGCACGCTGTACCGTTTTCATAAATTTCTTAAATTTTTAATTATTCACAATCAATCGAAGGCCGACTCTCCAACATGATATCCTCAAAGTCAAATATAAAAAAACTACAAAGCAACCGCATTAAAATCAAAAACACGCAATTCTCCCCAAAATTTCTTTCCTCTCAATTAAAATAGTTCTCTTCTAAGTACTACTTATTCAGAATCATCTCCATAATAATCTTTAATCTTAATAACTGCTTTTACCGCCTGCCAAATTTCTTGCTCACTGAATCGAATACCTTCTACCCAAAAAAGTTTTGATACTTTTTTCAATATTTCCTCATTGGATCCATATTTCACATAATTAGCGCGCGCTTCTTGCTTGTATTCATTATTAACTGGTAATAACATTAAACAACTTAATGCCATTACGTTGTATACCAATGCTTCTGAAGTATTTCCAATTTTTTCATTTACCTGAGATAAACCATTATAAGAAACCCCAAGCAAAACATCACTAAAGGCAAATTGACGTGCCAATTTAAAATTCTCTAGCGCACTTTCATACTGAGCGCGATAATATTGAGAATATGCTAACTGACTATAAGTTATACTTTTCTCATGATTACTAGACATGAGATTGAATGATTCCAAACAACTCTTTTCAGCTTCAGCATATTTTCCTTGTTTATTTTGGGAATATATTAACCTTGAAAAAAATACCAACTTTTGTTGATTCGAAAGTTTAAGAAACTCAAGCGCTTTTGAACACCCCTTTTCAGCCGCAACATATTTTTCTTGTTTATTTTGTACAACTGCTAAATTCTGCAAAATTATAACTTTTAGATCATCCAGGCCCTCAAAACTCTCAAAAAGTTCAATCGCTTTTAAATACGTCTTTTCAGCTTCAGCATAGTTTTCTTGCGCAGTTTGTAATTGTGCTAACTGATTAAAAAACTTGACTTTTTGACTATTCAAAGCATCAGGAAGCTCTAGCCCTGTTAGACACGTCTTTTCACTTTCAAAATATTTTCTTTGTCTATTTTGTGATATCGCTAGCTGATAGAGTAGCCGACCCTTTTGATCATTGGGAATGCTGGGAATCTTAAGTGATTGATAACAATAAAGTTCAACATTTTGATAATTTTCTTCAACAAGTGCTTTGCGAATTAAATCCTCATATTCAAAAAAGGTTTTTTCATCTTTATTTTCATTATTCGACTGATCTATAACAGCTTGCGAATTGTCAATACGTTGCCTTTTAGTGGAAGAACCCGTACTATTATTATATAGACCAGATTTGTCTGCATCACGTTTAATTTGTTGTTGTAAAGCGGTGATTTGAGCTTGGTTCGATTGCATCTGTTGATTGAACCTGGTCTGTTGATCTTGTAATAATCGATCAAAAGCAATTGCACTTAAATTAAGAGGACTAATCTGTAGAGGAGCAACCTGTAGAGGAGCAATAAAATGAATCGAATGAATCGGATGAGGCACTTGCACAATTCTTTGCTGTATAGGCTGTTGCGGAACAAGATATTGAGGGATATCAGATGGTTGTGCAACATACGAAGGAGGAGTAGTTCCAGGTTCTGTCTTTACTGTAGCAACATTCAAAGTCTCCCTATTTGCCCACTCTCCCTGCATTTCAATAAAGTCAGGATCCTCTTCACCCCCTTCACGCTGAGTCTTCCTAAAATATTCCATGAGCTGCGCATCTTCTTGATTTACTCCTGAATTCACATTGCTTTGTGCAGAAAGAAAACGATGAGCATTTTGCTGTGATGTTGATGTAGTTATAGCTGTGGTTGCCCTATTCATGATTAATTATATTTTTATGATACAAAATTCAATAAACATACATTTATAAAGTCAACTAAAAAATTTAATAAAAAATTTAATAAATATCACAAAAAATAAAATAATAATCGATTCTGAAATAAATCTATCATTCTTTAATTGCAATATAATAACAAACAGAATTATTGTAACACATCGCTCGATACATCCGCAATACAAATCTGCAATACTTCATCTAACAACTCAACCATTGTCTGATACGCCATTTTCGGTTCTATTTTAGAACACATTGCTAACCGCTCTTTTATCTCCTCAAAATACATTCAAGAAATTTTCCTTTTTTCCTTGCGCATTCTCCATTTATAATTAACTATCCCTTCTGGTCAGGTCCTATGCAACGCAGGGCCAGTTAACTCCGTCAGATCCGGAAGGAAGCAGCGGTCACTAGGAACCTCGTGTGCCGTAGGGTGCCTGGCCAATTTTTTTTAAGTTTTTTGTATGGATTCCAATACTTACCAGGTCATTGCACGTCGTTGGCGGCCAAAACATTTCGGGGAGCTAGTAGGCCAAGATCACATAGTTCGTACATTAACAAATGCTATAGAAAAAAACCGAATCGCACACGCTTATCTCTTCGTTGGCCCTCGCGGCACCGGTAAAACCTCCACAGCCCGTCTTTTTGCCAAGGCACTTAATTGCACAAATGGTCCATCTATTATCTCCCCACAAGATTGTCCAATTTGCGAAGCCATTATGAAAGGTTCTTGCCTTGACGTTATCGAAATCGATGGTGCTTCCAATAACTCTGTCGATCAAGTCCGCGATCTTCGTGAAGACTGCCAATATGCACCCTCTCAAGGACGTTTTAAAATTTATATTATTGATGAAGTTCATATGCTTTCAACCGCTGCATTTAATGCTTTATTGAAAACACTTGAAGAACCTCCAGCACATGTAAAATTTATTTTTGCTACAACAGAGTCACATAAAGTGCTCCCTACCATCGTCTCCCGTTGTCAACGTTTTGAATTCCGTCCTATTTCTGATGCTGTTATTGCTGAAAAATTAAAAATTATTTCGAAAGCCGAAGGACTTAAAATTGAAGAGGCTGTTTTCTTTTTCATTGCTAGGCTTGCCGCTGGCGGTATGCGCGATGCCCAGTCTATCTTAGATCAACTAATTTCATTTTGTGGTACTACCATTTTAGAAGAAGACATCATTAATGTTTACGGCCTCGCATCTTTATCAGAAATTAAGTCCTTAACTACAGCAATGGCATTTGCCAATTATGAGGAAATCATTCAGATGGTCACTCATTTCGATAATCAGGCTAAAGACTTTCACCGAATTTTGCAGGATCTTCAAGCTACACTCCATGAAGCCCTGATCGATTCTATTAAAAATAAAAACATTACTAATATTTTTGGTATTCCTAAAACTACCGAATCTCTCATGCGAATGCTTGAAGTTCTCCGCCAAGGTGAACAATCAATCCGTACAGGACTTTCAGAAAAAGTGAACTTTGAACTTACTTTATTAAAGGCCGTTGAACAAAGTCGAACTCGAGCTATCGATTCCCTCATCAAAGACATCACTGAATTAAAAAATCAATGCTCTGAAAATTCAGAGCAAAAAAAAAACATTGATATCAAGTCCACTTCTAAATCAAAGCCAGTAACCTATACTTCATTAGAAGAAGTAGAAGTAACCAAAAACCCGACCCCTAAATTATCACCATTGGACCAAGCAAAAGAAAAGCTATCACCATCAATTCTTACTACTTTAGAAACCCGCTTTCGAGCTCAGTTTAAAAGTTTAAATACTTTTAATTCTGCTGAATGGCTAAATGTTTAAGCATTGCAAAATTATAGTTCTACCTTTCTACAATAGATGCAATGACTTTTTTGAGATAACTAAGCCAACGTCATTGCCAGGTTGTTCTCCTAATTTCATCAGAAATAACAAATGGATCTAACTTCTGTTCAAGCAAATTTTTAACAAATTCAGGAATCTCTATTTCCCTTTGAAGAAGCCTAACATAAGTAGCAACTGCACGTTCAAAGACGACATCCTGGTTTTCGTAAAGAACATCAGGATTGCGAAGAAATTCTATGCCATTTTTAGCCAAAGCAATATTTTTAAAAGTACCACTATTATCGATCGCAATCACTTCTATTTGATCTTTAAAATATTCACTTAGCATCAAAACATTCTGTTGAGCCCTGTAATGCGCTTCAGCAATCTCAACTAAAGGACGTACCCTTCCAATACGTTTAGCCCGTTTAATATTATTTTCTAAAGCTAATTCAATTGGCCTAAACACATAAACAATAACTACATTTAAACCAAGATTTAATGTTTCTTGAACCATATTTCGATGAAATTCAAAATCCGAACTCATCGTGCTATCCTTAATTAATGCCGCTTCTTCAAGAATCAATAATCCTAATTTGCGAATAGATGTAGTTTTCCCAGATCCATCACCCGCTGCTAATAAAACAACGTTAGAATGTATTGGACAATGACTTTCATTACGATTCTTCACAGCAAGTTCAACAATTCGCTTACAAAAAAGATAATCGACAAAACAAGCAGCCGGCATAATCGTGGAAAGAACATATTGATAACGACCATCTATGCTGTTTGCATAAGGTCCGTAAAGATGTCTAGCAATGTCAGTATCCAGAATTTTCCCATTCAAAGAATCCGGAAATGAATTATAAAGGGCTTCAGATTTTAAAAGATCTGTTTGAAGCTCCGCCGCAAAAAGAGCCTCATCGATAACTTCTTTATCACTTGCAAGATCTGCACTTACTGGAATTTGTAAATAACCTTCGTAATACCAAGCATCATTATAAACAACACATGAAAGAAAATTGATGGGACTGTCAAAAGAAACAGACCTATTAGAAGTAAAAAGTTGTTGAATGGAGATAAACAAACAAAATATACTAAATAAAAATAATTTACAACTTTTCATATGCCCCTGACTAAATTTAATTTGACGGTTAGTATTTAAACTACTGCAATCCGTTTCATTGTCTACAAAAAAACGGATTTTTAAAGTTATCAGAAATTTTTAACTTCGGAAAGCTTTAACTTTCTATTGACTCAATATTAAAATATATGCATCCTGTCACATTGAAATAACTTCAAAAATTAAAAGATGAACAAATCTTACATATTTGATACACCATTAGGAAATATATATCAAAAGGGGAAATATATCCGGTGCTCTACTATTGATCCAAGTGTTGAATGGGTTGTTAAAAATTATGGAACGAAAGAGGAAAAATGGTATTCTCAGGTATCTGGTCCCGAATGGATCTTTAAAAAATATTCTCTTGAGGAAAGATCTATCGAACAATTTAGGCGTGTTATAGAAGAAAAAATTTATGATATTATTTCGGGGCAGATAAATAGTCTGGGACCTGTTTTATATGATATATTTAAATTACTTTATCCAAAAGAGATTTTAATGGTAAGGCAAGTTTGTCGAACTTTTCGGCAAGTAATTGATATCGTATCAACCGGAGAAGGTAGCGTATTGCAGCAAAGATTTGTAATTAATTTGGGCTATGTAGAACAGTTGGTTTCTTTTACAAAATGTTTAGGATTATTGCTGGAAAAGAAGTCAAAAAGTGAAAACTATTTGAGTTCGTGCAAACATTATAATGATTATGATGCACGTATAAGATTTGTTGCAAATAGAAGTATTGGATTAAATCTTACTTTAATACCTAAAGACATTAATGATTTGATTAGTCTTATCGAGGAGCGAAATGTGGGTTTGAAATATATTAGTGTGATCTATTTTAGTGGTTTTAATCCAAGTAATATTGATTGTTTTCAAAATATTTTAAATGTGATTTTTGATAATCAAGGATTATTTCCAAAGTTGAAAGCGTTTCATTTTGATGTTATTTCGTATCCTTTGATTATTCCTGGATTTCAGTATATAGAGGAACTTTGTTTTAGTGGTGTTTTTAGTGATTTGATAATAGGCCCCTTTCCTGCATTAAAAAAATTGGAATATTATAGTCCAATTGAAAATGCTGGATGTGCTGCGCTTCTGAAGCTTGAACCTAGAGGTTCAAGTAAGATAATATTTTGCGCGAGAGAAAAAGATGTAGAGGAACTTGCAAATTTTATTGCTGATCCTAAAAATGAAGCCAGGTTGGCATATATTAAGACTATTGTAATTGATTGCGGACATGGTGAGCAAGATGATGGTAATTATTACGCGGAAATGTTATTGGGAATAATTCATGAAAATCAAAATATGCTTAATGGGTTAACAAGAATCGAACTTGACTTTGTTAATCCTGGTTGTGTTCTTGAGATACCAGAATTTTCAGAATTTATAGAGGTTGTCGATCTCACAAATACCAAACAGACATTTATACAAGAGGAAAAAGAGGAACCAATTCTTATAAGCTACAGGGATAGAGGGCCAGGAAGACCCTTAGAGCTAGTATCGACAAGAGGAGGGCAATTTATTGGTTCTGATACTATTTAATGGTTTTTTGGTTTTTGGATATTTAACATCGTTTGCTGAGATTTGTGTTCTAATTGTTTGCATGGTTACACATGCATTAGCTAAGTTTTTAAAAAAAATATTATACGAAAGAAACTTAAACCTAATGGTCAATTATCATATTTTTTTAAAAATTGCTATAAATATTTTCAAATAAACTTTGAATCTTTTATGACGCCGAGATTTTGGCTGGATCGGAATCTTTGTTAATATTTAAAAAGTCTCGAGTGTTGTCGTCTGTTAAAATAAGTTGCGTTACTCTTGACTGTGGCGATTGAGGACTATTTTGAAAGTTATAAATATTAGGGAATTGTTTTGTATGCAGCGCAATTTCTATGTGCATGACCATAACATTTCGCGACCATCCGTGTGTAATGGCTTTTTCAATATAAAATATACGATTTTTTTTAATGGGAATAAGTTCTATGAGCAAAATATTATGCCCCCAGGGTAATTGTGCAACAACTTGTTGCACAAATTGAATATCTGGATATTCGAGGGCAAATCGACGCATATATTTAAGGTTTCTAAGACCAAAACCTTTTATTTCAGGGAACTCAGATTTGAGATCATGACTTAGATTGTCGATGATTTTAGCACCCCATCCATGAATTTGCTGAGATTTTAGAAGTTCTGTTCCCACATGATGATAAAGTAAAATTAGTTCGTGATTTATATTTAACGCCGCCTGGTATCGGCCTGATCCAAGACGTTCCTTGAGATTTGCTAATAATTGAAAATAATTAGATTTTGGTATATTTTTGTTCATTACTTTAGGAGCAAAATCTAAGAAATATCTACTGAAAACGCTAGTTTTTTTTGAAATATTTTCTTAATCAGCCCAATCGGGTTAGCTAACCAACTCAGTTTTAAAGCAGCACTTAAAATGCATCGAAAAATTTTAACACGATTGCCCTGAAAACTCCAATTCCTTTAAATAAAACTTACTCTTAACCCTATCAATACACTCATTTCAATAAATCGAATCTATGTAAATAAAAAAATCGATCATCGATTTGACTATAAATAAATTCTATTGCAATATTTAATTATTATGAACATTAAAAAAATGTTATTTCATATAGGCTTGGTCTCTCTCTTGTTTGTAGCCACTAGCGCGACTACATTTGCAATGGAAGGCCTGCCCGCATACCTAAACCTTATTGATCCATCTGGAAAATTTGGTGCAAGAATGATAAAGGGTACTGAAAGTGATCAATGCGAAAAGACTAATTATACTGACAGTCAAGGATTTAAATATATCGGATGCTTTAGCAATCTCACGAGATTTGAAATTACTTATAAATATGAAGATAAAGGTATTAACAGCATTGCAATGCCTGGCAGTGGCGCAGCATACGGTTTTACATTTCCAGTCAAAGGAAAAGAAATACCAGGGTGGACAGTAAATACATTTTGTGGAAAATCAGCAGCTACAGATAATTACAATATTAAACTAAGCATACTTCCTCAAAAAATAAATTCCGAAGATTCTTGGGTGGTTACTTTAACAATCAAAGAAAAAGAAAAAACACAATCACCTTAATTTCAATAAGTAATAATCGCAAGTTCAGTCCCACACAACCTAAAAAAATCCCAGCCTCCTCAAGTTCACAAGCAAACAGACCATAACCATGGTCATCCATATGCTTATTACTCCGCTCCATGAAGGCCTGAATCTCCTCACGTGTTAGGCGATATGAAAAGTACTCCATAACCCGAGCATCAGCATTCATACTCAAAAAAGGGTCGAAATCCTCTTCTTGCCATTTTCTCAAGATTAAGCGCTCTGTTTCTATAATATTCATATACTCTATATAACCGACTTACAGTAAACGTTATGTCTTTTTTAGATTCGGTGATTTTTTGAATAATATTTAATGAACTTTCAATTAAACTTCAATTCTCAAGTTCATTTATAGAAATATTCTCATGAGCCAATTCCAATTGTTTGCCGCAAAAAGCTAACCCTATCGCCAACACAGAACTAATATTGTGCTGCTTAAACGTTTCTATGTACTTTCGATCTTTGATTTGATCCAAAGCTTCTCGCGCTTTTTCTAAAAGAAGTTCAACCGTAGCACTCGTTTTAAATTCGATTAACATCCCCTGTCTCTTACTATTTTTAGGGATAAAAATGATATCTAGACGCCCTAGCCCAGATTCTCTATTAGATTGGATAATATATTCTTTTTTTAGTCCAACCACCAAACCTAATATAAATACATGAAATACTTTCTCGGGAGTCGTTTTATCAAAATCAAAAAAACTTCCAGACTGCATAATATAACTCGATAATTGCTTTTTAAATTCATTGACATTCCCGTTTATTAGGCTTTCGATAAAATCTTTGTATACATCCAAATTTTTCTCAATAGAAAACCACCCAGCAATTATTTCATTATAAACAAATCCCACCTCCTTATTAGGTATAGCTAATTCAGCCAACATTTGAAATTCAGTAATCCTCGTCGACAACACCTTAAGATAACCTGTATAAAGTAATAAGCTCCATAAAGCAGCTTCCTGAATTTTAAGATTTGGAAACACAAGATTTTTAGATATAGGTCTTTCTATTACCCCCCCTTGTAACAATTGTTCAAATTGAAGCTTAGTAGTACTACTAGCATCGGTCAACAATTGAGCTATTAAATCGTTGCTTGAAGTATTAACCCAATACCATTCGAAGGTCCCCTTATTTTTCAAACACTTAATGATAGACCAGGGATTATACAACACATATTTGCCTACTTGATAGCCATTATACCATTCTTTTATAGGGGCTAGTGGAAGTGTTTGCTCACTATCATCAATCAATTTCAATACCTCTTCTTCGACAAATCCAAAATATTGACCATACTTTTCTTCCAACACTGAATAAACTTCAAGATTATTCAAACCCGAAAATATACTCTCTTGCTCCACACGCGTTATGCCTGTAATAATGGCTTTTTCTAAAAATCTTTCATTGGGTTTATTATCTTTAAGCACATTACCTAAAATGCCGCGCATTAAACTTATCATGTCCCCATAATATTCTTTTAAATAAGCCTGCTGTATCGGCGTATCATACTCATCAATTAAAATAATAGGAAACTGCTTAAATTTTTTTGTCAAATATTCTGCTAGGTTTTGGATAGAAACTTTTATATTAGCTTCATTGGCTTCTTGATTCAATATAGCCGTAAAGATGTTTTTTTGACTTTCTGATAATAAATCACCTTCAAGTAGATATCTGTGTTGTTCATAAAGTGCACTTATTAATACCACGATTCCAGCGTATGCCTTCGTAAAAGTATCTTCCTTGATATCCTTAAAACTAATAAAAATCATAGGATATTGCCCTTGATGCTTTTTACAAAACTCCATCTCTTTTGAAATATTTAATCCATCAAAAAGATTCTGATTTACTCTATTATAATAAGTCTCGCTTAAAAAATAATAAAGCATCGATAAATTGAGTGTCTTTCCAAAACGCCTTGGCCGAGTAAGTAATATTACCTTGGCTCCATCGTCCATGATTTCTTTAACCAATAAAGTCTTATCGATAAAATAATAATCACCTTGAACAATTTCTTCAAAATCACTAATTCCTATCGGGAAATTCATACGTAATACACTCTCCGTCTTTTTGTCTCAATACCGTTAAAAATTAACCATGCAATCATCCTAAAAAGCTCAGCACATGATCTCACAGTGAATTACTTTGGTCAAGGAAAGTTATCTTCAAACCCGGAAAAACCCAAAGACATCATCAACCAGGCCTTTTTCATTCAATTTTAATGCGGTTACCCTGAAATATAAAACACAAATAATATTAAATAATAAATTCCTTGACGAAAAACACAGGTTATGAGACCATCATCAAAGATTTATAAATCTCGTACATCTCATACAATAACATCTTTCTATACCACTAGTCGCTTACCGCTGATTTTTATAACAACGCCAAAAAACTAAATCGTGATTATAAAAAAATTTTAAAATTTTTTAAAATTTTTTTCAAAACTGCCTTGACATTGTTGATCTAACAATTATATATTACTCGCATGAAAAAAAATAACAACACCCATCTCTTCTCTCACCTCGGCTACTGGCATAACCGCTTCGGCCAAGAAGTTCGCGTCGGCTTCCAAAGACGCCTCATCAAACACGGCATCACCGTCTCCCAACTACCCATGGTTTCCACTCTCTACCACGGCTCCGCCGACACCGTACGAGGAATCGCCAAAATCCTCTCCCTCGACGGCGGCGCCGTAACAAGACTCGCAGACAGACTCGAAGATAAAGAAATTCTCATAAGAATACCCGACCCCGACGACGCCAGATCCGTAAAATTTCTCCTAACAAAAAAAGGGAAATCCGTCATTTCAAAACTCAACGAAGAAGCCACCAAAAATGACGCCGAATTTTACGGTATCCTCAACGACTACGAACTCCTAGAATACCAAAAAATACTAACAAAACTAATCGAAGGAAAAACCGATTCCACAGAATATTGCGAAAACTTCTTCGCCAAACCCAGAATCATCCTCCAAGAACAAGAAA
>Ga0207144_1092_pt1 | contig 17658 bp, 10 predicted proteins | sample Alteio_BWMinHeat_FD_153583 | JGI IMG/M metagenome (GOLD analysis project Ga0207144, IMG submission 153583) | Enriched cells from forest soil in Barre Woods Harvard Forest LTER site, Petersham, Massachusetts, United States -... | ecosystem: Environmental > Terrestrial > Soil > Temperate forest >...
TTTTGTAAGTCTGTGATGGTAGCTCATGATTTATTTTACCGCATATGTGCATTGGTTATTCAGTATTTAATAAATGTTAATGTCAACTAATATATTTCATTTTTAAAGTTTTAAAATTGGCTATTATAATTGCATTTTTGTGAAATCACTTGAATTTTATAAAGTGTCAATATCAACTATTTTATTGACAGCTCCCAGCATAAGGGCGCAATATACATTCTAACGAATGTTTGCGAAAAAAGGCCCATGGCTTTTTTAAGTTTTCAGAAAAAACGAGGAAGAATTGAAGATTAGGAATAGCATATGGCAATAGAGTTTTTAAGAGCACAGGTATTAACGCGGGGAGGAGCAAATCTTCGCGGAGTGCCTGCTCATATGGCGTATCGGAGCTGTTCGAAAATTTACGATGAGCGAGCAGATCGGACTTTTGATTACACGGCGAAGAATTCAGTACTGGACTCATTTTTAATCAACGCCGGAAATAACACTTTGGAAGAATTGGCTAATAAAATGGAACATGCTGAAAAGCGAAAAGACGCACAAGTAGCTCGTGAATTTATTCTAGCACTTCCACATGAGCTATCTTTGGGAATTAATCGAGAAATTTGCGAAACCTTTGTAAATTTGATGGTTCAACAATACAGGATAGCTGCACATGTTGCTATTCACAAACCTGATGAGACTCGAGAAGATGAGACGCATCGTAAAAGTGAAAGTCTAAAAAATGTGCATGCGCATATTACAGTCACCATGCGGGGTGTGGATGAAAATGGCAACATATTCGGACCGAAGCTTCGTGAAATGAATGATCGAAAATATTTAGAGGGATTGAAAACACAGACGCGAGAAATTATTAACATCGTTTTGAAAAGAGAAGGATTTAGTCCGATGGAAATGAGAGACGAAACTCAAAAATCAACGCAGCATTTAGGGCCTGAACTTACACGAATGGAACGTCGAGGGACACCTTCCGTAAAAGGTGATAATAATCGATTAACAGAGAAAAAGAATCAGATTAAATCAGAACTTCAGGCTCTTGCCAAAGAAGAGGAAGTGCTTAAAAGTGGTCGAATAGTAGTCGATGGAATTGTCTATAAAGATTTTCCGTACCCAAAGGGAAAGGACTACAAACCTTATGACTTAGCCCATAAAAGTTACCATGAACTTTGTCGCGAGATGGGGCAGGGGAGATTGAGGGTTAAAGAGCGCTATGATAATAAAATGATTCAAAGCTTTTCGTACCAAGGACAAGCTATCACTGTTGCAGAATTGGCGCTTATTAATCCGGGGTTCCCAAATAAAGCACTGGCTTCTTTTGAGCAAATTTTGAGCGAGAAGGCGAAGATTATTAGTCTGAAGGAAGTGAATTACCACAAAGAAGAAGAGAAGGGCTTTACAAGGAGGCATGGAAGATTTATGTCTCAACAGGCAGGATTAAGAATTACAGCCCCTCATGCTAATCGTTCTGGGTGTGCTAATTCATTAATTCCCAGTAATGAAGACAGAGAAAATTTAAGAGCGAAGCCAAGAAGGCTTATACACAAAAATATCAATAACCATGAGGAGCAAAGACAGCGTAAGGCATGGATTGGAACTCAAAGAGTAAAAGCTTCTCGAAAACCTTATATTCAGCAAGTTAACACGAACGCACAGGTTGCGGAAGCCTTTTGGTACGGGCAACAGGCAGCGCATGCAATAGATCAAAGCAATAACCAAGGATATTAATCAATGAAATCAAGTAAACATGAATATTACAGTTTAAATAAAAGTGAAAGGGCACTGCAAATCCTTTGCTATTACAAGACAAAGGCAATTGTGGTTCCTTATATCAATTTGAGGCATACTGGATGGGATGGTGAGAAAATTCGGATGGAGTTTAGTTCTGCAGTCATACTGATGAGTCCTCCTGTTGGTTTCGATGTAAGGGATTTTTTGGAGGGTATTCGTGAACACTGGTTATTTGAAATTAAGGATGACGGAGGTTTAGAGATTGATGTTTATGTTGTGGAAATGAGTTTGGAGATATCAGATGAGTGAATGTATTGTAAATGAACGTTTGGAAAGACTTAGGAAAATCAAGGAATACTCTTGGTATGCTGTGCTATTTGCGTCAATAATGTCTTGCGCTATAGTAAGTAACGATGGGCCGACTTTGGATGATTATGCTTTTGTTGGTGGAGTTGCAATGCTGCTGATGATTGGAGGATTGATGGGTATTCTGACTACAGCACTTTGTATTTTGCGAATTCGTCGAGCGATGCACCCCAGGTGCTACTTCGAAAACACTTAAAAATTTGTCCATTAAAATAGATTTGTAATTCGCTTTTTCCTTAATTCAAACCGAGGTCTCAAATAAAATTTTGTTGGTTTAATAATTATATTATGAATATGAAAATAATTATAAAAATATCAATAATACAATTAATTTCTATCAGTAGTTCTTTATTTGCGAGTTTTTTTAGCAAGGAAAATTTCAATAATGTAGCAGTAATTGTTAATTCTGAGCTCTATCCCCGGGTTAAGGATAGCATTGATTTGTATATTTCGGATTTAAAGAATGAGGGCTATGAAGCAGTTTTTTCTGAATGGAACTATAAGGAGCATCCTGATGCTGAGGAACTTAGAAATACACTAAAGGCATATCATGAAAACAACCAAATTCAAGGTGCAGTTCTTATAGGAGAATTACCCTATATCCAGCGCAAGGACATAAATAATAATAAAGGGCCAATAGATATATATCTTATGGACTTTAATAACGACCATTTTATTAAAGAAAATGACGGGGATATTAAAATTCCTAATTCTATCCATGCAGATATTTGGGTATCACGTATTTGGGCGCCTAAAGATAAGGGTCTTTTTGAAGGGATTTCGGAAGCGAAACTAATCAAGAATTATTTCAAAAAAAATCATGCTTATCGAACTTGTCAATCGCCTGTGCCTGATTTGAAAATACGCTTCGAAGCAGGCGAGATGCCCAATTGGTTTTTTCGAACAGCCGAATATCTGAAGACATGGATAGATTTTTATCAACAGCTATCAAAAGCCGGTTATTCAGAAGAATATTTAAAATTTGTCAGAGAGAATCCTGCACAATTTTTATATTTGCAGTCTCACTCAACCTCACAATTTCATAATTTCAAGCATTTCGATCGCAATATAGAATTTCTTTCCAGCAAAGAAATAGTTTCGAAAGCAAAAAACCAGCAGCCATTTTTGTTATTGAATGCGTGTTCAGCTTGTAACTTTCTAGACTCTTATTCATTAGGAAATGCATATTTATTTGATATTAATTCTAAAACATTAGTTATTGCGGGCCTTTCAGTTCTAGATGGTAGTTTATTGGATATTGCTTATCTTTATAGTAATGGCGATAATTTTGGTAACAATGTTTTGCCATCAATAGGTAAGTTTGGGATATTTAGATATATTGAGCCATTGTTTGTTGCTATTTCGTTTACACCATTAGCTACACATATTCTAGATAAACATGCCACAATTTATATTGTTATTGTGTTTGAATTTTTGAAATATTATTATGAATATACCTTCGGGTGGAGAAGTTTTGGAAATGTATTATTAGGGGACCCAACTTTAAAATCCTATGTCGATATGGCATGGTGTCCTGAATACATTGATAAATCAGTACTTAAAGATTTATAATCGGAGTTTAGTTTTTCACGATGAACGAAAAAAGTTAATGAAATTGTTGAGTTATGAAGTCCTGATTCTTTAACTGAAATTTTAATAGAGTACTACAATACATAATTTTTGTAATATGCTTATAGTGAGCTAGTTGAGGAAATTGTTGTTCCGCACCATTTGAGCCAAGTTTTTTGATTTAATTGTGGTTACAGTCATTGGCACATGTTTTCCTTGAAAATAATATTTATTCGGTATTTTTAGTATCGACAATAAATATTAATTTTTTTAGGGTAGGTAAAGGTATCGTTTGATATCAAGTCGGTGATATTAAAAACTTAAATCCTAAGAATATGAAATTACAAAGATCGAAAAAAAGAAATGTGAAAGTACGTGATGTTGCTGTTTTATACAGTGGATAAACGTTTGTATTAATATTGTTTGTGAGAGCAAAATGAATTATTTTGCTCTCATGGTTTTTAAGATTTTGGAATAAAGAAATTGTAATATTGAGCAAGGTGAGATATGGTCATTAATATAGCAAATTTTGCGACAAAGGTATCATTTGGTGCTGTCAAATTTTTATTACATAAATTGAATTATTTTCCTATGCATGAAAGTGAAATTCTTGCCTTAAGGGTATTGATGCCATTTTGTGAAAAAATAGAGAATGAAAGAATACATGCAAGCTTGACTAATAATATTCCATATCAAGATCAAATTAGATTTTTTTTAAAAGAAAAAATAATTAAAGATTTTGCGTTAATAGGGTTAAATCTAGCAAAGAAGCATCCAGATCTGGAGATTAATATATTTAATAGCAGTTCTTTAGACGCTGGTTCACAATGTTTTTTCGATGTAATTGGCAGAATTGAAACCATTTCTGTAAGTTATTTTTCAAAACGTTTTTTTGAAATAGAAATAAATGACCGTTCATTTTTGTCCGAAATTGAGTTTAGGATTGATATGCTTCTGTGGAAAAATATTACGCCGACTAAAGACGAATCTTTTTTTCTTATTGATGCTGCATGTAGATATCTTTGTGCTGGTGATGGTTGGACTTCCGAAACTATTTTAAAATATCTTTTAGATCATGGTGTATCTGATTCTAGGCTATATAGTTATTTAGGTAGAGCTCTTGTGATGCAGTCTAAATGTACCGAAGGGGAATACTATCTTAATTTAGCATTTGAGAATGGCGATGATTTGAATAAGATTCTAACTCTTTATTCACTTTCCATGCTTTATTTAAGGCATCACGCATCTTACTTACAAGATTTAATTAAAGCAAAGCGTTTCCTTACTATAGGCTATGATATTATTGTAAATTCTAGTGCTGAAAAATTAGAATTCAAAGATTTCCATGAAGTATTTAATAGAAATGGATATGCTCTGGTTTTATTTAAAGAAGGAAAAATTCAAGAAGCAATAAAGTTATTGAACTGGGGTATCCAAAAGCTAGAAACCAGTAAAAGAGTAAAAGATAACATGCATCAATCAGTTTTAATTTATAATTTAGCGTTATGTTATAAAGGTTTAAATGATGTAGAAAATTGTATATTATCTTATAAGCGATTAATAAATATTGATCCTAAAGATGCACAATATAAAGCAGATCTTGCTGAGTTATTTATGAACAATGACGATTTTTTTGAAGCAAAAAAATATTTATTAGAGGCTTTTGCAATTCATCCTGAGAGTCCTAGGATAAATTATTTATTAGAAACATGTTTGAGTGGAGATGAGACTGCTTCTTTAGAATCGAGGATTAATTGTCTTAAAATTGCTTATCAAACAGATTCAAACAATTATGATATAGTTTATAATTGTTGTACTTTATTGGTAGAAGGCGGGCAATATTCGGAAGCATTACGAGTTTTAAAAACTATAGACTTTTTTGAATTATCACAAGAGCAAGCAGAAGATTTTATTTCATTGAAAGCAGAATGCTATTTAAATAGTCATATGCACGAAGAAGCAATGAGCGAATTGAGAAAAATGATTTTTTTAATGCCTGAAAATAAAAAATTAAATAATAATCTTAATTTTATTTTAAATAAAAGGGATTGTGAGCAGCCAGCGTATAGATAGCATGGATTATAACAAAAATAAAAGTATATCGTTTGTACTATTTGTTTTTATATTTTATGCTGGAATGTCTTGTTCACGATTGATTCAACCACTTTGGTTTTCGCAATCCGGGTGTTTGGAGATTTTTGCTTTTTCTTATTCGCTGATGGCATTTGTAGGAGCTTTTTCCTTCGTGTTTTCTGTTTATATCGATAGAATGGGGGTAAAAAATAGTATAAAGGTAGGTTGTCTGTTATATAGTATGGGGATGTTTTTGCGTGTAATCCCTAATTCGTATATGACTGCAGCTGTATCGAGTTTGCTTAGTGGTCTTGGTGCGTCTACAATTTTAATTTGCTTACGATCCTGGATATTGTGCGCTACCTCGGATGTATTGCAAGTAAAAGTGATTTCTTTAAAAAATCTCGCACTTGGTGCAGGAGCAGCTTCGGGAATTTTTATTGGAGGGTATATTATGAGTTATGGATATGTAACTGGGTTAATTTTTGCTAGTATTATGCCAATTCTTGCGATGTTTTTTCTAGTAAAAATAAACTTTTCGCATATAACTTTAACGAATGATAATCCTTATAAAGGGATTTCTGGAATAGCTAAAGCTTTTAAGCAGGATCGTGGATTATTGATAGGTTTAATTATTTTTAGCGGGGTATGTGGGTTATATACTAGCTTTATTCTTCCATTTCTTCCTTTAATTCTTTTAGATTTTGACTTTTCGACAAGCACCATTGGTAATTTATTAGCAGTATGTTCAATAGTGTCTTGTCTAATACAATTGAAGTTTAAGAAGTATATTATAAAAGATCGTTATAATAAAATTTATTTTTTAAGCGAATTTTTTTTGGCGCTTATTACCTTTTTATTAGTTCTTGAATTGAAATCTTCATTTTTGATGGTTGCTATTGTTTTCCGTGCATTTGCGCTAAGCATTTCTACTTTAACACAAGAATTAATTGAATTGGATTTAATTAAAGTAACAAAATCTAGTTTATTTTTTGGAGTAATACAAAGTTCATTTCTTGTTGGCGATATGTTGGGCGCCGGAATTGCGGGATACGCCTATCAGATGGGGAAAATCAAAACTATAATAATTGCCAGTGCCGTTTTAATTATGTTTAATGCAATAGCGCTACCTTTGTTTGCTTTGTTACGAAGGTTTCAAATTAGATCAAAATTGCCTGTTGAAGTGGCGGTTACAGACGTTAACAGTAATCTTGTTTCTTAATTTAATTGCTTTAAGAAGAGACCTTGAACTAAGGAGAACAATGGAGTGGTTAAGTAATTTAAGCATTAGTTAGTCCCTATGATTGACCAATGAAATTTGCAACAATTGTAGTAAAGAATAATTTCATGGTTTCATGAAATTTTTCATTTGTTGGGTAAGTTTCAATTCTTATCTGGCTTAGATTTTAGGGACACTCCCTTCTTTAAAAATAATATTTGGGGAATTGGGTTAAAAGTAAAAACTGACGGAATTGAGTTCAGCTATCATTAGGAATTGTCTTTTTAAATTGTCTTGTCGTTTTTATTAACCCCCTATTCTTTAATGAGTTATGCTTTAATTAACCCTTATTTCTTATCATTTTTTAATTCTTGATTCTTCGCAAAAAACCTATAACATGGTTTAATGCAAGTTGAAACACTTATTCAAAATACCATTATTGGTTCAAAAAGCCTAATTGGCCTTTTTGAAGCAAATGTTGAGTCACATCCAAACAAAATAGTAATTTTTCACAATGATCAATCGATTACCTATCGTGATTTAAATAATCAAGCAAACGCTGTAGCTGCGTATTTGATTAAGTTAAGAATTAGTGAAAACAATATTGTTGGTATTTTAATGGAACGAAGCATTAATTTAATTGCCGCAATGCTTGGAGTTCTGAAAGCAGGTGCTGCTTATACAATAATAGATACCGATTATCCAACAAGTCGTATAGAGTATATTTTAAATGATATAAAAGCTGGCGTATTATTAACGGGTGAATTTTACAAAACGGAAGAAAAATATAAAGGCCTACAAGTCTTTCATGAATTTCAACATGCATACATATCCGAGTTATTGACTTATCCAAATATTTTTGAAAATCCTGATTTACGATCTAATGGAGATACCTTAGCTTGTGTTATCTATACTTCAGGTTCCACTGGAAAACCAAAGGGAGTGTTATTAGAGCACAAATCTATTTTCAGATTTTTAAATGGTTTAAGTACAATTCAGATATCAAATCTAGATTGCATTGCACAAATTGCAAATGCTTCTTTCGATGCTTGGATTTATGAAATATGGGCAGCTTTGGGAAATGGAGGGTCTCTTGTAATTATAGATAAAAATATAACATTATCTATATCAATTTTAGAGAATTATTTTAAAAAATATAGCATTACGACAACCTTATTGACTACGGGGTTATTCAACCAATTAGTAAAAATTAACTCATCTATTTTTAAATCACTTAAAAATGTTTTATTTGGAGGGGAAGCAGCCAATCCAGAAATTATTCGGAAAATTTTAAGTAATAACAATTCTAAATCTCCAAAACTTTTTAACTTATATGGACCAACAGAATGTGGTGTTTTTATTACTTATTATGAAGTAAAAAATTTCGCCGATGATGCTACCTCTGTTCCAATCGGTTTGCCTGTTAATGATACGCAAGTTTATATTCTTGATGAAGATTTAAACCCAGTACTTCAAGGAGAAGTTGGAGAATTATATGTAGCTGGAGAAGCTCTTGCACGAGGATATTTGAATTTACCAGATCTATCAGCAGAAAGATTCATGTTATGCCCTTTTGATATAAATTCTAAGATGTATAAAACAGGTGACTTGGTGAGGATGTTACCTGATGGAGTACTTGATTTTGTTGGCCGTAAAGATAACCAAGTTAAAATACGTGGCCATCGCATTGAATTAGAAGAAATAGAATGCGCGCTGGAATCGCATTCAGAAATTTGGAAAGCTGTAGTATTAGCACCTTATACTCAGCAAGGGCATCGTCAGCTTATTACATATTTTGTGCCCCAAAAAATCGACAATAAAGTGGAAATCGCAAGTATTAGATCTTATTGTAAGACAATTTTGCCAGACTATATGATTCCTGGCATTATTATTCAATTGGATTCTCTTCCATTAACATCTCATGGTAAAGTAGATCGTAAAAAATTATCTGAATTTCCTATAAACGAAAGCGCCACGACTACCTTAGAATCTCATAATTTAAATGAAATCGAAAAAACTTTGCTTAAAATTTGGGAAAATGTCCTCAGAATAAAAAATATACAGCCTAATGACAATTTCTTTGATCTAGGTGGGGATTCTATAATGATCATGCAAATGATCTCTGAAGCGGCAGAAAATAAAATAGTTCTAAGTCATTCGCTTATATTGCAACATCCAACAATCCAGTCGTTGGCTTCTTTAGTTCAAAACCAAGATTACACTCAACAAGAAGATCTTATTGACCAAATGCCATTCGATTTATCGGCGATTCAATCTTGGTACTTTGATCAATCATTGAAAAATCCTAATTATTTTCATCATTTATTTCATAGTCCTTTAAAAGAAACGATTGATGTCGATTATTTAAAAAAAGCAATTGATTACTTAGTAGAATACCATGATGTATTTCAATTAAGATTCTTCAAAGAAAATGAAAAATACAGACAGTATTATACGAAAGAAAAACAATTTTCTATTGTGGATGAAGTTGATATAAAAGGCTTGTCCCAAGATGAGGCCGATAAAGTTATTAATGATTACAAAGATCAATTATGCAATTCTATCGATATTCACAACGGACCATTGATAAAAGCCATATTATTTACGGATGGGAAAAAACCCAAAAATCTGATGATAGTAATTCATCATTTAATCATAGATGGAATATCTTGGCGTGTACTTATTAATGACCTTTCTAGAATATATATAGGATTATTAGGACAAGGATCATATAATTTGCCCTCTAAAGGTTCATCTTTCAAAACCTGGGTTACTAAGACAAGAGAATATGCTTTAAGCAAAAATTGTCTTCAAGAAACAAAATATTGGTTCGATACCGTTAAAAGCAATTTTTCTCTTCCTATAGATTATCAAAAAGGTCCTAATATTGAGGCTAGTAATAGGATCTTGCGTAAAACTTTAAGTCCTGAAATCACACAAGGCATATTAAAAACTATCCCTCATGTTTTGCATGTAGATATTAATGATATATTATTAACTGCATTATTTCAAGCTATCTTTAAATGGTCCGGTCAATCTGAAATTATTTTAGAATTAGAAGGACATGGTAGAGAAGATATTACTTCTGGCAACTTCGCTAGAACTGTGGGTTGGTTTACCGGACTGTTCCCGGTCTCTTTATGTAACCAATCAGAATCATTAAAAGTATGTTTATTTGAAATTCAAACACAGCTTAAAAATATTCCTGTAAAAGGAGTTGGTTACGGAATTTTAAAGTTTTTTAATGACAAGGTCTCTCGCGAAAATTTAAATCCAAGTACTAATATACCGATTAGATTCAACTATCTTGGACAATTTGATCAAAATTCAGACAATGACCATTTATTTGAGTTTGTTGAAGAGCCATTTTCTTCTCCAAGTGATCCTGATAATGAACGTACGCATTTATTGGTTATTGAATCATGGGTTACTCAAGGCCAATTTCAAGTTGCCTGGCACTATAGTGACAATTATCATTGTACTGAAACAATCGAAAAATTAGCACTGGATTTTAACGAAACTCTCGAAAATCTTGTTAAAGAAGCCCAAATTGATGATGTAAATATTTCATTAACTCCGTACAATTTAAAAGAACTTAATGAAATATTGCCAAATATTAAAAATGTTCAAGCTGTTTATCCATTGATACCTATTCAGGAAGGACTACTATTCCATACCATACGAGACCCCAAATCTCGCGCTTATTTTATTCAGACTTACTGGAATTGCAAAGGATACGATGCTAAAATCATGTTAGCCGCATGGGAAACTTTATTAATGAATCATGAGTTATTTAGAGCCAATTATCTATGGGAAGGATTAAACTATCCTATACAAGTTATTTATAAAAAGATAGAAATGTTACTTGTTGAAGAAGATTGGAGCACATTTACACCTGAAGAACAAGAAATAAAATTGCATGAATATTTAATACAAGATCGCACTATAGGGATAGATCTTGAAAAAGCTCCTTTAATGCGTCTTTCAGCTATTCGATTATCAAAGGATGAACATTTGATTCTTTGGAGTTTTCATCATATTATTATAGATGCATGGAGTGTTTGTAAAGTACTTAAAGAGGTGGATTATTATTACTCTGCTTTGTCTTCGAGCAATGAAATTGTATCGAAAGAATCGGTATTATTCGGTAATTATGTAGGATGGTATAAACGCTACAATCATAGTAACAACAAATCATTTTGGGAAAAGTACTTAGATGATTTTACCGTTCCTAATCAAATTTCTATTCAAAAACAAATTGATTTAAAAAGTATAAATCAAGCTTCATATGGTCAATTTGATTATGATTTGTCTCAACAACTATCGCAATCACTCAATCAATTTGCCAAAGATAATAGGCTAACACTCAATACAGTTCTGCAGGGCATGTGGGCTTATTTGTTAAGTATTTACTGTAATACTTTAGATGTTGTTTTTGGCCTTATCGTTTCAACACGCCCGTCAGAAATTAAAAATGTAAATAATATCGTTGGACCACTCATTAATACTCTACCTTTTAGAATCATAATCGATAAAAATGTTTCCTTGTTAGATTATTTTAGGGCAGTACAGAATAATCTAGCTGATATTGTAGATTACAGTTTTTACTCGCATATTGAAATTCAAAGAGGATCGCAGGTTACTGCTGGCAACAATCTTTTTAATTCATCTTTTGGTTTCGAAAGTCAGCAAGTTAAAGAATTAGAAAAAAATCTTTCTAATTTTTATAATATTAAAGTTAACGAAGTTACGCACTATCCATTATCGCTTTATATAGTGCCTGGAGAATGCATTCAATTTAAAGTCAGTTACGATGAAAATTTATATAATAAAAAAGATGTGAAAAATCTTATTAATCATTATATGAATTTGTTATCGAATTTGATAAAGAATAATATTATTTTACTTAATCAATTGAGTTGTTTGAGCCCTGAGGAATTTAGACAAATAACGGTGGATTGGAATCAAACGGATTTAGCACTTCCCCAGAACACTTTATTTATAGATGTTTTTGAAAAGCAAGTATCAGAAAATCCAACAGCTACTGCTATTATTTACAACAATGACACCATTTCTTACACAGAGCTTAATAATCGAGCCAATCAATTAGCTCATTACCTTAAAAAATTAAACATAAAAAATAATAATTTAGTCGGTATTTGTTTAGATCGTTCCCCAGAAATGCTGATTGCTATTCTTGGAGTTTTAAAAGCTGGAGCAGCTTATGTTCCTTTAGATCCTATTAATCCATCAGAGAGATTAAATTATATAATAGAGGACTCAAAAGCTTCAATAGTTATTTTATCTAGCAAATATAATTCGTTAATAAATTTTTCAAATATTAAAAAAATAAGAATCGACTTAGAGTGGAATTTTATCAGTGAAAATCAAACCAATAATTTAAACCATGCATATAATCCCGAAAATTTAACGTATGTAATGTATACATCAGGTTCTACAGGAAAGCCCAAAGGTGTGATGGTGCATAATTTAGGATTTTTTAATTATTTATATTCGATTGCAAAAATTTTTGGGGTTCAAAAAAAATGCAATGCACCTGTACTTACAAGTTTTGCATTTGATGCAACTGTAACAAGTTTATTTCTTCCATTACTCACTGGAGGAATTATAACTTTAATACCACAAAATGAAATCGATACTTTATATAAACTATTGCTATCAAAAAACTATTATCATGTGATTTCATTTACCCCTGCTTTTTTACAAGTATTGGGAAATTTATTTGAATCCAATTTGGTAACCGTCAAAAACGTTGGAATTTTTGCAATGATAGGCGAAGTACTCAATGAAAAAGTATTGGAATTATGGAGAAGCATCGCACCAGGAACAAAATTTTTTAATATATATGGTCCAACTGAAACCATTGTTAGTTCTACTTTTTATGACGCCACTGCTTCTGATTCTGAAAGAACTTCTGTTCCAATTGGTTGGCCAATTAATAATACACAAATTTACATTTTAAATGAATATATGCAACCAGTTCCTCCGGGAATAATTGGAGAACTTTATATTGGTGGATTTGGAGTTACTCATGGATATTTAAATAAACCTGAGTTAACTAGTGAAAAATTTATTGCAGATAAATTTAGTATTTGTGCTAATGCTAAATTGTTTAAAACGGGTGATCTTGCTCGTTTTCAAGAGAATGGGATTCTCGAATTTTTAGGCAGAAAAGACGATCAAGTAAAAATTCGAGGCTACCGAATTGAACTACAAGAAATTGAATCTATTTTATTACAACATTCATCAATTAAAGAAGCTATAGTTTGTGTCTATAATGGATCTTATGAAAATTCATGTTTAGTTGCTTATATTGTATCTCAGGATAATCAAAAATTAAATATTGAAAACATTCGCAATCATCTTTCCAATTTTCTTCCGCAATATATGTTGCCAAGCTATTACATTATTCTGGATAAATTACCCTTAAATATAAATGGAAAGGTCGATCGCAAGAAGCTTCCTAAGCCTAAAGAATCTCTGTTGAGTGAAGCGTGTGTAGCTCCTCGTAATGCTCAAGAACAAAAGTTAGCGAATATATGGGGTAAAATTTTGCAAAAATCATCTGTAGGAATTAATGATAACTTTTTCGACCAGGGAGGGGATTCTATAACTGCAGTACAATTTATAGCGCAAATTCGTAAAGAATTCGGAATAGAAGTCAGTATTCGTAGTATCTTCGATGCTCCAACAATAGAACAACTAAGTGAATTACTTACGAAATATTCGGATATCCATTCCATTGTACATAGTAAAGTTTATTTTTCTGGCCCTTCATTTATTATACCTTTGCAATTAAAAGGGAATAAGAAACCGCTTTTTTTAATCCATCCTATGGGAGGAACTGTATTTTGCTATCTTCCATTACGTAATTATATTCAAGATCGGCCAATTTATGGTATTGAAGATCCAGGTATTAATACGGTTGCCCCAAGTTTTAATTCTTTTGAAGAGTTAGCGACTTATTATATAAAGGGTATCAAGCAACTTCAACCTGAGGGGCCTTACTTTATTGGTGGAGCATCGTTAGGGGGGTTAATTTCTTTAGAAATTGTTAATCAACTTAATGCAACTAGTGAAAGTGTTGAATTCATAGGACTTTTTGATTCTTGGGCTTTATATCCTGAGAAAACTAATCAAAAGGATTGGTTTGAAAAGCATACACAAGAACTACACGAACAAATGAATAAACAACTTGTTGAAGTAGGTTTAAACCCCAAAGATTCTTGGTTTAATCTTCAATGGCAGAGAAAGAAACTGACTTTGAAATATAAGTTGCCTAGCATCAACAATAAGGTTACTCTTTTTAAGGCAGAGACTCTTTTAAATGATCTTGATTTTCACGATAGTCCTACAAATCTTTGGGACCATTATTGTAGGAATTTAGAAGTCCATCTTGTTCCTGGTGATCATTACTCTATGTTTAATGAGCAAAATTTTGAAAAATTAGGAAATTGTATTAGGAATTGCTTAGTTCAATGCCAACACCTATAAGACATATTGTTTTACCTTGAGCATTCACAATAGGATATCTAACAATAGCTTGATGTACAGGAGGAGCATCCGCACCTTGTGGTAATAGAACTTCAATTCTATATTCAGGAGTTTGGGTTTTTATGACTTCTCGATCTTGTTCATAAATTTTATGCGCTTCAAACTCGGACCAATTATTCATTTTAAATATATCAAGTAGAGTTCTTCCTGCAAGTTCATCGGAAGATTTTACTTTACCAAGATGACATGCCCAAGGATTCCCTCCCCTATAAATTTGATCTGTATCCATCCAAAAAATACTGGCCTCAACTACGTTAAACGCATCTTCCAAAGTAAAATTCATAGGTGTGAAATTCTGAGAAAATGATTCTTTGGATAAGATTTTTTTATTATCGATTTCCGAAGAAATCGAAGAAAAATTCATTTTGATCATATCGTATAACCCTTTGGGGCACACAGGACTTGCAATTGGTTGACATATGATTCTATAAAATACCGATTCATTATTTTGATTTTTAATTAATAATTTTTCTTCTATTTCATATTTATTACCTGAGAGTATAAATTTAATTTGATCTTGAATTAATGAATAAATTTTTTTATCACATATTTCTGAAAAACTTTTTTCTAATGCTTGATTTCTAGATTTTTCGAATAATTTTTCAGCTGCCCGATTTATTTCTTTAATTGTCAATATATTAGAAAGTACAATTTGAGGTTCATGATAATTCTCAAAATTTATAAATGACGGCACATCTAACAATGGATTAATTACTTTTGATGACTCATTCAAAAAAGAATCATTAAATTTAGGATAAGGACCTAAATTTTTATCTGGTATACCTATGACTAATACACCCATTTGTTTCCCATCAAAAATATATTGTTTTCTTCCAACTAAATGTATTATCTCTCCGCTTTTTCTTGATATTATTTCATTAAAGGATAGCGACTTTTTTGTCTTTAAGACTTCCATGCACGATGCATCCATTTGAACAGCTCTTTTTTCCGGCCAATCAAGCATTTTGCCTATATTGATCATATTTTTTCTAATAAAATCCTGTTTTGATTCTAATTCAAAAAGTAGTAGAGTTTGTTTATTACATCCTTGAAAATTTAAATTTCCATCCATCCAAAAAATAACAGCAGGGATATTTTTCAATATAAATTCAGGGGATAAATTAGGGCTATTATCATCCATACATAGATAAGCTTAAATATATAATCTTTTAAAAGTCAATAAGGTAACTCTATTTTTCTAAAAACCTCTTTTAACGATATGATGTTCATGAAATTATTATGTAAATAGTCGTATTTTTCTGAAAACTCCTATTGAAATTAAATCCGTGGAGGCCTTATTAGTATTATTGGGCTTTGCTTAATGATTTTTTCTGAATTTACATCCCTCGAAAATAAACCCTTTTGGTTTATTATGAATGGACTTCTCTTAACTTTTGGAGGTACGTTATGCGCATCTCTAGGTCAAATTATTTTTATTGCAAATCTTAAACGTGGACTTCCTATTACTCAAACAAACGCATTTGGATTTATCTATGATGGTATTTTACTTGCAATAACAGCATTTTTTCTAAAACAAGCGTCTACATTTGATTTATCACCAACTTATATTTGGTCGCTAGGATATTTAACACTGATCGGGACTTGTTTGGATTTATAATTTATTTTATATTAGCAAGGCGTATCGGATTAGACAAAAGCGCATATGTTTTTGTACTAGCTCCGATACTTGCCATGATATTCTCAAGTTTTCTAGAAAAGCTAACATGGACACCAAGCATCATAATTGGACTTTTTCTAGTTTTAATTGGAAACATTATTGTAATGACTAGGGAGTGTCCCTAATTAAAAATCGATATTTTTTAATATTGACTTTCTTGAACTATCAAGGGACATTGCGCTTCTATGAAAAACGAAAACCAAACAAATCAGAAAAGTATTAATTTACGAAATCATTTCCCTATTATGATTTATTGGATGGACAGAGGTCATGTTTTTCGAGGCAGTAACTTAGAAACCTGTCGTATTACAAGTGAGATGCTTAACCCAAAACATAGTTTGAAACTACCCATGTTCAATAAATATGGAGAGGTAATTGGTCTAATAGCATTTCAAATTCCAAATAATGCATTTGCTAAACAATCTGTTAATTTTTTTATAGGTAATGAAAGTCAAAATAATATTAATTTACAATTTGTATTTGAAAATGCTCCTGTTGCTTTTTGGATAATGGACAAGAACGGTGTTTTTATCGATGGCAACCATCAAGCTTTTCGAGCTGCTGGAGTTAATTCTCTTGAAGAATTTAATGGGAAAACCATGCTTGATTTTGCTGCAATGAATGGTTGGGCGTTAGAAGAAGCTCAAGAGTTTCACAATATCATTCAACAAATTCTTCAGACTGGAATAGAAGAATCTCATGTTGAGACCTCGGAATATTATAATAACAATGAACCAACATTTATGCGCCAAAGTGCGTGGGCTCTAAGACCTATTTTAAATGCTGATTGTCAGGTTATTGCGATTGCAGGTGCTAGTTTTTTTAATGACGAACAAACACAGAATAAACAATTTATTATACCAGAAAACAAAATAGCAGGTTTTTTGGGCCAAAAACAATAAGGTTCAATCTTAAGTTTTTGAATAATGAATTTTAATTTTTAAAACAATTCAACTAATGTACAAGAAGATCTTGATACAAATTCATCTAATATTCTCGATTATTGTAAAGTAATAAACCCAGGCTATATACCTAATATGAAAAAAGAAATAAACAATTTAACCAAAAATGCTAAAAATCGTTTTGAAGTACTCGATAAATTTACACTAGCATCCCATAGGATTTGAAAAATAGGATAAAAAAAGGTTGGTTTTTTAGATTTATTATACAATCAGCTGGTATGAATAAATTAATAATTTTTATAACGATAATAATATTACTTTCGGTCTCATTTGTATCTCATGGGGTTTCTAATGACAACGCTGTTAATGTATACTATCATCCTGTGCAAGAAGTTGAAGTCGATGAATTGCCAGAATGGATTGTAGATATAGAGGTTAAAGGAGAATTTTCGCAGTTGCCGATAGTATTTAGGGGTGCGGCAAAGAATTGGAAGGCGATGGAGTGGACGCCAGAGTCTTTGGAGGCTCGTGGGTTTTATGGGGTTAAT
>Ga0207144_1078_pt2 | contig 17649 bp, 19 predicted proteins | sample Alteio_BWMinHeat_FD_153583 | JGI IMG/M metagenome (GOLD analysis project Ga0207144, IMG submission 153583) | Enriched cells from forest soil in Barre Woods Harvard Forest LTER site, Petersham, Massachusetts, United States -... | ecosystem: Environmental > Terrestrial > Soil > Temperate forest >...
CTCTTTCCGTTGTTAGAGTTAGCATTGAAAATAGTGTCTCAACAACCGGAATTGAATTGATGAATCTTCAGAACAGAATTGAGGCCTACAAAAAAACAAATGCTATGCTTTCTGAGAAATACTTAGAAGATTCATCATTAACAACTATAGCTGCAAAGGCCAAAGAAAAAGGTTTTATTGATGCTAAAGATCAAGTTTACCTATCAACTCCATTACCATTGGCTTTAAAGCAATGAGTTGGCGATACCGTTTTAGTTTATTTGTTTTTCTCTTCCTTTTTCTTCTTGTCGTACTCAGACTTTTTTACTGGCAAGTTGTTCGTGCTTCAGAGCTTAATGCTCTGGGACAAGCTCAGTATGGTAGTACAGTCAGTTTGAGTGCCCAAAGAGGTGTTATAAAAACCTCAGATGGTTTTGCAATTGCCGGCAACAAAATTTCATACCTTCTTTTCGCAAACCCCAAAGAAATAGGAGATGAAAAAAACTTAGTAGGTAAATTATCTGAAATTCTGGGGACGAAACAAGCTTCAATTAGTTCAAAACTTCTTCCTGAGAGATTTTGGGTCCCTATTCAAACTCAGGTTGATGAAAAGGCAAAAGAAAAAATAGAATTATTAAAATTTCCTGGCGTTGGCTTTGAAGAACAAACAACAAGATTTTATCCTGAAGCTTCAATGGCTGCAAAGCTTTTGGGGTTTGTGGGAAAAGATGATAACGGAGAAGATAAGGGATATTTTGGTTTGGAAGGATATTATGACAGGCAATTAAGAGGTAAATCTGGTCAGGCAATTGTTATCCATGATGCCTCAGGGCGTCCAATTCTTTCCAAGCTTAGTGATAGCACAGGAAAGGTAGACGGGCGTGACTTAACGCTTCATGTAGACCGTTCAATACAATTTATGTTGGATAGTACGCTTAAAGATGGAATTGAGCAATATGGTGCTGCATCAGGAATGGCAGCTGTTATGGATCCAAAGACTGGCGGAATTCTTGCAATGTCATCTTTTCCAACATTTGATCCAAGGAGCTATCAAGATTTTGGTAATGACCTTTACAGAAACCCATTTATTTCAGATACTTACGAACCTGGAAGCACATTTAAGCCGCTTATTATAGCCTCAGCTCTTGATGCAAGCCTGATCAAACCTGACACAAAATGCCCTATTTGCGCAGGTCCCGTCTTAATCGGTGGTTATGAAATCCACACTTGGAATGATGAATATAATGAGAATGAGTCAATGACAGACGTAATAGTCCACTCCGATAATACAGGTATGGTTTATGTTGGAGAGAAGCTTGGACTTGATCGTATGGTTTCCTATATTGATAAGTTTGGAATTGGGAATTTGACCGGAGTTGACCTTCAGGGAGAAGTGTCCCCATTTGCCCGCCAAAAAGAAAACTGGTACCCCATTGACGTAGCAACAGCAAGTTTTGGTCAGGGAATTACCGTGACACCAATTGAGCTTCTAAGCGCATTCTCGGCAATTGCAAACAATGGTAAGAGAATGGAGCCGCACGTAGTTTCGAAAATCACGACTTCTGACGGGCAAACAATAGATATCCCTCCTAAAGTTTTGAGTCAACCAATTTCAGAAAGAGCAGCTAAAATTACCACAGAGATGATGGTAAACGCGGTTGACAATGGAGAAGCAAAATTTGCAAGACTCAAAGGTTATAGAATTGCTGGAAAGACCGGAACCGCACAAATTCCTCTTGCCGGACATTATGATCCCACTAAAACAATAGCATCGTTCATCGGATTTGCCCCAGCCGATGATCCTAAGTTCTTAATGCTTGTTGTTATTAACCGCCCAACTAGTTCAATTTATGGAGCAGAAACAGCAGCACCCATTTTTTTTAAAGCAGCTAGAAATATTTTAACCTACTATGGCATCCCACCAAGTAATTAGAGAATTACCTAATTACAGTTCCGTTTGGGACTTTGGATTTGGGTTTGAGTGGTTGAGGTTTCTTGCCATCAGTAGCTAGAATCATGCCTTGGGACTCCTCTCCCATAATTTTGCGAGGCTCAAGATTAAAAACAAAAACAAATTGTTTGTCTTTAAGATTAATTGGCTTATACCACTCTTTAATTCCTGAAAGTATATTACGAGTTCCTTTTTCTCCAAAGTCAACAGTAAGGCGCAGTAGTTTATCGCTTCCCTCTTTTTCAGTGCATTCTATAATAGTCCCAACGCATAAGTCTATTTTTGAAAAATCTTCGTAATTAATTTGAGGCTTCATAGTTATATTCTATCATAAGTGCCTTTTTGCTATACTATTAGTCTATGATTGGACGAACTCACGATTTGGCTGCCTTTACTGCTTTAGGCTTGGTTGTTGCGACAGAACCTTTACCCAAGATTTCCTTGGCAACAGCAATGGTTGCGCTATTTGCAAACATGATTGGTGGAATTGCACCAGATATTGACCAGCCAACAGCACCATTTTGGAAAAATTTGCCAATAGGTAAGTATGCAGGACGAACTTTTGATCGTCTTTTGGGTGGACATCGTTTTCTCTCACACTCTCTTATTGGTTTGATAATTTTTGGACTAGGCTGGCATTATTTACTTATTATTTTAATGCCAAGTTTTCCTTACATAAATATGGATATAGTTTGGTGGGCTTTTATGATCGGATTTTTATCTCACCTTGTTATGGATTCTTTTACGCGGGAAGGAGTCCCATGGCTTTTGCCAATACCTTTCAAATTCGGAATTCCCCCGCTTACTACACTGCGCGTCTCAACAGGTGGATTAATTGAAAAATTTATTATTTTCCCTAGCCTAATTCTCCTAAACATTTTTATTTATAAAGTTTATTATGTTAAGCTACTAACTTTTCTGCACCAATACATAAAATAAAATATGTGGCAAAAAGCTAAAAATCAATACCATCTCTCCCAGGCAATGCTTGCAAACATAATTTACTGGTTTCCGGCCAGAAAATTAAAAGTAATTGGTGTTACTGGAACTGATGGGAAAACTACAACTGTTAGTCTTATCTATCATGTTTTGCAAAAAGCAGGATACAGAGCTTCGTTAATTTCATCAGTTGGAGAAATTATAAATAATAAGCAATCAGAGATTGGATTTCACGTCACAACTCCTGGAAGATTTGCTCTTCAAGCACATCTTAAAAGAGCACGAAAGGAAGAGGTTGAATATGTTGTTTTAGAATTAACCTCGCATGCTCTTGATCAATATAGAGCTTTTGGTGTTCCAATAGAAGTTGGAGTTCTGACAAACATTAGCAATGAGCATTTGGATTATCATGAAACTTATGAAAAATACATAAAAGCAAAATTAAAATTGCTTAAAAAAGCAAAAATAGCAGTTGTTAATAAAGACGATAAGTCTTATAAATTTGTAAAAAACCCTTTAAAACACAAAAAGGTTATTACTTATGGACTCAAAAAGGACGCAGATATAAATCCTCATAATTTCCCTTTTAAGACAAAACTTATTGGTCAGTTTAACAATTATAATTGTTTGGCTGCAATTTCGACGCTGATGCAATTGCATATTTCAGAGCAGGAAATAAGACAGGGTCTTTTAAGCTTTAAAGCACCAAGCGGAAGACAAGAAGTTGTTTATCAAAAGGACTTTAGTGTTATCAATGATTTTGCACACACCCCTAACTCTTTTGTAGTCATACTTCCTGAAATGAAGAAACTCACCAGAAATAAATTAATTCACGTTTTTGGATCTGCTGGGAAAAGAGATAAATATAAAAGACCTGAGATGGGAAAAATTTCATCAATGTATGCAGACATTATTATTCTAACAGCTGAGGATCCAAGGGATGAGAATCCGGAAGATATCAATCAACAAATAATCTCTGGAATAAACGACTCTAATTTTGCAATCGTCAATTATAATGCCCTGAAAGATAGGGAGGTTTATCTTAATGAAAAAAATAAATATATAATCTCTGTTCCAAACAGAAGGCAAGCAATTGAGTTTGCTATTTCAATTGCCAAAAAGGGAGATTTAGTTCTTCTGACTGGAAAAGGTCATGAACAATCTATAAATTATGGAAAAGGCGAGGAGCCATGGGATGAGAAAGAGGAAGTACTTAAAGCTATAAAAAATAAAAAAAGCATGATACTAAATGAAAACATTGCAATTTAAATTATTGATATCTGAAAAAGATATAGATCACGCTATTTCAAGTAGGGATTTTGGTTCAATGAAAAACAAAGACGGAACTATTGATTATACTAACTTAAATAAATTTTTAAAGACTGTAGATATTCCAATTAACCCTGTTTCCATGGAGCAGGTACACGGCGAAAGGATAGGCGTTGTTAACGATAATAAACTCGCGTTAATAGAAAATGTTGATGGGTTAATTACTAACAAAAAGAATATCGCGCTTTGTGTATTTACAGCAGATTGTCTGCCAATATTGTTTTTTGATAAAAACAAAAAGATTATTGCAATTGTACATGCGGGACGAAAAGGTTTATTAAAAGGGGTAATAGAAAATATGTTAAAAAAACTTAAAGAGCAGTTTTTAAGTAATCTATTAGATATTATTGTTGGGATAGGACCTGGAATTGAGAAAAAATGCTATCAGGTTGACGGCCAGTTTATTGATATTAGAAAAATTGCAATCGAGTTATTATTAAATAATGGAATTAAGAAAGAGAATATAGAAAATCTGGATATCTGCACAAAATGTAATAAAGATTTGTTTTATTCTTATAGAGGAGAAAATAATAATAATCGCTTTGTAAGTGTCATAAGCATGTCATGAAAAAATTAAGAATTCATTTCGTTGGAATAAAGGGTGTTGGAATGACACCTCTTGCAATAATTGCAAAAGAGGCAGGATTTACTGTTTCAGGATCAGATATTGAAGATGAATTTATAACAGATCCTGTATTAAAGAGAGCGGGAATTGTGCCTTATATTGGTTTTTCGAAAGAACATGTTTTATCTCCTGATTTGGTTATAATAACAGGCGCTCATAACGGGTTTGATAATGTTGAAACAAAAGAAGCGCAAAAGCGCCATATTAAAGTGATTACGCAAGGCGAGGCGGTTGGGTTATTTATGAATGGAGAAATTTTTGGCAAAAAATTTATCGGGATCTCAATTGCCGGAACTCATGGAAAAACTACAACAACTGCCATGGTTGCTACAATTCTTAAGGAAAATAAATTAGACCCATCCTATATTATAGGTACTGGAGACGTTGGATTGTTTGGAGCTCCAGGGCATTTAGGTAAAGGTAAATATTTTGTCGCAGAAGCTGATGAATATGCAACTGAACCAAAATACAATAAAAAAGCAAAATTTTTATGGCAATTTCCTAAAATTCAGGTGATAACAAATATTGAATTTGACCATCCAGATATTTATAGCTCAATTGATGATATTCGTAAATGCTATTTAGAATTTAGTAATCAGCTGCCAAAAAATGGTATTTTGATTGCATGCGGAGACGACCGCGAAGTAAAAAAACTTCTTAAAGACTATCAGGGTAATGTTATTAGCTATGGATTTAATTCTGATAATAATTATGTGCTTGAAAATGTCCATATTTCAGGTATGCATATGTTCTTTAGTATAAGTTCTAACGGAATGTTACTTTCAGATTTTATGCTTAAAGTAGTTGGGGAACATAATGCCCTCAATGCACTAGCATCCATTATTGTCTCTTTGGAGTGTGGTTTATCTATTGATAAGATAAAAAACGGTTTACTCACATTTAACGGCTCAAAGCGCAGACTAGAGTTTATTGGAGAATTACTAACAGGTGCCAAAGTTTATGATGACTACGCTCATCATCCAACAGAAATCAGAAAAACCCTTACAACCCTTAGAAAACAATACCCAAACAAAAAAATAGTGTCTGTTTTCCAACCGCACACATATTCGCGTACGAAGACGCTTTTTAATGAGTTTTCAAGAGCATTTGATAATATTGAGGATCTCTCGGTTATTGTTAGTGATATTTATGCCTCTCTTCGTGAACAAGCAGATCAAGAAATAACTGCTAAAAAACTTGTTGATGCAATTATGCTGTCAAAACAAGATGTTCAATATCTCTCAAGCCTTGATAATGTGATACAATATATCAACCAAAAAAGGCTCCGCTCAGATACCATTCTTGTTACTATGGGGGCCGGAGATATTTATAAAATTCATTCTCAATTAAAATTTGCATGAATATGGAAAAGTTTGTTATTAAAGGTGGAAGAAAATTAAAGGGTACTGTTGGTGTTTTTGGCGCAAAAAATGCTGCACTTAAAGCGTTAGTTGCTGCGTGTCTGACTGATCAGAAAGTAATAATACACAATGTTCCATTAATAACTGATCTTATTGTTATGGCAGATATCCTCAAAGAACTTGGAGCAAGAGTTTCATTTAACGACCATACAATGACAATTCAAATGAAAAAATTTGCTCACTCATCTATTCCACTTGATAAAGCAGCCCTAGTAAGAGCCTCATCAATGTTTCTAGCTCCTTTACTTGCACGTACTGGTGAGGCAATAATTCCAAATCCTGGGGGATGTCGTCTTGGCGCCCGGCCAATAGACAGGATAGTTAATGGAATTAGAAAAATGAATGTTAAGATAACCTATCATAGTGGAGATGGTTATTTTCATGCAAAGACAACCGGATTAAAAGCTGTAAATTATCGTTTCTTAAAAAGCACCCACACTGGAACTGAGACCATGATTTTAGCAGCTGTATTGGCAAAAGGAACCACAGTTCTTAATAATGCAGCAGAAGAACCTGAGATTGATGATGTTATTAGTCTACTAAATGCAATGGGCGCAAGAGTTATGCGTACAGCAGCGCGTCAAATTACTATAATTGGTGTTAAGAAACTCAATGGAGCAGAGTTTAGAATAAGTCCTGATAGGATTGAAGTTGTCACATTTGCAATTGCCGCAATTATAACAGGGGGAGATATTCTTATTAAGAACGCACATCTTGCAAAGATTGAGCCGTTTCTTCAAAAGTTAAAAAAAACAGGTGCAGGTTACGAGATTAAAGATAATGGCGTAAGGTTTTATGCAAATGGAACCTTAAAAGCTGTTGACATAACAACAGGAGTTCACCCAGGATTTTTAACAGACTGGCAGGCTTTATGGGGAGTATTGATGACGCAAGCAAAAGGTCAATCAACGATTCATGAAACCGTTTTTGAAAGTAAGCTTGGTTACGTTGAGGATTTGGGAAGAATGGGTGCAAAAGTAGAACTTTTTAATCCCAATGTTTCAAATCCTGAAAAAGTTTATAATTTCAACCTTTCCGATGATAAGCCAGAGTATTATCATGCTGTAAAAATTACAGGTCCAACTCCTCTTCATAATGCAGTTATGGAAACATTTGATATTAGGGCTGGTGCGGCTGTTGTTCTTGCAGCGCTTATTGCACAAGACACCTCAACCATTTTTGGTATTGAAAAACTTGACCGTGGTTATGAAGATTTTGAAAAAAGACTTCAGAAGCTCGGGGCAGATATTCAGAGGACTGATGAGGAATAGTTATGAAAAAAAATAAAAAGCTTGGGGCAATCATTCTGGCAGCAGGTAGGGGAAAAAGAATGAATTCTAAAATAGTAAATAAAGTAACCCTTCCGCTTGCTAACAAACCTCTAATTCTTCACTCAATTGAGCTTTTGGAAAAGATGGACTTTGCACAAATTATTGTAGTCGTTGGTTTTGCTAAAGAATCTGTTAAGAACATTTTGAAAGATTCAAGGGTTTTATTTGCCGAGCAAAAGAAGCGTTTGGGAACTGCTCATGCTGTCAAATCAGCGCTTTCAAAGCTTAACCCATCAATAACAGATGTTTTAGTCATTCAAGGTGATGATTCACATTTTTATAAACAAGAAACAATTTCCAAATTGACTAATGAGCATTTTTCATCAAACGCGAATATGACATTTCTAACACTTGATGCAGCAAGCCCAACAGGACTTGGGCGGATTGTCAGAAACAAAACAGGAGATGTAGTTGCAATAGTTGAAGAAAAGGATGCAACTGATAAGATCCGGAAGATAACAGAAGTAAACCCGGCGTGTTATATGTTTAGGGTAAGCTTTCTAAAGAAATATTTAGGATCAATTAAAAAAAGTAAAGTAACGGGTGAATATTACCTGACAAGCCTTATTGATATAGCTTTAAAAAATAAAGAAAGTATTAGTACCTTAAAGGAGGGTAAAATGTTTTGGAGAGGAATAAATACAAAAGAGGAATTAGAAGAAGCAGAGAGGATATACGCTAAATTAGTTGAATAGGATCTAGCTATGAGCTATAATTGATCTTTATGGAGAGATTCCTAGGACTTATCATTTCTTCGGCCTTTATAACTGCTATTCTTATTGTGCCTTTTATCGACTTTTTGTACAAGATAAAACTTCGTCGTCAAGCTCAGATCACCAAAGACATGTTTAATAAAAGAGCGCCTATTTTTGATAGATTTAATTCCTGGAAAACCGGTACACCGGTTGGAGGAGGATTACTAATTTTACTAGTTGTGATAATTTGTACATTTTGGGCATATGGCATCTTAAATACTAGTCTTAAGCCTTGGGAAACTTTTATTCTCTTTTTTACGTTTATAAGCTTTGGAATGCTTGGTTTTTATGATGACTTGAAAAAGCTTATTGGGAGAAAGGAAGGATTCTTTGGTTTGAGGTTTAGACATAAATTTCTTATTCAATGGATTTTAGCATTTATTATTGCAACTGTTTTCTATATTCAATTAAGTTACTCTTTTATTTATATTCATGGTTTTGGAATTGTTAATTTTGGCATTTTTTTCATACCTTTTGCAGCGCTTGTTATTGTTGCTTTTACGAATGCTTTCAATATTACTGACGGATTAGATGGATTAGCGTCTGGCCTTTTTCTTATTTGTCTTCTTGCATTTTTGGTAATTAACTCCTCAATTGATCAGCAACTTGGTATATTTATTGCTGTTCTTATTGGAAGCGTTTCGGCATTTCTCTATTTCAATATTTATAAAGCAAGAATTTGGCTTGGAGATGTTGGAACTCTCTCTTTGGGGGCAGTGCTGGCAGTTATTGGTCTTTTAACCGGGAAAGTATTGGCCCTTATGATTATTGGTGGTTTTTTCGTTATAGAAGCAATGTCTTCTCTGATTCAGCTGTTGAGTAAAAAGTATTTGGGCAGAAAGGCTTTTCCTGTTGCTCCATTACATTTGTATTTACAAAATAAAGGCTGGGATGAACCAAAAATTGTCATGCGTGCCTGGTTAATTGGTTTTTTTCTGGCAATTGTTGGTATTTTCATAGCATTTATCTAGTTACTTTCTTCAGAAAGCAAAAAAAAGATTTAAAATAATGAAAAAATTTGATCTGCCCCTTCTGGTAACTATCATTGCTCTAACGCTTTTTGGGCTTCTTATGATTTATGATGCGTCCTCAGTCATTGCTTTTACCAATTTTGGTGATAAGTACCACTACATCAAAGATCAACTGGTGTGGACAGTTTTGGGTTTTATAGCATTTTTTGCTTTTTACCATTTTGATTATCACAGACTATTTAACATGGCTTTGCCATCTCTTTTGACTGCTTTAGTTCTATTATTTCTAGTCTTTCTGCCTGGAATCGGATCGGGCGCAAGAGGAGCAAATAGGTGGATAAACATTGCAAGTTTTAGGCTGCAGCCGGCTGAGTTTGTGAAGCTAGCACTGGCAATTTATCTTGCTGCCTGGTTTTCTCACAAAGAAAAGGGGAGATTTCTGGCTTTTTCTCTTTTGCTTTCAGCTGTTGTTCTTTTGATAGTGCTCCAACCTGATTTGGGAACTGCCACAATTGTATTAGCTGAAGCTGTTGTTGTCTACTTTCTCTCAGGAGGAAGCATTGGCTATTTTTTAATTGCTAGTCCAATTGTTGGATTAATTGGCTTTCTGCTTGTAAAATTTGAGCCGTATAGAGCAGCTCGTTTAACAAGTTTCTTAAGTTTAAATCAGTCGCTTACAAATACTTCATATCACGTAAAACAAATTTTAATTGCTCTTGGATCAGGTGGAATATTTGGCTTGGGTATAGGGAATTCAATTCAGAAATATGCTTATCTTCCAGAAAACGTGACTGATTCAATTTTTCCAATAATTGCCGAAGAGTTTGGTTTTATCGGCGCGACAATCCTTATTATAGTTTTTGCAGTGTTGGTATCCCGGGGATTTTTTATTGCATCTCATGCAAAAGATAAATTTGGAAAATTTTTAGCAGGAGGAATAATTTCTTTTATTGCTATTCAAATTATTATTAATCTTGGCGCAATGACTGCATTATTTCCCCTAACTGGCGTGCCGCTTCCGTTTATATCCTTTGGCGGCTCAGCATTAATTGTAGACCTTGCGGCAATGGGAATACTTCTTAATATCTCAAAGCAGGCAAATCAATAAAACTTATCTGTTATACTTGAGCTAATGGATTATAAAACCTTTGCTATAGATTTAGCTTATAAAGCCGGGGAAATTATGCGCAAAAATTTTTCCCTTGGAATGAGAAAGGAATGGAAGGAAAATAATACACCCCTTACTATTTCAGATACTCTCATTAATAAAATAGTTATAGAATCTGTCAAAAAACAATTTCCAGGACATGCTGTGGTTGGGGAGGAAGAAAGTTTTTTACAAGTTAGCGATTATGTCTGGTTATGCGACCCCATTGATGGGACAATCCCTTTTTCCCACGGGATCCCTGTGTCTACATTTTCTCTTGCACTAGCACATAAGGGGGTACCAATCTTTGGCGTTGTTTATGATCCATATATGGATAGACTTTTTGTTGGCGAAAAGGATAAGGGAGCATATCTTAATAACAAATTGATAAATGTTTCAAGTAAATCAACTCTTAAAAATGCCGTCTTAAATGTTGAAGGGAAAAGCATTTCAGAACAATCAGCATTTGTAAAAAACGAATTGCTTAAAAAAGGCGTAAAGATTGTCAGTCTTGCATCATTTGCATATTGTGGTGTACTTGTTGCAGCTGGGGAGTTTTCTGCATCAATATTTTTTCCTGATAATCCTTGGGATGTTGCAGCAGTTAAGGTGATTGTTGAGGAAGCAGGGGGGAAATGTACTGACCTTCAAGGAAATGATCAATATTATGACAAAAAAACAAATGGTTTTATTGCGAGTAATGGTCCTGTACATGCAGAACTTGTTGAGCTTATAAAACAATCTATTAATACTTAATTCTTTCTTGAAAAGCCCCTTGGATGATATACTATTAGATATGAAACTTTTGATCGTTGCAGGTGGTGGTGGGCATTTTGCGCCTGCTCTTGCGGTGATTGAAAAACTTCCCAAAAACATTGATGTTTTGGTGGTTGGAAGAAAGTATGTTTTTGAAGGCGATAAGTCATTATCACTTGAGTATCAAACAGCAACTAATTTGGGTATCCCCTTTAAGCCTCTAACGACCGGCCGGTTACAGAGAAAATTTACACGCTATACAATTAATTCTCTTTTGAAAATTCCGGTAGGTTTAACACAAGCGACAAGTATTCTTGCTAAGTATAGGCCCGATGTTGTTTTATCATTTGGCGGATATGTGTCAGTACCTATAACATTAGCTGCTTTTATTCTTAGAATTCCTATTGTTATTCACGAGCAGACTCTTGGGGCAGGAGTGGCTAATAAGCTAGTTGCAAAATTTGCTAAAAAAATTTGTATTTCCTGGGAACAATCGCTTAGCTTTTTTCCACTTGCAAAAGTAATTCTTACAGGAAATCCTTTGAGAAAAGAGTTCATTGACGGGGATTTCAAGACAAGAAAATCTAGGGAAAATTTACCAGTACTTTATGTAACAGGAGGCAGTTCAGGGTCTCATGCAATAAATGTTTTGATTGAGGGTTGTATTGAAAAACTTTTGTGTAAATACAGCGTAATTCATCAATCAGGAGAAACGAAAAAATATAATGATTTTGAGCGTCTTACAAAATTACAGGATAAACTTCCCGAAGAATTGAAAAAGAGATACACGTTGGTAAAATTTATTGAACCCTCAAAAGTTGCTGATTTTTTAAGTATTGCCGATTTGGTTATTTCGCGTTCAGGTATGAATACGGTGACAGAGCTTTTGTTTTTTGGAAAACCATCTATTTTAATACCTCTTCCTTATGGGCAACATCAAGAACAGTTAAAAAACGCTTTATTTATCAAAAAAATAGGTCTTTCAGAAATTGCTGAACAAAACTTGCTAACGCCTGAAAAACTACTTGAATTGGTGGATAAAATGTTTGTTAAAATTGATTCATATAAAAAAAACGCCAAGAGCGCAAAACAACTTATAAACAGAAAAGCAGCTCAAAAAATAATTGAGGTAGTTGAAAATGTTAAGAAGCAAAAGAAAAGATAAAAAAAATCTTAAAAAGGGCATAATCAAACTTTTATTAGTTATTGCAGTTTTGATTTTTGCGGCAATTAGTGGATATGTTTTTTATCTAGCAAAAATTAGAAAACCTCTTTATATTAGTCCTCTTGCCAAAGGTTTTTCTGTGAGTAGAGTTTCAGGTACTGATCAAGAGCTAAGCATTCTTAAAACTGGTCTTTTAAGACTGCATATAGATGTTGATTCCATAACGTCTTCAAATGAGGCGTATTTGGTACAATTAAAAGATAAATCACAAATAATCTTTTCAGAGCAAAAAAATATTGATTCCCAGATTTCCTCTTTACAATTTATACTTACAAGGCTTACAATGGAAGGGAAGGGCTTTAATCAGCTTGACTTGCGTTTTGACAAACCGGTTGTCAGGCTAAAATCATTATGAATGATGGAAGAATTCTTGTTGGTATAGATGTTGGTACATATAAAATAGTTACAGTTATAGCTAAAATTACTGAAAACGTTATTAACGTTTTAGGAGCATCAGAAGCCAAATCTTTGGGAATCCGCAAAGGGCAAGTTGTTGATATAGAAGAAGCAGTGGGTGCAATTAATACATCCCTTGAGGCAGCTGAGAGAATGGCCGGTTATTCGGCAAGCCGCGTTATAGTGTCTCTTGGAGGATCACAAATTGAATGTCAGAACTCACGTGGAGTTGTAGCTGTTTCAACGCCTGATGGGGAAATTAGCCCATCAGACCTGGCCCGTGTAATTGATGCAGCAAAAGCAGTCTCACTCCCTTCAACGCGTGAAATAATTCATGTTTTACCACGAAGCTTTATAGTTGATGGGCAAGAGGGGATAAAAGATCCGGTTGGGATGTCTGGAACAAGACTTGAGGTAGATACACACATAGTTACTGCCAATAGTGTTTCAATCAGAAATCTTGAGAAAGCATTTTCAGAAGTGGGTGTAGATATTGAAAGCTTTGCCTTTAGTGGATATGCAAGCTCACTGGCAACTCTTTCAGATACTGAGCGGGAATTGGGTGTGGTTTTGGTTGATATAGGAGCTGGAACAACAGATATATCAATTTATGTAGAAGGGGCAGTTGCCTATTCCTCGGTTCTTGCAATTGGTGCCCGTCATGTAACCAATGACTTGGCAATAGGACTAAGGCTTTCTATAGAGTCAGCTGAGAAAATAAAGCTATTTTTGTCACAAGATCCGGCCAAAAGGGTGTTGAAAGTTTCCGAAGATACGGATGAGGAAAAAAGTAAAGATTCAAGGTCAAGTGATGAAATAGACTTAAGCTCCCTTAACTTATCAGAGGATATTCGTAAAGTCTCACAAAAAACCTTAATTGATGGTATTATCAGGCCGCGCTTAAACGAAATTTGCGCAATGATTGGACTTGAGATTAAAAAAAGTGGCTTTGGAGGGCAGACGCCGGCCGGAATTGTCTTAACAGGTGGGGGAGCATTAACTGTTGGTATAAAAGAATCAGCCAGAAGAACTCTTGCGATGCCAGTTAGGATAGGTTTACCAACAGATGTTAAAGGTATTACTGATGAAGTTCAGCATCCTGCCTTTTCAACCGCAATTGGGCTTATTGAATATGGTATGACTAACGCTACTTCAAGATCTTCTTCGATCAGATTTTCCTGGCCTGGAAATTTTGGTTTTGGAGCCTCAAAAATTGTCAAAAAAATCGTGAATCTTATCAAATCATTTATCCCCTAAAAATAATTTCTAAAGATTACTGCTAATAAAAACTTTATTTTAAAAAATAGACTGCCATAAGGGGTATGTATAAGAGAGCAAAAAGCGTACTGATAGTAACCACAAGTGCAGTTTTCTCCGGATGAATCTTTAAGATTGTTGAGTATGAAACCAAATTTGCAGCAACTGGCAACATGCTTAAAAGTAGAAGCATTTTATATAGATTTGGATCATAAATCCTAAATGTATGTTGGTCAATAAAAATTATCAGAAGCATTAGTATAGGCCAGAGTAGATATGTTATTGCCAGAGCAAATGCGATAAATTTTAAATCAAATTCATATTTTTTCATGTCTCCTAATCCAATTCCAATAAGCATCATGCCCATAATGGTGAAAGCTCCATTAAAATTGTTAGCCGTATCTAGAAAGATTGTTCCTAAATGAAATCCTGCAATATTTACAATAAGTCCTAGAAAAAAAGCGTAGAGTATTGGAAGTTTTACTACTTTTATTAAACTTTCTTTTGTACTATAGTTACCCTTTGCTGCTAAGAAATATCCAAAGGTGTTATTGTAAAGACTGCCGCCAATGATTGCCAAAGCCACAATGCCGACTGCTTTTTCACCAAACATTGCTATTGCAACAGGAAGCCCAAAATATCCAGTATTGGAAGAGCCTCCCATAAAAGACAAAATATTTCTTGTTGAGTCCTTCCAGATATAGCCTGAGAAGTGATAAGTTAATAAGGAGGTGATACACGCTAATAAGAAAAATAATAAGGGAATTGATAGTGTGCCAGGAGTTATTTTGGTATTAACAATCCCATTGAAGACAACAACCGGAACTATAGTATAGATCAAAACATTTGCGATTGATTCTTTGCTTACATTTAAGTATTTTCCAGCTATAAAGCCCAAAAATATAATAATGTAGAGTGGAATTATTTTAAATAAAAGAGTAAGAAAAATTTCCATTTACTTTTACTAAATTATAGCATTTTTACTCTCTTGCAATTATAATTTATATCTGGTAGGATTTGTGGAAGTAGTACACTATATATGTTAATTCGTCCTCAATCAACCAATTTTGCCAAGATTAGAGTCGTTGGAATCGGAGGAGCAGGATGTAATGCTATTGGCTCCATGATAGAGCATGGTTCAATCTCAGGTGTTGATTTTGTTGCCATAAATACAGATGCGCAGGCACTTCTTCTAAACAAAGCTGATACAAAAATTCAAATTGGAGAAAACGTTACCAAGGGACTTGGGTCCGGTGGAGATCCTGAGAATGGAAGACTTGCTGCTGAGGAATCTGCAGAGAAAATAAAGCACATGCTTGAGGGATCTGATATGGTCTTTCTAACAGCCGGAATGGGTGGAGGAACTGGAACAGGCGCGACACCAATTGTTGCCAATATAGCCAAAGAACTTGGAGCACTTACTGTAGTAGTTGTTACCAAGCCTTTTCTTTTTGAGGGAACTAGAAGAATGGTAACTGCTGAGGAAGGACTCGAGAATCTTAAAGATAAAGCAGATACTTTAATCGTTATCCCAAACCAGCGGATTTTGGATGTTGTAGATCGCAAACTGTCTCTTCTTGATGCATTTAAAGTTGCTGATTCTGTTTTGACACAGGGAGTTCAGGGAATATCTGAAATTATTACCTTACCCGGTCTTATTAATGTTGATTTTGCTGATGTTAGAACTATCATGTCTGATGCAGGATCATCTCTTATGGGAATTGGTACGGGAATTGGTGAAAATAGGGCACAAACTGCAGCAAGGTCCGCAATATCTTCTCCTCTTCTTGAAATCTCAATGGATGGCGCACGCGGCGTCTTATTTAATATAGTTGGTGGACAAGATCTGACAATGACAGAAGTTGATGAAGCAGCAAAGATTATCTCAAATGCTGCAGATCCTGATGCTAATATCATTTTCGGTGCGACAATTGATGATACGATGCGTGATCAGATAAGAATTACAGTTGTAGCAACAGGATTTGATCAAGCTAAACAGCGTCTTCAACAATTTGTTGTCCAGCAGCCTGAACCTCAGGTAGTAGAATCAAAAGCAGTAGTTGAGGAAAGCAATAATCAAAACATTCAGCAAAACTCTAATGATCAGGATCAGGGTAAAAAAGAAGATAACCCTGAGGACGACTGGGATATCCCCGCATTTCTAAGGCAAAGGAATTAAAGTCTTTTTGGTTAATATGAAATAATATATGCGAGGAAGAATTTAAAAAATAACACTGATAATATCCTAACCACAATTACTACTCCAAACACAGGGATTATTTATAAGAAGTTTATTTACCCATAAATGCGCAAATACTTGATTATATTTGCAAACTTTTATAAAGTATATTTATGGCTGAGGATAATATAAGCTCAGATTCTGGAAGGATAATAGAACCAAATTCTAATTCCGAGATTATGGTTGATAAACCTCCAGGTAGAATAAAGTCAATTCTTAGATATAAGGAAAAACGACCTTCGACTTTGGATTTGCAACCTCCTTTAGATCTAAAGATACCGCCTTCATTAAGACCGCTTCCCGAGAGAGACTCATTTGACTATAAAGAAGTTGATGAACTGCTTCTTCTTTTGGATGATTTATTAGAAGAATTGGAGGGACGAAGAGAAGGTTATCGTTTTTATCCAGATCTAGCAGAACGAGAAGAGCTACGTCAAATTTCTGAGAGAACTGCTAACTATTTACATGAAAACGGTATAAGAAACTTTGTTATTTTGGATCGTAGTGCTCGACCAGCATATATTGGGGTTAAAGAGATGTGGAAGAAAAAATACCCAAACGATCCATTGCCAGATGTTTACTTTGTCAATCCAACTGGGTTTGTAAACATTGAAGATGCAATGGCTACAGGTAAGTCAGGACTACCAAGGGCAGCGGAGATCATGTTCGATGGATTAACAAAAGGAGTAGACCTTGCAAGTACGGGACTTGGACCAAGAACTCAAGAAGACATTGAGGGTGATTTTAGAGAAAGTTATCAACGATTAACCACAAACAGAAATCAACCAACACTCCTTTTTGATAATTGTATTCACAGCGGAAATTCACTACGACCAGTAAAAACAACACTGGAGAATATAGGATTTACTCAGCTGAAAACAGGAGTGGTAGGTGAAGAGCGAAATATATCAGGGATAATACCAGATTTTGTTGCTATAAAGGGTGAACCACTAGGAATATGTTACCCATTTGATAAAGATAGAATGGTTGAGCGAAGATTTGATTCCGTAACTTCTAGTGCAACCCAGGATGTTGACGAAATAGAATATGGTGTTGCGTTAAGAAAAGAGATACATAATATTATAAACGGAACTCATCCAGAAATAACTAAAGAATTAGTTGAGTCAGTTCAAGGCTAGCGCATTTAAGATCTAGCTAGCTGTTATCTATTGCCAAGAGGCAAAAAAAATAAGAAAGCGACTGGGATACCCCGCATTCCTAAGACAAAGAAATTAAATTTTTCTATACCTGGTTCCTGAGCCTTCACCGATACGCTCAACCTTTTTCAATTCAAGCAATTTATTTAACACTTGGTTTACTGTAGGACG
>Ga0207144_1094_pt1 | contig 17465 bp, 13 predicted proteins | sample Alteio_BWMinHeat_FD_153583 | JGI IMG/M metagenome (GOLD analysis project Ga0207144, IMG submission 153583) | Enriched cells from forest soil in Barre Woods Harvard Forest LTER site, Petersham, Massachusetts, United States -... | ecosystem: Environmental > Terrestrial > Soil > Temperate forest >...
TACGAGTTTTCTCCGTCGGTCAGCGCGCATTTGGACTACCTCGAGAGCCAAAGTCGCGTGCTGTATGCATTCCAATTCCCATATGTTCAATCCGTCCTCGGCGCCGGCAACCCCTACAACCCATTTGGCAGAGATGTATTGGCTTCGTTTTACATTTTGAATGCGCCTGGGTTCGACGCGGCGTCCAAAGCCACAGATCGAAATGCCTCCTTTGGCGTAAGCGGCAGCATCGGAGATAGCTGGAAATGGGACGCGACTGCAACGTATGGAAAATCGGATCTGGACGAGCATGAATTCGGAGTTTCATACTCAAATTTGGCCGCCGCGTTGATTTCAACAGACCCAAAGACCGCTCTGAATCCGTTTTTCAGCGGTGATGGAAATAGCCCGGCCGTACTGAACTCGTTGGTCGCGACCACGTTGACGAATCGCACGACCACTGATCTTTACGGAATGACCCTGACCGCGAATGGTAGCTTATTCGATCTGCCATCAGGGCCCGTTCGGGCCGCAGCCGGAATGGACTATCGCCATGAGGCCTATGCACAAGTCGCCAATAGCGTCAGTGTGCTAACGCCCATAACTGTCGACACAAGCCGGCAAGTCGAAGCCGCATACTCGGAAGTGTCAGTACCCTTGCTTCCCAGCGAGGGCCACCGAACCCCTCTTGAGTTGGTCGGCGCTCTTCGCTACGAACACTATTCCGATTTCGGAGGTACTCTAAACGGAAAAGCGGGTTTGGTATGGCGGCCACTAGAACGGTTCTATCTTCGCGGAAGCTATAGCAACGCTTTCCAAGCGCCCAACCTTAGCCAGCTGAACGCAGCGCCGGCCGTTCAAAGCGGTGCGCTCTTCGGAACCATCTTCGATCCTAAAACGCAACAAAGTTACGTTGTCAGTGGAAACGTTATTACGGGTGGCAACTCGAAACTTCAGCCGCAGACCGCCGACAGCGCGCAAATCGGTACTGGCGTCAGCGCCGACGTGCATGGCATAGGCTTCGCAGCCGATCTGGATTTCTATGACATCAAGTTCTCCAAGCAGATCGAAACGTCCCTGCCGATTCAACAGTACATCAATTTGGAAAACGACTTTCCGAGTCTCATCGTTCGAGACCCGGTGACGGGTCGGATTGTGGATGTGTACAGATCGCCAATAAACGTCGCCAGAGTTCACACGAATGGAGCAGACGTCACATTATCTGCAACAGTCCCGTTTCCGGTTGGATTGCTTCGCATCGCTTCGTCATCAACGTTTGTCAGTAAGTTCAGCCAGCAGGCATCACCAGACGCCGAAAGCGTCAACAGGCGAAGCTATATCGGATTTGCGAATCCGTTCAAGACAAATATGCAACTAACGTATTCATTTGGCGGTTTCAGTGCGGTATCGGTGATTAACTATGCGGGGCGTTACGGTAGCGATGCTCCCCCGCAAGTATTTATCAGAGCAAACGGCACGGAGGATCTAATGGTTTCCTATGCCTTCCGAATCCCCGGGCTGAGCCACGATGTCGGCTCTCAAAATGCCCGCATCGACATCGGTGCTATTAACATTGCCGATCGTGCCCCTCCGTTTTACAACAACTCGTACGGATTCGACATTGGAGAGGGAGATCCTCTTGGGCGACGCGTCTATATCCGGCTCAAGGCAACCTTTTAAACATGCTCCTGCGATTAGCCATTTTGGGGGCGGCGTTTCTGGTCGCCGCAATACCGAAGGCCGTGATAGCCATAACCGTGGCCGATCAAGTATCTATGACAACGCTAGGTGATCCGTCTTACGTAAAAGGAGGATCAGCGCAGGGGTCCACCGCGACGTACTCCCCTGACGGCTCGAGATTCGCAATAGTGACCCGTCGCGGCGATTTGGTGCGTATGGTCAACGTGTACGATCTTCGAGTGTACAAAAAAGTGGATGTTCACAACGGCCACATGGAGCCTCAGAGAAAGCTCTCGTTTATATCGGGTTCGAACGATCCTGGAGTGGCCAAGCTGTCTTGGAGCCTCGACTCGCGAAAACTGACATTCGTGGGTGCTGTTGACGACATATTGCAAGTGATGCAACTGGACGACGACACAGGGTCAGTACAGGTGCTCACACAAAGCGCTACCAGCGTAATCGGCTATTCGCTCTGTCGTTCTGCCGAACGAATCCTCTACATCGCCCGTGCACCATGGCGCGGAATGTGGGACGACCCAAACGCAAGGAGGGATGGTTATCGCGTAGCTGGTACCGAAATCCTCTCGAATCTCATAGCGGGGCGCGCCGGATATTTTCTTCGAGGCCTTGAAGAGGAAACGGATCTTTTCTACCAAGATGCGACCGGATCGAGAAAAGTCGTGCTGCCCCAACATCTCGCTCGCCAATTCTCAACGCCGGCCTTGTCGCCAGATTGCCAGTACGCGATCGTCAATGTGCAGCTCGGTCGCGACGAGGTACCGCAGAGTTGGAAGCGATATACGGATCTGTATACCGTTTTAGCTTTCCGGACTCTAAACCGGCCTGGCTATGTGCAATCGGAGTTTCAGCAATGGAGATTGGTCGATCTCCAGAGCGGCGAGTCCCGCTTTCTTCTTGATGCACCCTCGGACCCAATGGGGGCCTTGCCAATTTGGATGGAAAGCCGTCACTCAGTGGCACTGCGATCGTATCGACCACTCGGCGATATAAAATCTGCCAATGACGCACACGAAGGAGCGGTGGCCATAGAAGCTGGCATTGCGGCGCCGACCTATTCTGTCATTGATAGCGATTGCGAAGTTCCACTTGGCTGGAATTCTGCCAAGTCACAACTGGAATGCAAAGCGCGTACCAAGGACAAAATGGGAAACGTTGGCGACATATATTTGCATCTGACTCGAAAGGGTTGGAGTCGCGTAGCTAGAGAGCCGCTTGCGAGTTTCGAGGTAGTGCTCAGACAGGACTTTAAAACTCCGCCACGGCTCTTTGCTATCGATCATGCGCGACGACACGAAGGCGTTTTGCTCGATCTAAATCCACAACTCAGCGAGTTTCATGATGAGCGCGTCGAGGAAGTGTCTTGGTCTTCTCCTTCGGGGCGCATCGTCAAGGCTGGATTGTACTTCCCGTCTAATTTCGACCCTATGAAAAAGTATCCGTTGATGATTCAGACGCATGGTTGGTTTCCAGATCGCTATGAGCCCGCCGGCTTGTTCGGTGCCGGATTTGTCGCCCAGCCCTTAGCGGTCCGCGGCTTTTTCGTATTGCAAGTTGACGACCTGGATTACGATTATCTGACTTACGAGCCTGACAAGGAGCTTGATTATGCGATTGGCATCTATAGCTCTGGAATCGCGCTATTAAATAGTCGAGGGTACATTGACCCAACGCGTGTTGGAATTCTTGGTTGGAGCCATACTTGCTTTGAGGTCAAATACGCCTTGACGCATACAGAGTTGTTCGCGGCCGCGGCGATTGCCGAGGGCGAGGACGGTGGCTATCTTCAGTACGTCTTGGGCCTTAATGACTACGTCAACATTGATTCGCTCTATGGCGGCCCCCCGTACGGCGCCAACCTCAAGAACTGGGTGGCGAAAGCTCCTGGTTTCAATTTAGATCGTGTGAAAGCTCCGCTGCGCATTGCGGTCCTGCAGCCACAATTGCTGCTTCTGAATTGGGACTGGTTCAGCGGCTTGCTCGATCTTGGAAAGCCTGTAGATATGGTCATGTTTGAAACCGGTGATCATTATCTTGAAAAACCCAACGAGAAATTGAGCATCGGCGAAACTAATGTTGACTGGTTCGACTTCTGGCTCAACGGTCACGAAGATTCCGATCTCACAAAAACTGCGCAATACGCTCGCTGGGAAAAACTTTGCGACTTGCAAATGGCAAACAACTCCGGCCGTTCGACTTTCTGCCTGCCAACCAAGCATTGAGCGCGCGCAACCCTGAAAATTCAAGACAAATTCTGGCCTCTCACTAAACGCCTACGAAGTCTCTGATGCCACGAAAGCCGCGCAGTACAGTAGCTGGCGAAAGATGAGGAGTCAGCTTGAGCAGATTTTGAATATGCCGTGTCAGTCGCTGCTTGGATGGATTTCGACGCCTCATTCTTGATTGGTGATAGTGGCGCTTTTGAACGAAAGAGAATTTCGCCAAAAAACGTAGAATCAGACTGCGGAAAATGACGTCTCGGGCGTCTTAACTAATGGGATCGTCTTGAACGCCGGGCGCACAGGAATGTACTCCCTGCAGTTCCCGGCGCGCATCCGCGTTCACCGATGGTGCGGGAAGTCTTTAAGCGCAGTGAATCTGCTTGCGACCGAACCTTACGATTCAACCTCTACGTCGTAGGGTTCCTTTTTGAATTACGCAAGGATGGCCGTGCGGAAATATTCGGCTCGTGCGTCTTACCCTATGAGTCGCTTATGCTGCGTTAGAATTCTATCCATTGCCGCCGCGCGGATGAGTCTTTGGCGTTCCCCATGCTGTAGATTTGAACGCGCTGGTGTTGGCGGATAGAAGGCAGCATGCGACTGCAGTCGGACCTTACGATATGGCTCCCTCGTATCGTAAGGTCCCTTTATTTTAGGCGACATCAGAATAAAAAGCGGAATGAGCCAAGGAGGGGACATATCGCAAAAGCTAATCGAAGACCTCCTGACGTCATTCTTCTCCGGCGCATTGGGCTTCGAACTGCACCAACGCATCGAGCAACTGGAAAAACTTCCCGCCTCGCATCGGGAGCGTCTCGCGGCGCTCGAGGAAAGTCCAATCTGGATCGCCTGGGTTACCGAAAAAGGCGTGGTAAGTGCAACCGGCCGCCACGACGCCGAACAATCCCGCCGCACCTATTCGCACGTGATGCTGATCGAATACTGGATGCCTTCCGACGCGCATCATGCCAGCTGGTGGCGCGCCGACCCGCAACACCCCACCGAATGGACCGCCGGCCGCGGATAGCTACATGACCTTCTATATGTTCAATTGCTCGACCGACAAGTCCCTGAACGGCGTCACGGATGATCCGATTGGGGTCAAGCTTCCGAGGTTAAGAGGTTGCAATCAAATGCTGCCGGAGACGGGGAGTGGCGAAACGGGCTAGCCGGATGATGCCAGGGAGGAGCAACCCGACGTCACGCGTGAGGTGCTGTACCAACTGGTGTGGGCTGAGCCGATGCTCAAGGTGGCCGCTCGGTTTAAGGTTTCATCAAGCTACATGGCTCGAATATGTACTCTAATGAACGTCCCCCGCCCGGAGCGCGGATATTGGGCAAAACTAGCAGTCGGAAAGCCATCAAATAAACCGTCGTTACCAGCGATTCGCCCTTGGTGATCAGGGGCCTGCGACTCTCCAATTTTGTCTGCTCCTGGTTCGATGAACACAATTATTTCGAGTTCTATCCATCGCACGTTGTTCATCGGCGCACACGGCTAGCAAGCGTCGAACGCAACGCCGGCGTCCCCTTCGATCCGGTTTTCTCAGACATGTGCACCCGATTGTGTCCGTGCTGCGCGGCATTCGAACTATTAAGCCTGGGGTTTCGCCAGTGCACGCAAGACTGCGTTCGGTTCCAGCGAATTGACTCTCAGCACCGCCAGGCCCCGCGTCTGACTCCCATTCCCTAAGACGTAACCCACACAAAAGTCCTCACGCCTTCCCTGGCTTTTATCCATCCCGTCAATCAGCGCCTTGCAGCGGCACTGAGCAAACCGTATTGTGGCCCCAAAGAGCCAATCCCATGACGCATCTCACTCCATGTTGGGCCACTCCGTACTCCCGCTAACCGAGCGCGATGCGCTCGCAGCGCTGTCCGAGCGCCATCGCGCAAGCTTGCAGCGCTACTTCGAACGCCGCATCAAAAGCCGCGTCGACGCCGAAGATCTCATCCAGGAAGTATTCCTGAGGCTCGCGCGACGCGCGGACTTTCAGTCTATTGAATTCATCGACGGGTATCTGTTCGAAGTCGCGGCGAGCGTGCTCCAGGACCGCCTGCGCCACCGCAAATCCCGCAGCTTGGACCTGCACGACGAATACCGCGAGGTCGACTCGCCCACGGATTTCTCTCCAGAGCGCGTGCTGATCGCGAAGGAGAGCGTAGGGCAAGTAGTGCAGGCGCTGCACGAGCTCCCGGAACATATTCGCATGGCCTTTGTGCTGCATCGCTTTGAAGGCATGCGCCATCCTGAAATCGCGCAACGCCTCGGCGTCTCCGTGAGCGCCATCGAAAAATACATCATTCGCGCATTAACTCTCATCAAGAAGCGCCTGGACGGTGCCCCATGAAAAGCGCACAAATGGACTTAGGCGAAATGCAAGTCTCTCTCGATGATACCGCCGCTCGCTGGCGCTTGGCGTTGTCGGAAGGGAATGATACCGCCAGCGTCCGCCGCGACTTCGACTCCTGGTTGAACGCGTCTCCGCAGCATCGTGCAGCCTACGATGCGATGCATCGCAGCTATGAGATCGCCGGGGCCGCCGCCGGCGAGGCCGACATATTGAGAATGCGCGAAACCGCCTTAAGATACCAGCCGCCCCCGAAGCGCCACTCCTATCTATGGCCGGTATCCCTGGCCGCTACTATCCTACTTGCCATCAGTTTGGGCTGGTTGGCGAGGCAGCCAGCGCCCCTGCCGGCGCGTAACGTCACCACCGCAAGCACCGACAGCAACATCCAAAACGCCAAGCACGGCGAGTACTCGACACAAACAGGCGAGCGCTCCACTTTGAGGCTCATCGACGGCTCCGTCGTCACCCTGGACACCGCCTCCACCGTAAGCCTTGACCTCACCGGCCACGACCGCGAGGTCCGGCTGCTGCGCGGTCAAGCCAGCTTCGACGTCGCCAAAGACAAGACTCGCCCCTTCGTCGTCTACGCCGCCGACCGCCGCATTACCGCCGTCGGTACCGCCTTTGACGTACGCTTAAGTAACGAAGCCGTGCACGTCGTCCTCGTGGAAGGCAAGGTCGCGGTCGACCAACTCGCCGTCAATCCAAAAGAATCCGTGCGAAGTTCCCCACTCGTGCGCACCGACCTGCAGGCGGGTGAAGAGCTCACCGCCGCCGTGGGCGGAGCCGCCAAAGTCCGCGAAGCCAACGTGGAGCGCTCGACGAGCTGGCGCGAAGGCCGCTTGGTATTCGAAGGCGACCGCCTTGCCGACGCCATCGCCGAAATGAACCGCTACTCCGCCGCCCCCATCGTCATCGCCGACACGAGCATTGGTGATTTGAAGATCAGCGGCGTGTTCGGCACCGGCAAACCGCAGGCCTTCGCTCTCGCGCTCACCGAATATTTCCAGATCGACGCTGAAGTCCAAGGCGACGCCACAGTACTGCGCTGGCGGCATTGATGCGATATCTCATTGTCACAAACTCTTGAGGAATTCTTCACACGCTCCGTCTTTCCCTTAAGAACAGAGTCGCGAATTCGCGAACCGCTCTGATTATAAAAAAGGGGGAATCAGCCGATGCGATCAAAGCCTGCGTGTCGATACGCGACTTGCTTCATGTCACTGTGGTTCGTATTCGCAGCACTACTCACTGCGGCGCCGGCAAACGCAGTCGATAACAACAAGATTCAGTTTCACATTCCCAGTCAAAGCCTGCAATCCGCGCTCAACACCTTCGCGCTCCAGGCCAAGAAAGATGTGCTCTTCTCTCCCGAGATCGCCGCCGCCAAGCGCTCCGCGGCACTCGACGGCGAGTACGACACGCGGACCGCGTTGCAGCTGCTACTGGCCGGCACGGGTTTGACGTTTCGGACGCCGGATGACCGTACGATTCTCGTCGATGCAGCGTCCTCAACTACGACCGGACTGACTGCTTCTGATAGCGCCACGCGGCTCGCGCAAGCAAATACTGCGAACGCTCAATCTCCGTCCGAAGCGCAAAACGCAAGTGTTCCGGAATCGAAGACGAAGAACGAGGAAAAGAAGGATGAGCTGGCGCAAATCGTCGTAACCGGCACGCATATTCGGGGCATCGAGCCCGCCGGTTCTGCGATCACGGTCTACACGCGCAAGGATATCCAGGCGTCTGGTGCCGGCACGTTGGAACAATTCGCACGCTTGATGCCCGAAAACTTCTCTGACATTGATACCGTCGCGAACTATTCCTCCAGTGCCACGTTTGCGCAGGCAAATGAGAGCGTTTATAACGCCTTTCAAGGCGCGGGATTCGATTTGCACGGACTCGGCCCATCGGCGACCTTGACTCTGCTCAACGGACATCGACTGGCGCCTGCTGGCGCTGCCGGGTCGTTCGCGGATATCTCTCAAATTCCATTGAGCGCGATCGATCATATTGACGTAATGGCGGACGGCGCGTCGGCGATATATGGCGCCGATGCGGTAGCTGGCGTCGTTAATATTGTTACGCGAAAGGATTTTACCGGCCTCGAGACATCGCTGCGCTATGGAGGATCGACTCATGGTGGTGGTGATCAACTAACTGGTTCACAGCTGATAGGACAATCATGGGGCACCGGTAACTTCATGCTGGACTATGAGTTCGCCCGTCAAAACGATCTGGACGCGGCGCAAAGAGGATACAATCAAGGAGGGACAGATTTCCTGATTCCAGCGAACCGTCGAAACAGCGTCTTGTTCACCGGTAGTCAGAGTATCGATGACGATACGATTGTCTCACTAGACGCTGGTTACAGTAGTCGCGACTTTCACAATGCGACCACGCTTGCCAGCTCCATAGAAAACATAAGCTCTGCCTCGAGCGGGTCCGACAAACAATACAACGTCGTTCTAGCGATACAGCGTTCGCTCATCAGTGACTGGCGCATTCAGTTCTCCGGAGACTATTCACGGGTTCAACAGTCGTTGGCTGGACCGAACAATATTACAGCGGGTGCGTTCGAGGAACTCGTGCTTTCGCAGTACAACGTCAATTCAAACACTTCTGGCGTCGATGTTCTCATGGATGGGTCCATCGTTTCATTGCCAGCTGGCCGAGTGAAAATGGCGTTGGGGGCTAGCTTTCGGGAGGAGGGCTTTGATTCCCAAAGCTATACCGTCACGACTATAGGGGCAACCGCCACGAACGGCTCAACGATCGTCCCGTCAGAGCGACGTCATGTGAAGAGTGCGTATGGGGAGTTGCTGGTACCCATCGTGGCAGAAAGCAACTCAGTGCCTTTGGCCAGACGGCTGGAGCTATCGGCAGCCGGACGCTACGACGACTATAGCGACTTCGGTTCGACGGTAAACCCCAAGGTCGGCTTGCTATGGGAGCCGTTCCGCGGCCTCGATTTTCGTGCCACATATGGCACGTCATTTCGAGCTCCACTGCTGTATCAACTCGGCTCCCCCGAGCAAAGCTTTGTGGAGCAGTTTCCCGACTCTGCCTCGCCAAGCGGTTCCACGGACACATTGGAGTTGTCGGGCGGGAACCCCAGGCTTCTTCCGGAAACATCCCGGTCGTTCACCGCGGGCTTCGATGTTAAGCCACAAAGCGTGTCCCAACTATTATTGAAATTCTCTTATTTCCACGTCACATTTGACGAAAGGATCCTGATTCCTCCTTTGACCGCATCTACCTTCAACCTCACGAATTCACAGCTCGCGCCCTTCGTCGTTCGCAATCCACCGCTGGCGGAAGTACAGGCCTATTTCAACAATCCGACCTTGCAGAACTATACGGGACTGGGTCCGGCCAGCGTTCAGGCGATCTATGACCGCCGACTAGCCAACATTGCCTCTACCAAGGAAGCGGGGTTCGATTTGGCAGCTCAGTACGGAATTCCGGTGTCATTTGGGCAAATCAACCTCTCTCTGGCGGCTGACCGGCTCCTCGAGGACCGCTTTCAGGCAGTTGCTACAGCTCCTCCGCTGTCGCTGCTGAACGGGTTCGGCGAGCCGCCCAAGTGGAAGGGACGCGCGGGTGTCGCGTGGTTGCAGGCGTCCTTTTCCGCTTCTTTCTTTGTCAACTACGTGGGCAAGTATGCGAACACTTTGTTCTCTGCAGCTCCACCGGTCGGGTCCTGGACAACCGGCGATCTGCGGTTTGCATACGACACTGGAGATGGTTCTCGATCATTTCCACTGCGAGACCTGAAGTTCTCACTGAGCATTCAAAACATATTTGACCGGAGGCCACCGTATGTTGCGATTGCGCCCATCGACTTGTTGCCTGGGCAAGTGCCGATAACATACGACCCAGTCAATGCATCGCCTCTTGGTCGGTTCATCGCGGTAGAGATATCGAAAGCATGGGGACGCTGAGCGGCATCGAAAGTACCGGGGTTAGCCGTGAGTTGTCTCCAATTCAACTTGCCACATGCGGACTGACGAAGTGAAAGTCGGGATCAGATGGGTTCTGATGATTACGGTCTGCGTGGTATTGCCGCTCTGCGCCGTGGCCGCTACACGGATTCTGGTGTCTCGGGAGACTCTGCAAAGTGACAGAAGCGTATTTGTCGACCCCAATGTGCGAGTCAGCTTCGATGGCTCTGACGCGATTCACATGGAAGCTCCGATCGCGGCCTCATCTACTAAACCGGACCAATTGTATGCCGCCGCTCAAGTTCATTTTCCAGGTCATGCCTTCCTCGACTTTGAACCACATATCTATCTCAGTGCTGACGGCGGAGCTCAGTGGCAGCCAATCTCTCCGCCAATACGTACAGAGAGGTCATGGGATAACGCAATGGCGGCTGGCCAAAATGGGGACGCTTATTTTGTAACGCACCATTCAGGTGGCTCCGGACTAACCGTATACCGCACTCATGACGCGGGTGCTCGCTGGCAATCGACTCGCATCGGCGAGCGCTGGGATAGGGAGTACATCAGTGTTGATACGACAAGATCGCCCTATGCCCGCAGAGTCTATATTGCGGGCGAATACTTTCCCGAAATGCCGGGCGATCAGACCGACGGCGTGGTAGTCATTAGCTCGTCCGATGGCGGTGCCACGTTCGGAGCGCCGACCCAAGCCTGTGCCAGGCCGGGCTGGAGCATGGCTACCAGCCCGGTCCCGATCATACTAAGCGATGGCGCGCTGATCGTTCCGTGTTATCCATATCCTCGAGATGAGACCGAACGACGAAATTTCCACGAAGGCGAAATTGGCGCTGTTGTCTCTACTAATGGCGGACGATCATTCTCCCCATACATCTATATCGGAAGGCATCTGCAAGGAACACTGGGCGAGAACGCCGAGGCGGCATTCCTCTCGAATAATATCCTCATGAGCGGCGGTTTCGCAGGTGCGGCTTTTGCTGTAGCGCCGGCAGGAGCAATCCATCAGGATCGCGTTTACGCTGTCTGGTCGTCGCTCGACAAGGTGGGTGAGCCGCACGTCCGGCAGCTTCTCCTGGTGTATTCTGATGACCACGGCCGAACGTGGACGAAACCCCAACCCATCACGGCGGGACTAACAGCTGAAGGTTACAAATCCTGGCAAGCAAATCCCATGATAGCCGTCAATTCCGAAGGCGTCGTTGGAGTCGCTTGGTTCGACGACCGTAACGCGCATCCGGATGCTGGATATGATATTTACTTTTCGGCATCACTCGATAGTGGCCACAGCTTCACTCCGGAAATTCGAGTGTCTTCTGCGACATCATTGATTTCGAATAGCACAACCGCATTTCCGGCGATCGATACTACACACGTTGATCCAAAGAGGCCCTACCGGCTCGCCGTATCCTCTGCTTACCTTCTAAGGACTCTGGGCGGAGATTTCTCCCAGATGACCGTAGACGCCGCTGGTCGCTTCCACCCCTTATGGCCTGATACGCGCGATGGCGCCTGGCAGATATATACAAGCGCGATCCACGTTATAACAGCTCAGGATATTGTACGGAGCCAAAATGCAAGCTGGGGCCACGGCGGTCTATGCAGCGTAGACGACAGCGTTACTTACGTTTACGGGACGCCAGCATGGGACAGAGTGAACAAGCAGGCTGTGATTCCGGTACGACTTAAGAACACATCGTCCGCGATTATCCTTACGCCGATTCAAGTATTGCTGACGAATAGGGGGCACGATGCGAACGATCCTGTGGACAGCAATATTTCAATCACCGGATCGGGGGCATTTGACAGGATTTGGCCGCCGGTAAAGATTTTTGACGCCGGCGGAAGAGTCGCGGGGGACTCAGCGACTTATACGTATCCGATCGACTCTGCGCATCCGCTGTTTCCCAATGGAGTAACGGAATGGGTGAACTGGCGATTCAAGGTCGAGCGAGCGGGACAAATGTTTTTCACTGCGAATCTCCGTGCAATGTCAACAGCACGGCGCTGCGGCGCTCCAGCAAGAGAGTGATTTAACGTCTGTCCGGCACTGGCCGTGGTGGGTTGCCAAAGGTGCGAGCCCGCAACTGCAGACGGCGCCGCCGCTGCGAACCTTCTCCTCGCCTGCGCATTGTACGCCGCGCGGCCGCACGTCGCAGCGCATCGGCGGCATTACTAAGCAAATAAACCTTGCATAACCACTGTTAGAGAAAGCGACAGGGGAAAAGTTCGACCCGTTAGAGAATGCACATTGGGTAGGAAAATGCACCAAGCTCGATCTGGACCGCAGTTCGCGTTCCGTATTTAATGCGGAAATGCCCGCGAGAATTCCCAGAGCCCTCAAGAGTAAGCGCACCGAGATCACCGGTCAGCGGCAAAATTTGATCAAGGAAATACAGAAGATTGATCGCGAGATTCGCGCTATCGATCATGCCATAAAACTGATCGCCCCGAGCGACCGCTACCGCCGAATAGAAAGACTCTTCGGCTGTCTTCGACTTTGATATTCAGCAGAACTTCTCCGTAACCGGACAAGCGCTGATTTCTTTTGACGCTCCGACTGGCATACCGGCAAATGGGTGCCGCGCATTAGCACAGTTCCCGAATTCACGATACTAAGAATATCTTAGTCGTCTGCCACAATTATCTCAATTATCTCTTGTAGGGTAACCTCATCGAGAGCTGTCTCGACACTGCTGTAAAGGATCGCCCAATGGCAAGATCACGAAAATCCAAACCCTTAAAATCACCGCCCAAGCAGCGGCCTACTAGCGCTAGTGCACTTGATGCACCTGACGATGAAAGAAAGGAGAGACATGAATACGGTTTGCCGGTGCCTAAGCGCCTGCGCGAAGCCATTGCCGCCGAACGCGAAAACTTAGGCAAAGTGGAGTCGCTGCTCTCCTGTCTGCTCGACTCTTTGCAGCAGCACGACAACCCATTCAATGGCAGTCCGTTCTTCCCGCCGGCGGTACAGCTCGCACGCGAGGTGGTGTCGCGGACCATCAATGGGCTGGACCCGTCCGTATTGCGAGAACACCTGCTGCGAAAAGCGGATGAAGTCCGTATCGCAGAGGCGGAATAGCGCGAAGAACTAACGAGAGGGCATGCCCACACGATTGACGCTTGATGAAATGCAGGAAATCGCCCGCTCACGAGGTGGCTTCCGGTTTTTTGGCTGCATAGCAAATAAATCTGTGGGAAATCCTACAGTGGACCGGTTTTTTGGGGGAAATCATCAAAATGTCCGGGGTATAAAATCGATAAATCGAAGCTTTCACTGATTCGTAGATTTCCTGGCTTTATAACTGAATAGCCTCACGAAATGGCTATAACTGCAATGTTTCCCTTGTTGCTTTCTCTAATGATGATTATGTTAGATGTATCTCCCTGGTAATGCCGGCATTCGGACGAAAGAAAATTTAGCAATACCTTAAAATCAGGCTGCGGATAGTGGCGTCTCGCGCGTCTTAAGTTATGGGATCGTACAGTTACTGCAACTACAACTTAAAGGCCAGCCGCACTGGAGTGTGCTCCCTGCAGTTCCCAACCCGTTCGCGCGTCATCGATAGTGCGGGCGGCTTTGAAGGGCAGTAACTTAAGCTTGCGGGACCGAACCCTACGATTCGACCTCTAGTCGTAGGGTTCATTTTTCGCGTGCGGAAATATCGGACTCGTGCGTCTTAACCTATGAGTCGTTGATGCTTGTGGACTTCTATCTATTGCCGCCGCGCTTTAGAGCCGTGAGCGACCCCCATGGCGTATGGCATGACAGCGCTGGTGTTGGCGGGTAGAAGGCATCTTGCCGACTGCAGTCGGACCCGCGATAAGAAGGAGCCCTTATCGCGGGTCCTTTCATTGAGAGCAGCATTCAAAATGAAATAAAGGGAATGAGCCAAGGAGGGGATATATCGCGAAAGCTAATCGAAGACCTCTTAAGTTCCTTCTTAGCTGGCGCATTGGGCCTCGAACTGCGCCAACGCATCGAGCAACTGGAAAAACTCCCCGCCTCCCATCGAGAGCGTCTTGCGGGGCTCGAGGAAAGTCCAATCTGGATCGCCTGGGTTACTGAAAGAGGCGTGGTGAGTGCAACCGGCCGCTACGACGCCGAACAATCCCGCCGCACCTACACACATGTCGTGATGATTCAATACTGGATCCCACCCGACACTCACCATGCGAGCTGGTGGCGCGCCGACCCGCAACACCCCACCGAATGGACTGCCGGCCGCGGCACTCCGTGAGTGTTTCTTGATATACAGCCCGACTTACAAAAAAATCGATCACGGACGTAAAATGGATGTGGCTCAAAGGATTTTCTCGTACCTACAAGGAAACGGTATGACCTTCCATATTTTCAATTGCTCGACCGACAAGTCCCAATACGGCGTCACGGATGATCCGATCGGAGCCAAGCTTCCCAGGTTAGCTTGCGTCGGCGACAGGTGGTGCATCGCGCCGAACTCAACGAGTCAGCGATTGGCTTCAACGCTGCTGAAGCGCAACAGGGAATCAGCGCCCAAGGCTTCCACCTATTCCGCGTCAAAGTCGAAGGGCAAAAGTGACTGAGGACGAACTGGCCGATCTGGCGGCGCAGCTGCTCAAAGAAATTATTCATATCGGGGACGCCATCCCTAGTCGACCCAACGCCCCGCGCCTCCGCAACCCCTATGCCTGAGGCTACGTGTTCGGCTTTGTCTATGCGTTGACTGCCGCTCGCGTTGACGGATTATCTACGTGGCACGGACTTGCTCCCGGGAATTGACTAAGAATTGCCCTTCTCCGCGAAAAGTAAAGATTGTGCGAAATCGAGTTCTGTATCCTTGTCCTGGTGAGTTGCCGGACCAATCCGCTTTCGTCGAATCGCTCGGGCCTTTCAGTCGGACGCGCGGAATGCCAAACCGAAGACCGCGCGCTGCACTGAAACTCTACAGGCTGAAATTTCGACTTCCAAATGGCCGAAATCGCGGAGCACATCGTTGTAGCGGTGGCGATGCACTAAGACGAACGATCCGCAATTTGCCTCAACCGGCGTGGCAACATTTTAGTCGTCGGTGTGTAAAATCCCCGCCAGGGCTTTTGTCGCCGTCACTTTAGGGCTAACGTGGCGCCCATGGAGCCCTCCCTGGACCTTTGGTTCAAACGCGAAATCCTTCCGCATGAGGGTGCGCTGCTCCGTTATCTATACAGGGTCTGGCCGCGCCGCGACGATATCACGGACCTACGTCAAGAGACTTACGCGCGGGTGTTCGAATCGGCCCGATTGAGTCGCCCCTCAAACCCAAACGCTTTTCTCTTCGCCACCGCCCGCAATCTTATGACCGATCGACTGCGCCGTGAACGCGTGGTGTCGATCGAAGCGGTGGGGGATATCGAGGAATTAAACGTCTTGATTGATGAGCTGACGCCGGAACGGCGCAGCATCGCGCGCCAGGAGTTTAAGCGCCTGGCAAACGCGTTCGATCGACTGCCGGCCAAATGCCGAGAAGTGATTTGGTTGCGCCGGGTGCAGGAATTCTCGCAACGCGAAGTCGCAGTGCACTTAGCCATAACCGAATCGGCGGTGGAGAAACACATCTCGCGCGCCGTACGCTTGCTAAACGCCGATCTACGCAGCGAGAGCGGTGCTGGCGCTTTGATGGACGCCGAGGACTTAGGTTTCGAGAAGAGCCATGGAACCCAACAACCCGATTGAACGAGCGGCCGCAGACTGGCTCGCCCGCCGCGATGCCGGCGACTTATCCCTTGCTGACAGGGAAGCATTTGAGACGTGGCTAAATGCCTCAATCATTCATCGCGTCGAATTCTTGCGCGCTGAGGATACCTGGGAGGCTACCTTACGCCTGAAGGCCTTGGGCGCCGGCGTGCATTCGATCACCGTGCCGCCGCCGGGACGCTGGTCGCTGTCTGCCTTTTTCAAGGTGCGATCGCATGAGCGTGAGAGAACGTTTTCTCGGCGATGGCCGCTTCGCACGATTGCCGCTAGTGCGGCAATCGTTGTTGTCGCCCTCGCTCTCTGGGGCACAGCCAAGCAAAATGCGGGCCGTTACGCGACCGCCATCGGTAAAGTCGCCGTTGTCCCCTTAGCGGACGGCTCGCATATCACCTTAAATACCGACACTCGTATCCGCGTGACGCAGAACGCGGCTCTACGACAAGTGGACCTGGAGCGCGGCGAGGCTTTCTTCGAAGTCGCGCACGACAAGACCCGCCCCTTCGTCGTACACGTTGGCAATGAACGGATTATCGCGGTGGGCACGCAATTCTCGGTGCGTCGCGAATCGGCCGATGCGCAAGTCATCGTCACAGAAGGCCAAGTGCGCGTGGAATCGGACGCGCAAGCGCCAAATGCCGCGCCACAGCTCTTGAGTGCGGGCGCTGTCGCCCAGGCCAGCGAATCCGGCACCTTGGTGCAAATCCATCCCGTCGCGCAAACGGAAGAACTTTTGAGCTGGCGCCGCGGCCTGCTGGTGTTCCACGACGCGACGCTTACCGAGGCCGCGGCGGAGTTTAACCGTTATAACACGCATAAGATTCGTATCGTCGATGCCGCCATCGGCGACCTACGCATTGCCGGCACCTTTCGCTCCACCAACGCCGACGCATTTGCGCGCCTCTTGGAGCGCGGCTATCCCTTGCACGCCGAGGTCGGCCTCGATGAGATTGTCCTGACCCGACCTTGAGGGTTTTTGAAGTCGCGAGTTCCGGGACACTGCGCATTGTTCGTCTTGAATGGGCATCACAATATTAAGATGGGGATGCCAATGAGTTCGAAGACCCTGCACTTCAGTGTCTGTCTGGTGCTTTGGCTGTGTGGCTTCGGCACTGCACTCGCCGACTCATCACTCAAAGTCGATATTCCCGCGGGTGACCTAAAGGCCGCCTTAGATGCACTATCCAAGCAATCGGGCGCCGACTTGGTCTACCGACCCGAACAGGTCAAGGGCTTAAAGACCCACGGCGCTCACGGCGCGCTATCCGTTGCGGCCGCGGTGCAAAAGCTCCTCGAAGGCACGGGCCTTGAAGTCAGCACTGATTCAACCGGTGCCATGTTGATTGCGCAGCCGACGCGCCCGGCGACTGGGGTGGCGAGTTCGGAATTGACGAGCGCCGAGCAGCCAAGCTCGAATAAGGAGGCCGGGAAGCAATCTTCCCAGGCCTTTCGCGTGGCTCAGATGGATCAAGGAAAAACTACGAGTGATGTTCCAGTAGACAAGGACGCACGGACTAGAGACAAGAAGACGGAGGGGCTG
>Ga0207144_1095_pt1 | contig 17462 bp, 14 predicted proteins | sample Alteio_BWMinHeat_FD_153583 | JGI IMG/M metagenome (GOLD analysis project Ga0207144, IMG submission 153583) | Enriched cells from forest soil in Barre Woods Harvard Forest LTER site, Petersham, Massachusetts, United States -... | ecosystem: Environmental > Terrestrial > Soil > Temperate forest >...
TCATCCGATGAAGATAAAGAGACGCATCTTAAAATTCTCAAAAAGAAAAATGGAAAAACTGAAGGAACTGATGCTAAAATCCATGAAAGCACATCATTTGAGGGTACATTTGGCAGAATTTGCTGTATTGGAATACTAAAAGAAAATGACAATAAAATTCTCCAGAAAGAAGTCTTTTCAGGATCTGAGAAGGAAATTCTTGAGAGATTCTGGGAGACTGCCGCTGATGCAGACCGTTTCATAGGACACAACATCTGGGCATTTGATCTTCCATTTATCTACAAGCGTTCAATAATAAATGGGGTAAAACCAAAATTTCTGAATATGGCTCGTTATAGAAATATTCCAATTTATGACACGCTTCAGGAATGGGAGCTCTGGAATTTTGGCAAAGCACAAAAACTGGATACATTGGCTAAGGTCTTAGGACTTCCAACATCCAAGGACGAGATGGATGGATCAATGGTCTGGCCGTATTACAAACAGGGCAGAATTGATGAAATCTGTAAATACTGCATGAAGGATGTGGAGTTAACAAGAAAGGTTTATTACAAAATGACGTTTGAGCCAATGCCCGAATCTGATGAAGAGTTTAAGGAAACCTTATTCTAATACTTTCTCCTTGATAAAAGAATGGACTTTAAATCCTCTATGCTTTTACTCTCCATAAGTTTTTCACGAAGATCTGAAGCGCTCTCAAAATTACTTATATATATTTTGGCAAATTTTTTAAGAGGTGCGAAGTTTTTCTTACCATCCCATTGTTTTTCAAATAAATCTATATGATGAAGATATAAATCAATTCTTTGTATAACAGATATCTTTTCCATATCAACTTTTTCATTAAATACCCAAGGATTTGCAAAAACTCCACTTCCTATCATAAATCCATCACAGCCATATTTTTTGTACTTTTTGTAAACTTCAGCAATTGTTCTGATATTGCCATTTACAATAATTAATGTCTTTGGCGCTATCTTATTGCGAAGCGAAATGATCTCAGATACCCTTTCCCAATGAGGTTTGGCTTTTGATAACTCAGCAACGGTTCTCAGGTGAATAGTTAAAGCTGAAAGTTCTTGCCTGAGTAATACCTTAATCCAATCAATATTTATTTCATTATACCCAAGACGAGTTTTTACACTTACAGGAAGCCCCCCGGCTCCCTTTTTAGTAGCTCTTATAATTTCAACAGCCAGATCTGGATTTTTGATAAGTCCGGAACAGGCTCCATCTCGTATAATGGTTCTAATTGGACAACCCATATTTATGTCAATTCCATCAAATCCTTTTGTCCTTAGGTCTTTTGCGGTTTTAAGAAATTGATCTGGAATATGACCCCAAATTTGAGCAACAATAGGTCTTTCATCTTGATTGAATAACAAACTCTCCTCAACCCTTGCTTTGGCTGTTGATAATAAACCAGCACATGGCGTAAATTCAGTGAAAAGAACATCCGGTTTACCAATTTCTGTTATGATTTGCCGAAATACCACATCTGTTACACCATCCATTGGAGCAAGTACGGTAAATGGCTTTTTGAGCTTATCCCAAAACGAGTTCATAGAGGCAATTATAGCAAATAAATCTTTATTTAATTTTGAGGAGTTCTACTTCAAAAATTAGTGTTGCATCACCTGGAATATCAGGATCAACGCCGTATCTTCCGTATCCAAGTTCAGGAGGAATTGTTAGTTTTCTTTTTCCTCCTACTTTCATGCCCGGAATCCCCATATCCCAACCCTTTATGACATATCCTGCTCCAATTCTTACCTCAAACGGCTCATCGCGGTCAATTGAACTGTCAAACTTAGTGCCGTCTGTAAGCCAACCTGTATAATGCATAACAACTAAGTCATTGTCTTTTACCTCCTGTCCTGTTCCTGTCTTGAGGTCTTCAATTTTTAACTTCTTACTCATAATTATATTATAAGGTATAACTTGTTATTAACCTAGTAAGAGTTTTGTAAGTTTATAAAGACAAACAAGCTGATTGCTAAAGCTGAATATATTCATTATAATAAATGGTCATTGTTATGGATAAAATTACAGTAAAAGGTGCACGAGAACACAACCTCAAAAATATTGATCTTGAAATTCCAAAAAACAAATTGGTAATATTCACAGGCCTTTCAGGATCTGGAAAGTCATCTTTAGCATTTGATACGGTTTATGCCGAGGGACAAAGGCGTTATGTTGAAAGTCTTTCCTCCTATGCCAGACAGTTTCTTGGAACAATGAAAAAGCCTGATGTTGATCTGATCGAGGGTCTATCGCCGGCAATCTCAATTGATCAGAAATCAAGCAGTCATAATCCTAGATCAACTGTTGGAACAGTAACTGAAATCTATGATTACTTAAGACTATTATTTGCACGTGTTGGTCATCCGCACTGCCCAAACTGTGGACGAGAAATTGCAAGTCTTTCCAAAGAGCAAATTGTTAACCTAATACTTGATTTTCCAAATAAGTATAAAGACAAGTCAACCAAACAACATCGCATTTTGATTCTCGCGCCTTTGGTTAAGGATAGAAAAGGAGAATATAGCGAACTTTTTAAAGATCTTAAAAAAAGAGGTTACAGCAAAATTAGAGTTGATTCCAAAGTCTATAATTTGAATGATGACTTTGTGCTTATCAAAACCAACAAGCACACTATTGACTTGATCATAGATTCACTTATTTTGACAAAAGATATTGACCGCTTGAGGCTTTCAAACGGCATTGAACAAGCTCTTAAATTTGGTGAGGGAGAGATGATAGTTTCAAGAATCCTGGATGCCTCGTTTGCAATGCCTGAGAAACCTGAAAAGCTTGAGGATCATCTTTTTTCTGAAAAATTTGCTTGCCCAGTTTGTAATATTTCACTTTCTGAAATTGAACCAAGAATTTTTTCCTTTAACACGCCTCATGGTGCATGTCCAAATTGCAGTGGTTTAGGTAGAGTTCTTGATGTTGATCAGGATCTAGTATTTAATGAAAATTTATCAATAAATGAAGGAGGAATTACTCCGTTTTTTAATATCATAAATAATGATACTTGGTTTTCAAGAACTCTTAAAACATTCTGTAAAGAAAACGATATTCCTCTTAATAAAAGGTTTTCTGAAATTAGTAAAGATAAAAAAGAACTCTTGTTAAATGGGACAGGTAATAAAGAGTATTTTGTTGAGGGAGAGAACCGCTTTGGGCGGGAAACTGTTATAAGTGAACCATTCCGAGGAATTGCCGGAGAACTTAAGAAAAAGTATAACGAATCTGATTCGCAGTTTTTAAGATCCCAAATAGATAAGTTTATGCGTTTTGAAGTTTGTGATATTTGTCATGGAGGAAGGTTAAAAAAAGAAAGTTTATCTGTCACAATTGCTGATAAATCAATAGTTGATGTTACTAATTTTTCAATTGAGCATGCTCTTGAATTTATAAAAAACCTTACAAATGTATTAAGTGCAAGGGAGCTTGAAATAGGAAAAATGATTTTACGAGAAATTACTGAGCGCGTTACTTTCTTAAAAAATGTAGGACTTGAGTACTTAACACTTGGTCGATCTGCCGGAAGTCTTTCAGGTGGTGAGGCACAACGAATAAGACTTGCATCACAAATCGGAAGCGGCTTAACAGGAGTTCTTTATGTTCTTGATGAGCCATCAATTGGACTTCACCAGAGAGACAATTCAAAGTTAATTGAAACTCTAAAAAAACTTCGTGATTTGGGGAATACTGTATTAGTTGTGGAGCATGATCAAGACACAATGGAATCATATGATTATATTTTTGATTTTGGGCCCGGAGCAGGTGCAAATGGGGGAAATATAATTGCGAAAGGTTCAGTTGATCAGATAAAAAAAGATAAAAATTCAATAACAGGTTCATATTTGTCAGGAAGAAAAAAAATTGATGTAAATAAACAGTCAACATTTATAGAAAACGGTTCAAGTAACAAGGTTTTAAGCCTTCTTGGTGCAACAGAACATAATCTTAAGAATATCGATGTCGAATTTCCACTTAACAAACTAATTGTTGTAACAGGTGTTTCAGGATCAGGAAAATCAACACTTATTAATGACATTCTTTATCATGCACTAATGCAAATGAAGAATCCGTATCATTCGCAAAAACCGGGGAAGTTTTCCTCAATTAAAGGAGCTGATTTTATCCGTAGTGTTTTCTCGATAGATCAGTCCCCAATTGGCAGAACACCAAGAAGTAATCCGGCCACATATACAGGAGCATTTACTTATATCAGAACTCTCTTTTCCTCCACCAAACAGGCAAAACTGCGCGGCTACGGTCCAGGAAGATTTTCTTTCAACGTCAAAGGTGGAAGGTGTGAGGCATGTGAGGGAGAAGGACAGATAAAAATTGAAATGCAATTTATGCCTGATATTTATATAATTTGTGAGGTCTGTAATGGTCTTCAATACAATCATGAAGCTCTTGAAGTACTTTTTAACGATAAAAATATTGCTGATGTTCTAAACATGAGTGTCGCTGAAGCTGTAAACTTTTTTTCTTTTGTTCCATCACTTTCGCATAAACTTACAACCCTAAATGATGTAGGGCTTTCATATATAAAGCTTGGCCAACCTGCACCTACTCTTTCAGGTGGCGAGGCACAAAGAGTAAAATTAGCAACCGAGCTATCTAAAAAAGGTAAAGATGCACTATATCTTCTTGATGAACCGACAACAGGTCTCCACTTTGCAGATTTAGAAAAACTGCTTTATGTATTAAAAAGTCTAGTTAATACAGGCAATTCTATAATTGTAATTGAACACAACCTTGATGTTATCAAAAATGCTGACTATGTAATTGATTTAGGTCCTGAAGGTGGTGAAAAGGGTGGGGAAGTTATCGCAACTGGAACACCTCAGGAAATAGCGGCAAATCCTAATTCCTGGACGGGAAAGTATTTGAAAAATATATTATAATAAAGTCAAATTTCATGAACATTAAAAAATTGCTGCTCGCATTTGTCTTGATTTTAGTATTTTTCTTTTTAAACTCTTCTTCAATTTTTGCATCCAATAATTTCACAACCGATTACCACGTAATTTACACTGTAAATGACAGCGGTAATACACATGCTGATCTTTCAATAACATTAACAAATACTTCCGCTCAATTTTATGCATCCTCATATCAAATGCAGCTTGGCTTTAACAACATAAGTAATATCAAAGCCTCAGATCCTCTTGGCCCAATAGAAACAACTGTTAATAAGACTAGTGAGGGATATAATATATCTCTAAAATTTAATAAAAAATCACTTGGACTTGGAACTAAGCTTCCGTTTAATTTGTCTTTTGATACTACAAGTGTTACTCATCATTCAGGAAAAATTTGGGAAATTAATATTTCCAAAATTTCAGACCCCGCAGATTTTAATAGTTTTGTAGTTGAAGTAAAACCACCTGCCTCTTTTGGTAAGCCTGCGTTTATAAAGCCACTGCAAGCTAATAATTCTCTAACATTTAGTAAAAATCGACTTGAAAAGTCAGGAATTTCAATAGCATTTGGAGAAAAACAAATTTATAACTTTAAACTCACATACCATTTAAAAAATGACAACCTCTTTCCGATAAGAGCAACAATTGCACTACCACCTGATACAAATTATCAACAAGTTTTTATAAAAGATATTAACCCTAATCCTGAAAACGTGATTGTTGATGAAAATGGTAACTGGCTGGCTGAGTATCCTCTTTCAGCGGTTCAAGCAAAAGAAGTCATTGTGACAGGGAATGCTGAGGTTAATCTTTCACCAAAATCAAGTCCAATCTCAAATAGTGAAAAAGCTATATACACTAACCAAACCCCTAACTGGCAAAGTAAAAATCGCCAGATTAAACAATTAGCAGATCAACTCAAAACTCCTCAGGCCATTTATCAATACGTTGTTAAAACATTAAAATATGATTTTAACCGTGTAATCGATGAAAAAGAAAGACAAGGCAGTGTAAACGCTTTAAATAACCCAAACTCAGCTGTTTGTCTGGAATTTACTGATTTATTTATAGCACTAGCCAGGGCTAGCGGAATTCCTGCACGAGAAATTGATGGATTTGCATATACTGAAAACAGTAAGGATCATCCGCTTTCACTTGTTTCAGACGTTCTCCATGCATGGCCTGAATATTATGATACTAAAAATAAAACATGGATTATGGTTGACCCGACCTGGGAAAATACAACAGGCGGAGTTGACTATTTTAACGTTTTAGATTTTAACCATCTGGCGTTTGCAATAAAAGGTGATAACGACAGTTATCCGATTCCAGCAGGCAGATATAAATCTGAAACTAACAAAAACATCAAAGACGTTAAGGTATCATTTGCTGATATGTCCTTGGATAAGAACAAACACCTTGATATAACTTCATCTTTTCCAAGTACCCAAATAGCTGGATTTCCAATAAAAGGAACTATAAAATTAAAAAATGATGGTCCTGGCTCCATATCTTCTGAGCTATTGTATGTAACGAGTAAAAATTTAACTCCAAAAGAGCAGATTTTTGAAGTTTTAAAAATTCCACCATTTGGATATGTAAATGAAGACGTGACTTTTGACAAGACTAGTCTTTTGACAAATAAACAGTCTTTGATTACAATGCATTCTGAAGATAAAACAAGTACTCAAACAATAATGATTGTACCGTTTTTCTTGAACTTCTGGGGAATAGGAGGTATTACAATTGGTTTATTTACGATCATCTTACTCATCATTGCCGGAAAAAGCCGGCGTTTACGTCTACACAGATAAGCAAAATAAGATTCTCTATGTTGGTAAAGCAAACAACCTTAAATCGAGGGTTTCATCTTATTTTATAAAAAGTGCAAATCTTGGCGAGAAGACAAGACTTCTTGTCTCAAAAGTTTACAAAATAAAAATCACAATAGTTGAATCAGAACTAGAAGCTCTTCTATTGGAAGCATTTTATATTAAAAAGTATCATCCAAAATATAACATTCGCTTATCTGATGACAAATCTTATGTTCAAATCAGGATTTCAATTAAAGATAAGTACCCAGTTGTGCAATTGGCAAGAAGAGGTGAGGACAAAAATTCAAGCTATTTTGGTCCATATCCCAACTCAGGTGCAGTTAAACTAGTTCTTAAAACAATTAGAAAAGTTTTCCCATATCAATCAATCACAAATCATCCAAAAAGAATTTGTCTTTATAATCATCTGGGTTTATGTCCTTGTCCTCCGGTTTTTGATAACGAAAACTTAAGAAAAGAATATCGAAAAAATATTCATGGAATAATAAGAATTCTTGAAGGACAATCTCCAAAGATTGTAGCAGAGCTTGAAAAAAAACGTAATGTTTTAAGTAAGCTTGAGAACTTTGAAGAAGCCGCAACTCTTCAGAAAAAAATTAATGCACTAAAGATAATTACAGAACCATTCCACACCCCGTTTGAGTATGAGGTAAACCCAAACTTAAGAATGGATCTTCGAAAACAGGAACTTGATGAATTGATTAAAATTCTAAATGTTTATGGATTAAACTTACAAAGGCTACAGAGGATTGAGTGCTATGATATATCAAACACACAAGGAACTAATGCCACAGGCTCAATGGTTGTGTTTATAAACGGTGAAAAAGAATCATCTCAGTATCGCAGATTTAAAATAAAAAAAGACGGAGTTCCAAACGATTTTGCAATGATTGAGGAGGTTCTGACAAGAAGATTTAAGAGAGATGGTTGGGACAAACCAGACATGGTGATAGTTGACGGTGGAAAAGGACAAGTAACATCTGCTCTAAAAGCATTTAGTGTAAACAATATCTCAATTCCTCTGATCGGACTTGCAAAAAGAGAAGAAACGATAATTATTCCACAAGGCAAAAACAATAAGCCTCAAGCGGAAATTAAATCTTTTTTACCAAGACATAACAATTCATCGTTTGTTGAGGTTTCACTTCCTAAAAATTCCAAGGCACTCCTACTTATTATGCGCCTTCGTGATGAAGCTCACCGATTTGCTATTACATATCATCGGAAACTTCGATCAAAGTTTAGTTTCGAGTAACCTCGTATTTATACGGGAAATAAAGAAATGATGCGGGCATATCCTCAAGAAGAAATTTTTGAAAATCTGCATAAATCTTTTTACGCTCATTTATGTCCAGGGTTTTTCGCCCATCTTCAAGCAGTTTATCAATTCTCAAATTTTTATATTTCATAATATTATTTAGCTGTCCTGAGTGCCACAAAATATATTGATCAGGATCCTTTGGTAGGTTAAAATCGCTTAGGAAAATTTGAAATTTATCAGGAATTTCATCAACTTCAACAACCTTTGTTTTTATCCCAATTTTACTCCAAGCAAAAGCAATGTCTTTTGCCGTTTGTCTGTATTTTCTAAGAGTTGTAATTGTGAGTTGCATTTTGGATTGAGGAAGAAGCAGTCTTGCATGATCTAAATCTTGTTTTTGTTGATTTAGATCACTGTTATAGTAAATAGAGCTTGCGGGATAGGGAAGAAACGCCTTTTCTCCAAACCTAAAATTATCAGGTAGTGCATAATTTAGACCAAGTCTGAGTTTTTTATCGGAAAGTTCAGAATCCGTGGTATCGTAGAACAAAGTAACAAGATGTGAGTAGTCTGTACTTTTCTTAACAGTAATACGGGGAAATTTCTCAAAAGAGCTCTTGTTAAAATCTAAACTATTAATGTCACTTACCTCAGTTACTTCCCCAAGCATAAAAGCTGTCTTAAGACTCACTTCTGTTGGATAAAAAATAAACTTTATCGAATCAAACCTATTTTTTGTAAGCCCAAGTGTCATAGCCTGGATAAAATTACCATTTAGTTGAATATTTTCAATAAAATAATTTCCGACCCCTATATAACCATTTTTAAATATTGGCTTACTAACAGTTGCCAAAAAAGGTGCATAAGGGGATTTAAGCTTAAAAATAAGAGTATATCTATCTGGTTTTTCAAGATTAACATCGGAAAAATTGTAAGATATATCCTTGGACTCAAATTTACTACCATCACTAAAGTTCAGATTTTGCTTTAGAAAAAATGTATATGTTTTGCCATTATCTGTAATCCTAAATCCTGTTGCCAGATCAGGCTTTACGCTTCCATCTTTCTCAACTTGAGTTAGTCCACGTGACAACCTATCAACAATGATTGGCGGAAGGTTTTCTTTTTGATAGGATCCAGCAATTCCTATTACAGGTGATCTATGGAGAGTAAATAAAGTTTTTAAGTAGCGAGCGCCAAAAATAAAAATGAAAAAAATAAAAAGGCCTGCAAAAAAGGACAGAATTAGTATCTTTTTGGATTTTTTAATGTAGGCTTTAATGAGCCAAAAAATGAGCCTTCGTCTAACAACTACCATAAATTTATCTTATTTAAGCTGTGGATAAAGAAGAGTAATAGATAGAGCAACTAGGGCAATAGAAAGAACGATGGTTGAAATAACCAAAAATTTTTCAACATTTCTTTTACTTCTATACATTTCCCCTCCTCCCCCAAATACCGGTGATAATCCCTCCTCAGGTGCTTGAAGTAAGATACTTGCTATCAGAAGAACTGCAACTATTATTTGTGCGAGTGTCAGTATATTTTGCAACATAATTAACACTTCAATTATATATCGGTATACGCTTTGATGCAAGTTTTAATCTGTTAACCAGGAAAGTGCGGATTCAATAACAGACACTATAAAAGCTGTGAAAACATAAGCAAAAAACAAATTAAAAGATATTGCAGGAGTTACAAAACCATTGTAGTGTATCGGCTTATATGTAAACGGATGAATTAAAACACTTGTAACAAACCTCGTTAAAAGATAAAGTATTGCAGCATTTGTAATCATAGAAAAAAGCCCAAGAGTTACTAAATTTATCGGAAAGCTGATAATACTAAGAATTGGTTTTAAAACCATGAACAAAAGCGCAAGTGCTGTCCCACCAATAAAAAGAGTTGTTAAAGACCCACCAACATGTACGCCTGGAATAATAAAAGGTAAAAGATAAAGGGTAAGCGTGTAAATTGCAATTCTTCTAAGAATTGTTTTCATTAACAAAATCCTAACAGATGAGGCTTAAGGTGTCAATTTATGAAGGCTTAAATTCTTGCCAAAAGTCGGATAGGGGAGTATTATGGTAACTAATAAATGAATACAGTTATTTGTCCACATTGCAAAAAAGAAGTTGAGATTTCTGAAGCTCTTAAGCATCAGATCACTACACAAGAAAGAGAAAAGCTTCGTGAAGAATTTAAAAAAGAACTTGAAAAATCAAAACAAGACGCAATTGACAATTCAACCAAAAAAATTAAAGAACAATTTGAGCTCCAGATAAAACTTGCAAAAGAAGATGCTGAGGAAAAGGATAAGAGAATAAAACAATTAATTGAACAATTAACTGAGTTAACACGCGCGCTTCAGAGATCTAAAAAAGAAAAAGATGAAGCAGAGCTTGAAATGCAAAAAAAATTGTTGTCAGAGCGGGAAAAGATTTCAGAAGAAATAGGCAAGACTGTTAAGGAAAAATCGGATCTGGAAGTAGCAGAAATCAAAAAACAACTTGATGATACTAAAAAAGCACTTGAGGATGCACAAAGAAAAGCAGCTCAAAAGTCACAGCAGTTACAAGGTGAGGTCATGGAATTGGCACTTGAGGAAGTATTAAGATCAGCTTTCCCATATGATGATATTAGCCCTATTGCAAAAGGTGTACTTGGAGCAGATATTCGCCACAGTGTCAAAAGCCCAAAAGGCTATAATTGCGGAGTAATTCTCTGGGAGTTTAAACAAACCCAAAGATGGGAAGACAAATGGATTGCAAAACTTAAAAAAGACACTAGAGCTGATAAAGCAATGTTTGGAGTAATTGTCAGTAGCATTTTACCAAAAGAGCTCGGAGAGGGATTTGGCTTAAAAGACGGAGTTTGGGTTTGCAATCAAAATTTAATTTTACCTCTTGCAACAATTCTTAGGCAAAATATTTTAGATGTTGGTTATCAAAAAGCAATTTCTGCAAACAAAGAAGAAAAAGCAGGACGTTTATACTCTTACGTCACAAGTCATGAGTTCCAACAACAGGTTGAAAACGTGGTCGAGGCATATAGGGAAATGCTTATGCAAATTAGCAAAGAGCGCGCAGTGTTTGAGCGCTCATGGAAACAAAGAGAAATGCAAGCGCAGAGAGTTGTTATGAGTAGCGCAAACATAGTTGGCAGTATGCAGGGAATTGTTGGTGCATCTCTACCCCCAATTAAAGGGCTTGAGCTGTTAGAGAATTCAGAAGACCAGCCGGAAAAATTACTGGAATAATTCCTCTATTGTCACTTATTTCTTCCTCATAACTTAGCTCATTTTGAAAAGCATAGTTTGTTTGAAAAATTTCCTGCTTTTTAATTTCTTTGACCTGAAGTTTCTCAAGCCAAGTTTGTGATAGTTGGTACATAATTATTTCTCCTTATGTTTACCATTATAATGATTTAGCGAGGTTTAACTTGACCTTTACCTTACAAAATTCCTACAAAATTTTTATGAGGTAGCTTCCGTTGATTCTCCTGGGATAATCTCAGACACATCAATAAAAACTTTGTTACCATCCCTTTTCATAACCCCTTTTACTTTTGAGAAACCATCAGGGACTTCTTTTCCCTTATAATACCCCAGGGTTGGCCCTTTATCATCAGTTAGGGTCAATACAATAGTTTTACTTTCGTTATCAACGGTTTGTTTTTTAACAAAATATTCTTTATCAATTACTTCCTCCTTTGCATCCTCTTTAGTTTTTATCTGATCCTCGGCACTATTTGCGTCCAGTGGCTTTTTTAACTTATTGCGCTTTAAAAATAAAATTACTAAAGTTACAATAAGCGCAAAAAAAGACAATAGAAACAGAAAAATAGTAAATGGGTTTTTTATAGTACTAGCTTTTGCTTTCACCTCTTTTTTTATTGATGGGTTTGTCTTTATTGGGTTATTAGTTATTGGTTTTGGAGTAATTGCTGGAGTACCCACTAAAAGTTGGGGAACAGGTAATCCCAAACTTGAGAGTGTCTTAATACTTGAAAGCAGAAGATTATAATCTGCTCCATTTACTACTCCATCATCATTTAAATCTGAGGCAATTTTATCATTGCAGCTTGTTGAATCAGCTTTAGAACCAAAACAATTAATTAAACTATCATAATCATTAATATCAATTACATTGTCTCCAGAAGGTGATGGATAAATATCCCCTATAATTACTACTTGATTTGTTATGACAATAGCTTGTCCAAGAGATTTTTTTATATCAAAAACTTTTCCACCAATATCTTTATCTTTTTCCTTTACGAGCTTTGAAAGCGCTTGACTTGTTTTAAATACAATTTGGTATTGCCCATCAGAAACTGCATCCCCCAGATCAATATCTGAATTTACAAAGCTTCCAAAAGTTGGACTATTTTGATCAGAATCATAAACAACTTGAGTATTAAACGATGCAACTGGTTTACTTGATAAGTCAGAGGAGTTTATGTTTGGGTCAAAAAAATAAAGGGTAACATTTCGGGTATTATGTAATGGCTTAAGATTACCACCTTCACTTCCGATTCCGGGAATCTTAAAATCCAAGCTTATCACTTGACCAACAGGAGTAGGGGTTGGAGTTGTCTGAGCCAATGCTTGACCACGTAAAATAAAATTAGCTAGGATTACTAAAAAAAATACTGTTAGTTTTTTTACTAAACTTAAACTCATAATTCATAATTTCTGATTGATGAATAAAGCGTATCAATCTCCTTTTTTTTGTTGGAAATCTGAAAGAAGCAAATTGTAGTCAATAACATCGACTTTTCCATCATCATTAAAGTCTATTGAGTCTTTATTACTACAGTTTTTATCTTGGAAGCAGGGAAGTGCTATGTTGTAGTCATTAATATCTATTACATTGTCTCCATTAAGATCTCCTTGAACAAGTGACACTGCCGGAAGTACATTTACTTTATCACTTGTTAAGTTTTGAAATTGCGGCAAAATTTGAGAGATCAACGTGTTACTAGATACAACTTTTACGTAATAAGTACCATTTGCTAATTGTCCAAGGTGTAAAATTCCTTCAAAAGAATCAACTCCGTTATATTTCAAAAAACCGTTTCCACTTAATATTTGCTGATTACTATTTGGATCAAAAATTCCAACTGTTACAAATCTTGTTAAGTGCTTTGGGGATTTATTCCCATTTGAGCCAATACCTGGAATCTTGATAGTAACGTCTAGTTGGGTGTCGGTGGAATTTAGGATAACGCCCGAAGGTGAACCAGATGGCAAAATGGTTGGAGTTGTTGGTTTATTCGATTTGGGCCAAACTTTTACCATTGAAGTGACATTCGATTTAATATAAAAATGCCCGGGACCACCAGTAATAGTAAGAAGTGCTGAAGGCCATTGACTTAGAACAGGTGCTTGGTCAGTAAGAGTTGTATTAGAAAGCGCTTTTCTTGTTTGATCAGAAAGATACAGGTTTATAAAATTTGCTGCTATTCCACCAGGCCAAGCTCTTCCTTCAGTGATTACAGCGTAACTGTCATCATATGGAGGATTATTGTGTTGAAGTATGATATCCAGGGAGGTATTACTAGAATAGGGAAGAACATGAAAATCACCACTTTGAATTAGCATGATACTAAGTGGATCTTTATATAAATAATGTCCTATTTTGTCAGTTGAAAGACTTGTATCTGCAGTTTTCATATTATACATATACCATCCTGTTAAAACTTGTCCTACATGTACCGCTCCTTTTAATTCTGAGGTTGAATCAGATATTGTCTCTACCACAGAAGTAAACTCAATTTGAACAGTATTTGGTGGAAAAACGGATGGAGAAACTCCAGGAACACTAGATATTATAGGTGTAGTTGGGGATAATGAAGAGCTTCCCAAATCCAATGTCCAATAGGTATTTCCTCCCAGTCCTATTTCTGAACCTATTCCGGCTTCAGTAGCGCTAGCATTTAACATGTTTGCATTATGTACTGCTGAATTTTTCCATGCTGTGAAAACATCTTGAGGAGTATTGCCTCCATAGTATAAGTTCTCAGCAGTATAAATCTGATTATACCCACAAGCTTTGATGCGGTCACTGGGTGTTCTTCCCAATGAATCAGTATGACTTAATGTTGTTTCGTTTTTTATATCATTACTCATCCAGGCAGCAGATTGTTTCAAGCTGGTGGACCAAGCTAAAGGTGGTAAGTTATTGTTTTGCTGGCGGTAACTATTTATAAAACTCAAAAGCGTTCGCTCATTGGTTGTTTCAGTAAGTAAAGAGCTCGCGACTGTACAGTCCTGGGGAACAGTTTGGGCATTGCTTTGTCCATTTTGTTTATTTGAACTTTGAGAGATGGTTAAAAAAACAGCGCCAATCAGCAAAAAAAGTGTGACCAATGGAAATAATAAATAAGATTTATTTTTGTGTTGTTCAAGCATAACCCACCTCTATTAAGATAGTATATGTTTTATAAAATAGAATCAAGGGATATGCAAAGTGTCCAAATGAGTAGTAAAAAATCAAAGCTGAAGAATAAGATATACAATGGCGTTTTAGCTTCAAGCAATTCCATGATATCTTACTAAAACCAGAGTATTGCACTAACGACCCCCCTCTTGTTTACTTTGTCGGGAACTGGTACCAGCTTGATTTTTATCTGAAATAAAGTAGAATACCTTTTATGGTTGAACGTGAACGCTCAGAACAAGATGACAGAAAAATGGGAGTAAAAATTTGTATTCCAATAGTCGGAGTGTCTATGGATCAATTCATTGGAAATATGAGGAGCGTACAGGGAGTAGCTAAGTTTATTGAGTTGCGGACTGACTTTGTTGAAGGTTTAAAACCACAGAATATTTCACAGATAAAACATAATGTTAATCGGGAATCTATTTTTACCTGTCGAAGAAGTGATGAGGGCGGAAAATTTCAGGGATCCGAAGAAGAGAGAGTCGCTATTCTTAAAGAAGCTCTCAGTCTTGGTTTTGATTATATTGATATAGAATTATCAACCTTACAAGAACGACGACTAGATCTATCAAGCAGAGGAAAAACAAAAGTAATAGTTTCTTATCATAACTTTGAAGGAACACCGGAAGAAGATACTATCAGAAAGATTATTCAGACAATGAAAAAACATCAGCCAGATATTATAAAAATAGCAACACAAATAGTTAGGCCTGAGGACAATGATAAATTATTTAGGTTGATGCTGGATGAAACTTTAGGTTTACCACGTATAATAATTGGTATGGGAGAACTCGGCAAAATTACGAGAGTATTTGGACCTGTTGTAGGTAGTTATTTAACGTATGCGTCAACTGACGATCAGGAAACTGCTCCAGGACAGATAGATATTAACAATATGAGAAAAATTTACAGGTTAATCGGAGTTATGGAGTAATTATTTACATGGCAATAATTTTTTTAAGGCTAAGCTGCTTCGAGGAATCAACTACTTTAGAATTTTTATTTTGATTGACAAGTAAGGCTTTAATGGTACAATACAACTCTATGGAAAAAGACCCTAGCACACCAGATTTGCCAGAAGGAATAACCGTTGATGATTTGCTTTATTTCAACCCCCAACATTACCTAATAGATATGGCAATGAAAGGATGGGGTGTTAAGATAAGTCATGGTGTAGATGGGAATGAAGACAAAGTATCATATGGTTTATCAAGACCCGTTGGGTTAGACTTTAGCTCAACAAGCTTAGATGATCTTTCTGAGAGAATTGGCATTAAGGATAAAGATGGCAATATTCTAGCAGGTTACTCTCTAGTAGTTGGTTTTGTTGGTGATTCAGGATCTTTAGTTGAGGAACTTAGACAAGATGTAAATCCTCATGAAGACAGCGGAGCTGTACTTAGATTCAATTTTACAGGTTTCCCAACAGGAAAGACTATCGATGTTATGGATAGATTAGAGCAAGCATTTCAAGAACCAAGCAGAAGAGTAAAAACGCAAAAATTAGAGACTCTATTTAGTAGAACTGTTTTTAAATTCAGACAAAAACACAGAGCTTGAATTGTTCCTCCTGGTTAACTTTGTGGGGAACTGGTATTTAGTTAGATATTCCTAAGTGGTGCACTTTGTTCTAGAACCTACTAAATTCGAAACTTTTATTGCTAGATAGCAACCACCAACTGGAGGCCCACACAATTTTGAGCAATATACAAACTTGCTTTTCATTTTCCCCCTAGTTTATAGTATAAGTGTCCCCACTTTTTAGAAAAGATGGGCTGCCTATGAACCTTTCCAAGCTGTTCAAAAATATACATGTTAAGGACATAGCAATGATCGTCCTCTTGGCGCTTTTTTATACAATTAGTGGAAAATTGGGATTGCGACTGGCTTTTGTTAATGCCAGCTCAACCGCAGTCTGGCCACCTACAGGAATTGCATTAGCAGCGCTTCTAATCTTTGGTTATAGGGCATGGCCTGCCATCTTTATCGGTGCTTTCTTTACCAACCTGACAACCGCAGGAACAATTGTGACATCACTGGGTGTTGCGTTGGGGAACACCTTGGAAGCAATCATTGGTTTTTATCTTGTAAATAGGTTTGCAAATGGTCGTTACGTTTTTGAGAGCACACACAATATATTTAAATTTATGCTTATTGTGATGGGAAGCTGCATTGTGAGTGCCACAATCGGTGTCGGCACGCTTGAGTTGGGTGGGCTTGCGAACGCGCATGACCTTGCCCCAGTATGGATAACCTGGTGGTTGGGTGATTTAGGAGGAGCATTGATTGTTGCACCATTTTTACTGCTTTGGAGCAAAAAGAAACGTTTCAGCTTAAGTAAGCAGCAAATTATAGAAGCAATTCTTTTATTCCTCGGAACAATATTTGTCAGCTGGATTGTATTTGGAGGACTCTTTATCAATGTTGCAAGAGGCTATCCCCTGGAATATTTAATCGTCCCTATTTTAGTCTGGGTGGCATTGCGCTTGGGTCAACGGGCAACTACAACTGCAGTTGTTATCTTTGCGGCAGCGGCAATCTGGGGAACACTACACGGATATGGACCATTTTCAGACTTTCGTCATAATGAAGCGCTTCTTCTTCTTCAAGCATTTTTAGATGTCTTATCGGCAATGGCACTCATACTTGCCACAACAGTTCTTGAACGAAGGACAATCCAGGAACGGTTCCAAAGTGCGCTTGACAATATGAGCGAAGGTTTTCAGATAATTGGTTTTGACTGGCGCTATTTGTATGTAAACAATGCAGTAGCAAAACAAGGTCGCAGGACCAAGGAGGAACTATTAAATCACACCATGATGGAAGTGTACCCGGGCATTGAGAGAACAGAACTGTTTGGATATCTTCGCCGCAGCATGAAGGATCGCGTATCTCATCAGATGGAGAATGAATTTAAGTTTCCAGATGGCAGCAAGGGCTGGTTTGATCTGAGAATTGACCCGGTTTCTGAAGG
>Ga0207144_1096_pt1 | contig 17364 bp, 20 predicted proteins | sample Alteio_BWMinHeat_FD_153583 | JGI IMG/M metagenome (GOLD analysis project Ga0207144, IMG submission 153583) | Enriched cells from forest soil in Barre Woods Harvard Forest LTER site, Petersham, Massachusetts, United States -... | ecosystem: Environmental > Terrestrial > Soil > Temperate forest >...
TTTTGAAGAACAACACTCAGGTTTATAAGCGCTCCTTTAGACTTATTCAGCACAAACGTTTTTTTTCAAAAAAAGCCTTCACAATCGTTTTACATTCAAGTTCAAGAACATTTTTAGTAATTTCAAGCTTATGATTGAGTCCAAGCAATTCATGAACAGGATAAGCCCCTCCTAAACAACCCATTTTAGGATCACTGAAGGCAAAAATAACCCGCTTTAACCGCGACATAATCGACGCTCCAGAACACATGGGACAGGGCTCTTTGGTCACATACATCTCAGCCTCATTTAAACGCCAATCCCCTATTGCACGAGCAGCCTGAGTAATAGCTAATATTTCAGCATGTGCTGTCGGATCCTTTTGAGACTCAACCTGATTATGCGCACACCCAATAACATTACCCTGGAAAACTATCACTGCCCCTATCGGAACCTCATCCTCTTTCCATGCTTCAATGGCCTCATTATAAGCCAATTTCATAAAATACACATCATCCCTCGTAAGCTCTGAAGGAAACAACTTATCAAATGGACATTCAATTTTCTCTGACATTTAGGCTAATCAACAATAGATTTTGAACTCCCCTCTCCAATAACTGACTAAGATCCCGAACTGCTCTCAAGGCAATCACTAAAACTCACAGTCTTAGTTTCCTTCCCAAAAGACTGCCTCAATTGAGAGTTGTCAAATTCAAAATTATTCGAAAAAACAAACCCAGCATAATTTATCTTAATCTCTCTAATAGAAGAACGATCCCAACACTTAATTTTATTGTAGCTTTCCACTCCCACACGCAATAAATCAATATCATAACAAACAATTGCTTGCATGATATCGAGATACTCATCCTCGTCCAATGCCTCAAGATAATTCACCAAATTATGCATATGCAATTGGACAGCTACAGATATAGATTTTAAAACGATAAAACGTAGTTTTGATTTCAATAGCTCAAGATCTTCTCTAAAATCCAAAATACCTATGGCTCCATTGGTTACAAACTCATAATATGTAAACATAGAAACACCACGAGATACTAACAACAAGCTCTTAAGTGTACTGAAATCAATTACATTATAATCTGAAGCAGAAAAAGCTCTACCTAAACCAGAATCCCTGGCAATTCGATAAGCAACAGCATCCTGGCTAAACATATTACTGCGATTATTACTCAAAATCCCTAATGCAACATGCATAAGCTATTTATTAGGTCTTTAACATTAAATTCTACTCTATAACCGCTTAAAAACAAGCGCTGCATTCTGACCACCAAAACCAAGATTTTCACTCAACGCAACATCAACTTTAGCAGTACACTTCTTATTAACTACATAATCCAAATCACAATCCGGATCTGGAGTTTCATAATTGATTGTAGGAGGGATTTCGCCTGTTTTAATAGCCATTATTGCGGCAGCAGCCTCAATACCACCAGCTGCACCCAATAGATGACCTGTCATTGACTTAGTGGAGCTGATCTTGAGCTTCCGAGCATGTTCTCCAAAAGCCATTTTGAGGGCCATTGTTTCGAATTTATCATTGTAAGGTGTTGCAGTACCATGAGCATTGACATAGGCAATCTCTTCCGGCTTAACTTCAGCATCTTTCAATGCTCGTTTAATGCAATTGCTCAATCCTTCTCCAGTAGGATCTGGCATCGTTATGTGATAAGCATCGCAGGTAGCTCCATAACCCACAAGTTCGCAATATATCTTTGCACCACGAGCCTGAGCATGTTCAAGTGTCTCAAGCAACAAAATACCAGCACCCTCACCCATCACAAACCCATCTCGATTCAGATCAAAAGGCCTACTTGAACGTTCTGGATTTTCATTATACTTGGTACTCATCGCCCTCATTGAACAAAAACCAGCAAAGCCCAACTGCGTAATGGCAGCCTCACTACCACCAGCAAGCATGATGTCCGCATCGCCCCGACGAAGATTCTCCAATGCCTCTCCTATCGCATGACTCGCCGTTGCACAGGCACTCACAATACTAAAGTTAGGACCCTTCGCATTTAATTCTATCGAAACTATCCCCGCTGCAATATTTGCAATCAAAGAAGGAATCATAAACGGAGACACCTTACGAGGTCCAAGATCAAACAATCTTTTAGACTGCTGTTCTATCGTCTCCATACCACCTATCCCCGAACCAATAATCACACCAAACCGTGTAGAATCGACTTTTGTTGGGTCTAAAGCAGCATCCGCTGCGGCAAGCTTACTTGCCGCAACAGCAAAATGAGTATATCTGTCACTTCGCTTCACCTCCTTAGCGTCCATGTACAAAGTGGGATCGAAATCATTAACCTCAGAAGCAACCTGACATCCATACTCCGTTGGATCAAAGCGTGTAACTCTGCCAATCCCACATGTACCCTTTAAGAGATTCTCCCAGTATTTCTCTACACCGGTGCCTATCGAAGTTATAACCCCAATTCCAGTAACAACAACTCGTGTCCTAGTTCCCTGAGTATTTGCCATAAAGAAATCCTTGGTTAAACAAAAACAAAACGAACCACACTTTTATAAAAATGCAAACTATGCAGATGTGACACCTGACTTATTCTTAATGTACTCAATGACATCACCTACTGTTTGAAGCTTTTCGGCATCAGACTCAGGAATCTCCCCCTTAATCTCATCCTTGAACTCTTCCTCAAAAGCCATAATCAGCTCTACTGTATCCAGCGAATCAGCACCTAGATCATCTAAGAAAGATGCGCTTGGAACGACTTGCTCCTCGTTAACATTAAGTTGGTTAACGATGATCTCGTTAACTCTTTTTTCGATGGTTTTATCTGCCATAATTATTTTTTGTGTTTCCTAAGAATTTAAAGATGTTTGTTTGCTACATAACTATACCGCCGTCAATAATAAAAACTTGACCAGTGATATACCCCGACTCTTCAGACGCTATAAAATTCACTGCATGCGCAATGTCTTCCGGGCAACCCAAACGCTTTAATGGAATCATCTTCTTCATTGTTTCCAATACCTCTTGATTCATTTCCCCAGTCATATCCGTCTCAACAAAACCCGGAGCAACAGCGTTGACCGTAATATTGCGCCCTGCAACCTCCTTAGCTAAGGATTTTGTGGCCCCAATCATACCCGCCTTCGCTGCACAATAATTAAATTGCCCAGGATTACCCATAACGCCTGAAATTGATGAAATATTTATAATTCTACCCCAACGCCTCCTCGTCATCCCACGAAGAAGACCCTTGCTCCAATAAAAACAGCTTGAGAGATTAGTTGCTAAAACTGCATCCCAATCCTCATCACTCATACGAAGAAGTAGCCCATCTCGAGTAATTCCCGCATTATTAACAAGAATATCAACAGCCTCGTACTGACTTAAAATAGACTCACAAGCCGATGCTACCGCCTTCGAATCAGAAACGTCCACCTGATAAGCTTCTGCATCTCCACCCAATGCTTTAATTTCAGCAACAACAGATTCACAATTATTTGATTTACTGACACAAAGAACTTTTATTCCACTTGCGGCTAAATTTTTAGCGATTGAACGCCCAATACCACGTCCAGCGCCAGTTACCAAAGCAATCCGATTGTTAAAAGTTAAGCTCATATCATTTCAGGTAAAATAATAATCTGACAGTTTTTTAGAAAAATGAAAGCCTAAAATGCATGTTCCAGAAAAACAAACTCATCAATAAACATCTTTTTGATACCGTTTTTGCTTCCTCATCTGTTTAACATACTCTACAGCAGCCTCTGAAGTCATTTTTCCTTCACGTTCGATAACCTGATGAAGAGCCAAATCAACATCCCTAGCCATACGCTTCGCATCTCCACAAACATAAAAAAACGCCCCTCCCTTAATCCATTCCCATAATTCAACAGCATTCTCCAAAATTTTATCTTGCACATACACCTTATACTCCTGATCTCGTGAAAATGCCAAATCAAGACGCGTAAGATGCTTCTCATTCATCCGCTGCTCCCACTCCTCCTCATAAAGATAATTAAAACTCCTCCGCTGCTCCCCAAAAAAAAGCCATTTTCTGCCCCCAGCTCCCCTATGCGCATACTCCTGAACAAACGCACGAAAAGGAGCAACACCCGTCCCCGCACCAACCATAATAATGTCAGTACCAAAATCTTCAGGTAAACTAAACAGAGAATGCGCTACAAAAACAGGAATCTTTTCATCATGCATCATCGCACGCTCCGCCAAATAAGCCGAAGCAACCCCATTGCGCTTGCGCTCATGCGCCTCAGTACGAATAACCACAACAGTCAAATGCACCTCCTCTGGATACAACAACGGCGAAGATGCTATAGAATACAAACGCGGCATAAGACGCTTCAAATGATCCACATACTGCTGTGGAGAAAACCGTACACTCCGAAATTCCATCGCCAAATCAATCCAATCACGATTTTCAAGATATTCTTTCAATTCAACTGCATGCTCTGGATCCACCAAACGCTCCAACTGAGCCTTTTCAACTGAATTCGTAACTTGATCCTTAAGCCTCTCTAAAAACTTTTTTGTCGGATCGCACAAAGAAAGATGATGCAAAAGCGCCTGTCTCAATCCAACACTCCCCTCAATCTTTGGCAAAACAACCTCCTCTCTCCCATCAAATCCCAAAGCATGCAAAAGCGTATCCACCGCCTCAGGATCATTCGTCGGGTAAACCCCCAGCCAATCACCAACCTCATAACTCATCCCACTACCAGCAATATCAATCACAAAATGAAAAGTCTCTTTCTCACTGCCCTCCTTTGACAACCGCCTGCGCTCAACTAAACTCGCAGGAAAAGGATTGCTTTTATCATAAACAACAACGCCACTCTCTTCTCTTAGTTCCATTCTCAGGCAAGTATGAATATATTTCTCAAACATGTAAAGACGGAAAATTTTCACCACCCATCAATTCCTTCTTGCCTTTAACCCAAATTTTCACAAGAATACCGTAAATTTTTTTCTTAAATACCATGCCATCACCAACAGACATTCGCAAAGGAAAAGTATTAATGTACCAAGGCCAACCTAACTTAGTCTTGGAAATGCTACACAGAACACAAGGTCGACAGGCCGGTTTCGTGCAACTAACACTCAGAAACCTCATCAATGGCTACTCAGGCACCGCCAAAATACGTTCCACAGACACCGTTGAATTCTGTCACTCAGAATCTCAAGATCTTGAGTTCTCCTACGTCGACGAACAAGGCTACCACTTCATGAACCCCGAAACCTTCGAAGATATCATAATCGCAAAAGCTTTAATCGATGACCAAAAGGAATTTCTAACAGAAAACACATCCTATAGCATCCTTTTTGTCGATGACAAACCCGTACAATTACAACTACCAGCCGCCGTCGAAATGAAAGTTGTCGACGCACCAGAAGCCATCCGAGGCGATACCGCAGGCAACGTCCAAAAACCCGTCACCATGCAAACCGGCCTAGTAGTTCAAGTCCCCCTTTTCATCAAACAAGGAGAAATCATCCGCGTCAGCACCAGTGACAAATCTTATTTAGGACGAGCCTAGATAAAATTAGGCCTCATACACTCTCATCCTAAATTATAACTCGTTTTTATTCAAACACGCATGCAATCCGCTATCGTTGATCTCGACAGGATAGCTCTTTTTCAAAAGTTCTTCTTTTAAAAAAGGCACATGACGATTCCCAATCACAACAAAAAACGGCTTATTTGAATTTTTAGTTTTCTCGTAAGCGGAACAAATTCTAAATAGAAAAATGTCGTTTCTCAGACCCAAAGAAATTCGCTCCACAATTTCTGTATTAATATCGCCTAACTTATCCATTATTATGCCCAACTCAAATTCAGTGTGAAAATCATCAATATCAGAATACAGTTTATCTAACGTAACTATTATATCCTCTAGCGTTGCTAACAATGCTTCAGACATGATGCTAGACGATGCACCTAATTCCCTCTGCCAATAAGTCGCAATTCTCCTCAATAAAACATACCAATTCTGACATCCATCAGACATATTGTCATAAAAATTATCATCAATAGAATTCTCACCTATAAAATCCATTATAGCTGGGTCCTTACCTAGCTTATATTTCAAAAAAACACCAAATAATTTATTACTTTGTATCTGGGATTGAAAAAATTTAATTTCTTTAGGATCATGTTTTTCATGCACAGCAGTTTTCAAATAAGAAGAAATTAACTTCAAGTAACAACTAAGTGTATACCTTGGATTGCTAAACATTTCAGAATACCCTTCTTTACTAATTAGATCTTCATCAATCATTGCAACTCCAACAGTATCAACGATTTTTTTGTATAACATATGCCTATATAAGTCTATCAATGAATTTAACGAATTACCAATACTAAGCATATTTAATTCATCCAATCCAAATAAAGTGCCACCAAAATCTTCTACCTCCCCTTCAAGAGCTAGTAAAATCTTATCTTTTTCTGCAGCTTCTTTAAGCAAACTTTTTTGTTTAATGTCATCCTTGTCATCGTGCTTCTCACCAATCAAGTAAATAACCCCTGCTTTCTTACTTACGACATCTTTCTCATTTTTAATCCGATCAAAAGCATAACCAAAAGAACAAAAGCTCATACTTAACATTAATACAGCATAGCTTATTATATTTTTTACATAAAACATGTAAATGTGTTTATTAAAACAACTAAACTCTGTCAATATTTTTATACTAATATTATAAAATTTCTTAAAAAAAACCAAAACATCAAATTCAAAAATGAAAGAACCATTATTGACAATTCTAGTCTTATCCCATACCTTCCCGTACAACATTCTTTATTAGACACTTATGAGTTTTCACAAAACAGTCCTTACTGCAGGTTTCGCCATGTTTTCCATGTTTTTCGGATCAGGCAACCTCGTCATCCCTCTAGTCATCGGTACACAAACTCTCGATAACTCAGGCTATGCAATGCTTGGACTTACTGTCACAGGCGTTTTAGTCCCATTCCTTGGCCTAATCGGCGTAATCCTCTTCGCCGGCAACCGCAATAACTACTTCAGCTGCATCGGCAAAATCCCCGCCTTCCTCCTCACCCTAGCAATGCTAGCCATGATGGGCCCTATAGGCGTACTCCCACGCTGCATCATTGTCGCTTATGGCGGAGTAACCCTCTTTGCCCCCAATCTCTCCTTTCCCTTTTTCAGTGGAATCTTTTGCCTCATTACCCTAATTCTCGTCTGGAATCACGACCGAGTGATCCCCGTCATCGGCCGCGTCCTTACACCCCTCCTCCTCCTAGGAATTGCCGTAATTTCAGTAGCTGGACTTTTATTTACCAATTCAGTAACCCCTCACAGCGAATTAACTTCAAATGCAGCCTTCTCCATAGGCCTATTCGAAGGCTACCAAACCATGGATTTATTGGCAGCCTTCTTCTTCTCCGCAACAACCGTCGCCTATATCCGAAGCCACCTACGCTCAGATGACAGTCCCAAAATACTCTTAAAACTAAGCCTTGCCGCTTGCGCTATCGGAGCAGGCTTCATCGCCATCATCTACATCGGCTTCGTAGCACTAGGCGCTAAACACGCCCCTCAGCTCCTTCAAGTACGCCCAGAACAACTCCTCTCCAGCATCGCAGGACACACCCTTGGTCCCATAGCCATCCCCATAGTGGCACTTACCATAGCCCTTGCCTGCCTAACCACCGCAGCAATCCTTGCACTACTATTTGCTGACTTTGTCCAAGTAGACATCTCTCGCTACAAATTCGGCCACCACAAAGCCGTAATACTCACTCTCGCAATCAGCTTCTTCGTCTCCCTAGTAGGCTTTGACTCCCTTCGCGCCTGGATCGGCGCCGTCCTTCAAATAGCCTACCCCGCACTCATCGTCCTAACCATTGCCAACATCGCCAACAAAATCTGGAATATCCCCAACTTCGGCCGCTGGGGCTTCTGGATCACCACCATCGCCAGCGCAGCCTATTACTTCATCTCCTGAGTTCCCGCTGATGCATCCAAGTAAACCCCATTGTAAGGATGTATATCCATCAAATTGGGATACCAACCCTTTACCTCTGGCCGCACCAAATACGTCGTAACCCAAATATACAACGGAAGAACCGGCAGCTCCTTCATTAAAAGATTCTCCGCTTTATCAAAAGCCTCAAAACGTTTTTTCTGATCCAACGTACTATTCGCCTGCAAAATATAATTATCATATTCCGCATTCTTCCAACCAGAGTTATTATTCCCCGAGTCGCTCGTGTATAACTCAAGAAAAGCATTCGGATCTAAATAATCCCCCACCCATCCAAAACGATAAAGATTATTATTCCTAGAGCTTCTCTCTTGCAAAAATACCTTCCACTCTTGGTTCACTAACTCAACATGAATATTTAAATTCTTTGCCCACATATGCTGCAAAGCCTCAGCAATACTACGATGTATATCAGACGTATTGTAAATAAGTGTCACTGGAGGAAAACCTTCCCCATTAGGATAACCAGCTTCCGCAAGCAACTCCTTAGCACGCTCCACATTCTCCTCAAGCTTCGCTGTTGTCGCATAACCCGCTGCCCCCGGAGGAACAAACGAAAATGCCGGATCTTCCCCTCGCTTTGTCACATTTTCAACAATCGCCCTACGATCAAGCGCAAGACTCATCGCTTGCCTAACCCTCACATCATCAAACGGCGGCTTTTGAGTATTGAACCCATAAGCATAATTCGAAAAATAAGGCGCCGTAAACAAGTACGGAGTACCCTTATACGAGGCCACCTTAGGCAAAGGCAATGTCTCCGTCATATGAAGCCCTCCAGTCTTAAATGCACGCTCCTCCGTATTAGGGTTCTCAATCGAATGAAAATGAATCTCCTTAAGCTTAACATTACTTGCATCCCAATAATTAGGATTCTTCTCAACAACTACCTCAGTCCCTATCTTCCAATTCTTAAGCTTAAATGGCCCATTAGAAACAAGATTACCTGCCCGTGTCCAAGCCGTTCCCCGTTGATCTATTTTCCCATGCTTAAGTAACGTATCCTTATGCACTGGATACCACGTCATGCCAGTTAACAACGAAAGAAAATACGGCAAAGGCTTCACCAACTCCAGTTGAAGAGTGTGCTCATTCAACGCCTTAACACCCACTTTTGAAAAATCATCTATAACCCCCTTATGATAATCCTCACCTCCCTTAAGAGCATAAAGCCGGTCCGCATAAGGAGCACCTAAATTCCTGGAAAGCGCACGCTGAAAAGCAAATACAAAATCCTCAGCCGTAACAAGATCCCCATTAGACCACTTAGCATCATCTCTTAAATGAAAGGTATAAAGACGTCCATCTTCAGAAACATCCCAAGACTTTGCCGCCCCAGGCACCGGACGAGAATTCACAGGATCATAAGTCACCAACCCCTCAAACAACGCTAACAAAATCCGATGCTCAGGAACCCCCTCCACAATATGCGGATCCAAATCCTCCGGCTCAGGCCCATTACCCTTATGCAAAATCTGCTGCTCATTCCCCAACTCAACCGCCGTCTTCTTCCCCCCACATCCAACAAACAAAGGCAAAACCGCCAAACCCAAAATTAACAGAAAAACCCGACTCACCCTATTTGATAAATAACCCATTCTCATTATAACAAACCTCCGTTTTAACAAATTTTCAAAAACTGCAATTAATAGCTTGCAATAATCACTCAAAGCCCTTTTAGTTGTCAATGTTCTTTATTGGGAAAAACAAAGGAAATAACAAAATTTATCATGGGAGCAATACAAAAGAATTCAAAGAAATTTTGCCAAATAACCGGCAAACGTCCATACATCGGCGGCAGATTCATCCACAGAGGTATCTCTAAAAAAGCAGGCGGCATCGGCCTCCAACTCGTAAAGAATCCTCACCGCAAGTTCCGCCCAAACCTACAACGCGTCCGTGTCCTACTCGCCACCGGCCAAGTCAAACGCATCTGGGTCTGCGCCAAAGCAATCAAAGCTGGCAAAATTACCAAAGCCCCAATAAGCAAATACAAAGCTGCAAAGGCTGCTTAAAACGCCAGATTCTTAACACTTTCAAAACCAACATCTAACAATGTTGGTTTTTTTAATCGTAAAACTTGACTTATTTTACACTTAAGCTCAAATTGGTTTTGTTTTACATTCTAAAAATCAAATCAAAACAATTAAATTACTAAATAATATGAAAAAATACATAACAGCACTAATCATAGGATTATTTACTTCAATAAGTTGCATGGCTTTAGAAATAACCACCCACAGTCCATACAAAGATACGGCATTTAAATTTGAACATAGTTACGCTCTAGAATTTTCTTCAGAAAATGCTGTTGGCGAATTTGAAGATGAAGGAGAATTTACCATTACAAGAAATCTCAACAAACGGACTTTGACTGAAACCATTAACGCCTTAGAAATCTCCGTAATGTTTAAAAACAAAATTATCGACAAACAAGCATTTAATGCAGCCAAAGGAGGTACCAATGGCGAAAAGCAATATTCAAAAGATTTTAACTTCGATGGCAAAAAAGGTCATATCGAATATACCCTAAATGTAGAATTTAACGAAGATAAAGAGTACGGAAAAATCGTAAAACTAATCGACGCAAAAATTTCAAAGATCCTCATCGATAATGTTGATGTAAGCAAAAAAGAGCTTTAATTAACCAAGAAATTATCAAGGAATCATTCACCTTTAAAACCAACACACAACAGTGTTGGTTTTTTGTATTTTACATTATGCTGTGGAGAATTCCTCAAAATATCTTTTAAAATCATCCCGCCCCAACCTCCAACGATTCGCTATATTCACACACTGACGCTTATCAAAAGGTTTTACAGTACTGACTCCTGAAGCCTCATCAAAATCAAAATAAACAAGCAATTCCCTACGAAGCTCCTGAATATAACCCTCAATATCCTCTTCGCTATCCACTTCTTCAGTCGCTCTTCTATTTAAAAGCCTTCTTTGAAGTGAACCACCTTCTGAAGATCCCAAAATTCTAACCAACGCATTCATCGTATACACAGAATAAAAAAAACAATTAGCATCAGAATGATATTCATGAATCCCATCATTATTAGGTTGCGCACCATAAGGTATATACGTAAATTTAATCGCATTGGCAGGCCAAGACCTATTCACAAATCGCATGAAATCTGAACCATACTTTCCCTCTCCATTATTTTCGGATGAATCAAGCATCACCAACTCAATAGATAACAAATCCGATTTATCAACAACTAACGCACCACCAGTTATATGACCATCATAATAAATCGCCAAAATCCATACATTTCGATCTCGATCATCTAACTCAATTTCATTAGATTTAATTTTTGCAATAAAATGAGAAATATCTCTAACATCCATTTGCCGATCAACATAATGAATTCCATTCAATACAGAAGGATTTTCTATTTTATAACTATTGAATCGCTTTTTATTCTTAATTAAGACAATATTCCCTTCCACCCCAACAGATAAAAAATTATAGGTCAACATCGCAGTTAATTGCTCATTATTTTTTAATTGCTCATTACCTTCTATAATCCTCTTCAAAGCCTGATAGGCCAGAGTATCCTTATTTTTTTCCTCCAAAAATACCCAATCGTCAAACGCTCTTTCCTTGTCAGGATTCCGACAAGCTATATAAGGAACCTTTGGAAAAAAGCAAATCTGACGCTCTGCTTCACTATATTCTGGGATGCCAAATTCATTAACGATAACATCATTTCTCAAAAGATATGATCTAATTATAGAATTTGAAAAAAATTGCGCTCGACATTTTCTTTCAGATATAATCACCCTTCTCCTATACTCAAATTGAGCACTTCCCGACATTACAAATTTCTCCTTTTTCGATAAAGGATACTTAGGTATAGGGTTTTCTACCAAAACTTTATTATATTCGACACTAACTTCCTCATTCGAAGGCACATGCTCAACTTTTCTAGCCTTATTCGAGTTTCGAAATAAATACAAACCTTCAGAATTCACTCTAGATTGAATTATCCTAATCTCACTATTACTATTTATTCGAGCATTCATTTTTAAACATATTAATGCAAAAAAATTGAGCTTTATTCAACTCACCTACAAACAAATGTCAATAAAAATCACAACACAATCGAATATACCTTAAATATTGAATTTAACTTTTCATGCTTTATCCAAATTCGAATTTTCAGATACTTTAGCAAAATATTGCTTAAAATCATGCCGCCCCAACCTCCAACGATTTGCTATATTCACACACTTACGCTTATCAAAAGGTTTTACAGTACTAACTCCCGAAGCCTCATCAAAGTCAAAATAAGCAGGCAACTCCCTACGAAGTTCCTGAATATAACCTTCAATATCCTCTTCGCTATCCACTTCTTCAGTCGCTCTTCCATTTAAAAGCCTTCCTTGAAGTGAACCACCTTCTGAAGATCCCAAAATTCTAACCAATGCATTCATAACATATACAGAATAAAAAAAACAATTGACATCATTGTCATACTTATAAACTTCATCCTTAAGTTGCGCACCATAAGATATATACGTAAATTTAATTGTACCATCAGGTCTAAACTCATTTAAAAGTTGTATAATACCTGAACAGTACTCTCCATCTTTGTTATTCTCCGAATCAAACATCACCAACTCAATAGATAACGAATTCAATTTATCAACAACTAACACACCACAAGTTGTATGACCATCATAATTAATCGCCAAAACCCATACATTACGATCTCGATCATCTGACTCAATTTTATTAGATTCAATTTTTTCAATAAAATTAAAAATATCACTAATTCCCATTTGACACTCAACATAATGAATTCCATTCAATACAGAAGGATTTTCTATTTTATAACTATCGAATCGCTTTTTATTCTTACTCAACACAATATCCCCTTCTTCCCCAACACCTACCAAATTATAAGCTAACATTGCAGTTAATTGCTCACTATTTTTTAATTGCTCATTACCTTCTATAATCTTCTTCAAAGCCTCATAGGCCACAGTATCTGAACTTTCCTCATTCAAAAATATCGAATCGTCGAACACTCTTTCCTTATCAGGATTTCGAAAAGCTATATAAGGAACACTAGGGCCAGAAGACTTTAGTAAAAAACACATGCGATGCTCTATCTCACTATATTCAGGAATGCCAAACCTATTAACCACAACATCATTTCTCAAAAGGTACGATTGAATTATCGGATTCGTAAAAAATTGATCATGACGTTTTTTTTCACATTCAGTGACCCGTTTCGCTTGACCACGAGCATACTGAACCTTATCATATTGCGACATTGTTTTCTTTTGTCTTTCCGATAAATTATGTTTAACTATAGGGTTTTCTGCCAAAATCCTACTATATTCCGCACTAACTTCTTCATGAGAAGGCACATGTTCAACCTCTCTAATCTTATTCGAATTTCGAAATAAATACAAACCTTCAGAATTCACCCTAGATTGAATTATCTTAACCTCACTATTGCTTTTTATCCGAGTATTCATTTCTTAAGTATAATTAATATAATAAAATTAAATGCCATTTTAATTATCCAAAAACAAATGTCAACGAAAATCATCAACTACCTCAAAACAATCTAAAATCCAATAACCGAATAGCTTAATAACCCGCCAGTATTGATTGACAACAACACAACAATAGGTTGTACTCCAATATACAAAAGAACTCATTATGACATTTTTAAAAAAACATCGTTTTAAGACAATATCTACCGCGATTTTTGGGATCATCCTCAGCTTACCCTATAGCCTAATGGCCATATTCTCACAAGAAGATAAAGATTTCACAGTAACCGATGCCATGCAAGCCGAGTCACGCTACGTCATCCAGTCTCTAGAAAAAACCCACTACAACAAAAAACCAATCGCCCAACTCAATGTCAGCCAATTCATCAATCATTACATCGACAACTTAGACTCAAATCACCTATTCCTAAAACAACCCCAAGTAGACCAGTTCCATATTCATTTTGATAAAACAATGATTACCTTTCTAAAACAAGGTAACATCTATCCAGCATTCGAAATATTCAAAGTCTTCAGAAAAGACTTCCAAACACGAATCGCCTGGGTCCTCAATCGATTAGAAAAACCCTTTGACTTCTCTAACCAAGATACCTTCGTCCCCGTCAGAAAAGATTTACCTTTCCCCGAAAACGAAGAAGAAGCCAATAAACTATGGGAAAATAGACTAAAATTCGAACTCTTAAGCGAACTCCTAAGCGACCCAGTAGAATCAAAAAATAAAAAAACTGAAGACAAAAAAACCGAAAATAAAATAACCGAAGATAAACCCAAAACTAACGAAACAAACACCACCCAAAACCTTAAAGAAAATCTTGAAGAAAAAAAGACAAAACCTACCTTCGAAGAACAACTTAAAACCGCAACCGAAACCGTCCGCAAACGATACGAACGACTAAAAGAATCCATCGATGAAATCGACCCACCAGAAGTACAAGAAATCTTCCTAACCAGCCTCGCTGAAATGTACGACCCCCACTCCTTATACTTTTCATCAGATACCCTCGAAGAATTTTCAATGCTACTCTCCAACTCACTAATGGGAATCGGCGCAACCCTCTCTCTCGAAGATGGCTACTGCACCATCAAAGAACTCATCGCAGGTGGACCCGCCGAACGATCCAAAGAATTAAAACCAAACGACAAAATCCTAGCAGTCGCACAAGGTGATAAAGAATTCGTAGACATCGTCGGAATGAAACTCCGAAAAGCCGTCCGTCTAATCCGAGGAGAAAAAGGAACCATCGTTCGCCTCCTCATACGCCCCGCAGACGGAGACCCCACCGATAAAAAAATCGTCACCCTCACCCGAGATGAAATCTGCCTAACCTCAAATCTCTCCGAAGCAAAATTATACGAAATCAAACGAAACAACAAAATCTTCAAAATCGGCGTCATCGAAATCCCCTCCTTCTACGCCCCCAACGACCCTAACTCCACAGAACCAGGCGTAACCCGAGACGTCGAGGAACTCATCTCCAAACTCAAAAAACTAGGCATGGACGGCCTCATCCTAGACCTAAGATACAACGGTGGAGGCCTCCTCCCCGAAGCAATCACCTTAACCGGACTATTCATCCCCATCGGACCCGTCGTCCACGTACGCAACGCCCAAGGACAAATCCGCGAATACCTAGACACAAACCCCGATATAACCTGGAAAGGCCCCCTCCTCATCCTAACCTCAAAATTCAGCGCCTCAGCCTCAGAAATTTTCGCAGGCGCTCTAAAAAACTACAACCGCGCAATCATCGTCGGTGATACCTCAACTCACGGAAAAGGCACCGTCCAACTCCTCAGCGAAATCATCAAACCCCTAACACTATCCCTCTGGAGTAAAAGCTCCCCAAAAATGGGCGCAACAAAATTTACCGTACAAAAATGGTACCTCCCAGACGGCAGCTCCACCCAACTCAAAGGCGTACCTTCTGATATAGTCATCCCCTCAATTAACGAATACCTACCCGTCGCAGAAAGCGACCTCCCAAACGCATTAAGCTGGGACTCCATTCAAACAATGCCTTGGACCGACGAAAGCATTGAAAAATACACAGATTCCGTAGACACTAAAACCCTCAATAAAATTCACGAAATGAGCCTAAACAGACAAGCCTCCCTCGAAGAATTCTCCTTCCTTAAAGACACCATCGAACACTTCAAAACAAAACGTGACCAAAAAGAATTTTCACTCAATCTTCAAACCCGAGAAAAAGAACGTGAAAACGACAACCAGTTCACAAAAAACATGGAAACTTGGCTCGATAATTTATCATCTCAAAAATTCGAAGCCCAAGACGTCAAACTCAATGCTGCTCTAACTAAAAAACAATCCACTCCCCCCACCGATAACCCACTTAATAACACCGAAGCCGATGAATCAAAAAACACCCTCGCAAAATTCGATATCTACAAACGCGAAGCCCTCCGCATCATGTCAGACTACATAGAACTCAAACAAACCAATAACCCCGAAAAACTTAAAAAAGAAATCTCTCAATAATGACCACACACCACGACAAACTCACACGATTTCCAGAAGGAAGCGTAAGGGAACTTTGGACCATCACACTCCCTCTAATACTAGCCGGCCTGTCCGGAAACCTAATGATCTTCCTAGATCGACTCATTTTAGCACATTTCTCAACAGACGCCATGAACGCCGCTACCACAGCAGGCATAGTAGTTGCACTATTTCAATACGGAGCCGTTGGCATCAGCTCCATCGCAGAAGTATTCGTCGGCCAATACAACGGCTCTAAACAAAAATCAAAAATGGGTGTCCCCGCCTGGCAAATGATTTGGTTCTCCCTCATGACATACATCGTATTCCTCCCCCTAGCACTCTGGGGCGGTCAGTACTTGCTCGCAGAAAGCTTCATGGACTTAGCAATGCCTTATTACCAGTGGCTAATGTTCTTTGGCCCATCTCTTGCAATATTCAGCGCACTCGCCGCATTCTTTATAGGAAAAGGCAAAACTCGCCTCGTATTCATTGTAACAATCATAGGAAACATTACCAATTTAGTCTTAAATATTGCCCTCGTTTTTGGAATAAAAGGATGGTTCCAACCAATGGGAATTAAAGGATCCGCTATTGCTACCGTAATATCTCAAGTAATCATGGTTCTTATACTATTTTCAGTTTTCTTAAACTCAAACAATCGAAAAACCTATGGAACAAAAAAATTCGCTTTTAACTTTGATGAATTTTGGAAATGCTTGAAAATTGGAACCCCCAATTCAGTTGGCTGCATGATAGAAATCACTGCATGGGCTATAATCCTCAATATGATAGCCAATCTTAGTAATGCTCACATCACAGTCTGGACCATAGCAAACAGCGTCTTTGTAGTTTTTGCATTCACAAGTAACGGCATGTCAAAAGCAGTCATAACCATTGCAGCAAATCTAATTGGCGCAAAAAAGAAAGATCTTGTTCGAAAAATGATGTTCTCAGCAATCAAGCTAACACTAATCATAGCAGCCATTATCGCCATCCCAATGATTATAGTCCCAGACCTATTTTATGTTGCATTTCTTCCTCAAGGAACCGCCTCTATCGATATAACATCAATTGAAGGATATATCCGAGCAGGATTGATTGGAATGTGGCTATTCTTTTTATTCGATAGCTTAACATGGATCTTTGCTGGAGTATTCACCGCCGCAGGTGATACCAAATTCACAATGATCATGAATGCCGTGTCTGCATGGTTGTTTGCAATCGTACCCGTCTATTTTTGGGTAGTAAAAGGCGAAGGAAGCCCTTCATCCACTTGCTTTATAGTCGCAGGCTATGCTATGCTAAACTGCTTTGCCTT
>Ga0207144_1097_pt1 | contig 17281 bp, 16 predicted proteins | sample Alteio_BWMinHeat_FD_153583 | JGI IMG/M metagenome (GOLD analysis project Ga0207144, IMG submission 153583) | Enriched cells from forest soil in Barre Woods Harvard Forest LTER site, Petersham, Massachusetts, United States -... | ecosystem: Environmental > Terrestrial > Soil > Temperate forest >...
GGCCACCGCGACAGCGCTAGCACCGTCGCTGCTGGTATTATAAATCCCATTACAGGTCAACGTTTAGTAAAGTCCTGGAAACTAGAAAAATTCTTGCCCGTAGCCAAGGCATGCTATCAAGAGCTAGAAGCCTCATTGAAGACTAAGTTTTTTTATGAACATGAAATTCTTCGTCTATTTAAAAATGACTATGAGATTCAACAGTATCAAAAACGAAAGTCGGAAGAAGGTTATGAATACTATATTGGGGATCATTTCGAGCCTGGAACGTTTGGCGATGTTTTTCAAGACATCTACGGCTCTTTCATTATTAAAAGAGCTGCTCACTTAGACACAAAAATATTCTTATCTATACTAAGAGACTTCTTTAAGAAAAAAGGCATCCTAGATGAACAAGTATTTGATTATAACGATATTATATTCAATGATTCAATGCTCTCTTATAACGACATTCAGGCTAAGAAAATAATATTTTGCGAGGGCTACAAGGTTATCGAAAACCCTTGGTTTAAGGACTTAAACTGGACGCCTGCAAAAGGAGAAATTTTAACCCTTAAATTTAAAACTTCTTTACCTGATAAAATTGTCAATTGCGGAAAATGGCTAATGCCGACTGCTGATGGCCTTTATAAGGCCGGTGCAAATTATGATTGGGATTGCAAACATTTTAATAATCAATCAACAGATTCTGGGCGTGCTGAGATAGTAAATGATCTTTATAATGATGTATTGATTGATAGCAGCCAACTTGAAGTCCGTGCACAAGAAGCAGGCGTTCGTCCCTGTACGAAAGACTCTAGGCCCTATATTGGGTTGAATTCTGGAAACAACTGCTTAGGCATTTTCAATGGATTAGGATCTAAGGGAGTATTGATGGCGCCTTATTATGCCAAGCAATTTGTCAATTTTCTAGAAACAGGCACAGCCTTGGATAATGAAGTTTCAGTTAGCCGAGGTTAAAGGTAAGCGATGAGATTAGTAGAACAAATCCATAAAGAAATCGTTAAACTCATCAAACCCGGTGATTTTGCTATCGACGCCACAACAGGAAATGGCCACGACACTTTATTCTTAGCAGCCTGCGGGGCTACAGTAGTTGGTTTTGACATACAGAACTTGGCTATCGAAAATACAAGGCGTCGCCTACTCGAAGCAAACTATTTAAATCAAGTAACCCTTCATGAAAAAGGTCACGAACAAATGCTCGAACACATTCCCAACACCTGGATTGGAAATGTCTGCATGGTTATGTTTAATTTAGGATATCTTCCTGGTGGAGATAAAAAATTAACCACTCGGTCCGATACAACTCTTCAGGCGCTAGAAGCTACGTATAGTATACTGAAAAAAGGCGGCTATTTAAGCCTAGTGCTTTATCCTGATCATGAAGGCGGTAGTGGTGAAACGAATACAGTGAAAGAATGGATTACTGATAGTGAACTTTCTATTATGCAGCACATTCGCCCTGCGGCTCATCAAGGACCTGAGTGGTTTTTAGTGCAAAAGCTTTAATATACCGCTTCCTTGAATTTTCGCACAATGCCTTAATCACTTCAACGGTACTATATTTCAACCATTTCAGAATCAATTTCATTCAATATGAATACATAATCGTAGTTTTCCCTATAGGAAAAAGTCTTATGGTGTTTTGGCCAGATTAGATTAGCATGCGATAAATTACCTAAGTCATTAGTAGGATAAGCAAAAGACCCTTCTATTAACCAATCTGCATAGTTATTTGCTATCAAAGCATAAGCTGTATGCATTTTAACTGCTGCATCCTCTGGTAACTTGTCAAAAAGTGCACAAATCACAATTGATGAAAAACTTTCTAATGAAACAGCTGATGTACTTCTACCTAACTGTGTTAAATATATTTTCGCTGACCAAAAAGGAAGCGAAGGTGTTGTCACATGGTTCCGGCCCGTAAAAACTAATTTCTTACCTTCTAGTGGCAAACTATCCAAGTTTTTCGCCATATTAAATTCCCGTTCTGCTTCAGGTACGTTCAAATCTATCGCGTTAACATCATCAAATGCAATAATCTCTAAGCCCAATTCTTTAGCCCGTTGTATGACCAGCTTACAATCGATGGATTCAACGACTTTATCAAAAGGTGCGGTCAACATCGCAGTATTCCCAGTCGCGATATAATGATTAAGTCCTTCTTGTTCAGAAATAGGTATCTCAATTGCAACATGAGTTAATCCGTTAGCTTTTAGTAATTCCAAATTATCTACAACTACTTTTCCATCAAATGTCATATGTGTTTGACCTATGAATAAAAACTCTGATTTATTCAGCAACTCAACAAGTGCATCTTCAATTTTCTGTTTTTTATTGGAATCCAATTTTTCGTTGATTTGAAAATTTTTCAGGGCTGTTTTCATAAAAAAAGTAACTGCATCTTTAAGAGTATAGGTTTGTTGGACTTGTTCACTTGGTTCAGAATGAAAACAACTAGAAGACTTGGTACATTCAAATAATTCAACGATTTTTTCTCTTTTAAACTGAATAGCTGCTTTCATAGCCTCTTCGGTAAGATCGGCACCTTTTTCAAGCAGAAATCTGGCCATATCAATTTGATTAAGTACCGCAGCACTTTTAAGCGCCCTTGAATTGTAAGCCTTAGCATTAGCGCCATTTTCAAGGAGAAGTTTAACAACCGCAGTATATCCATTGCGAGCGGCACTTACAAGAGCTTCTGAACCCCCAGCCTTGGGATCAGCTCCTTGTTTAAGAAGGGTCGTCACAGTTTTTATATCTCCTCTCAAAGATGCATTAATAAGATCTGTATCAAGGCTAGCAATAGCTGATAAAACATAAAGATTTGACACTAGAAACAATATTATTATTTTTTTCATAATTTTATAATTAAATTCAATACGCATTATGACAAATAAAATATTATTGTCAATAATAAAACCACACAATTAAGATACCCAGGTATTTCTCTGGTGCAATGGGACTCGATGGATTTAACAGCTTTTTTCCTTGCTCAAAATCATCTTAAACAAAATCAAGATAACGAAAGTATCGATACCAATCATGACATACGTTTTCTATTTTTAATTGCAGCTTCCATTTCGTCTAAACTAACAGGTTTTTTAGGCCTAGAAAGGCATCCTTTAAGCTGCTTAATATCAACCGTCACGGGCTTCTTTATCTTCTTCCCCCTACCCATATTATACACTTCATTGAAAAAAATATTTAAACACAAGCATTTTCTCATTTTTCCGATTCACTTAGCCAACACATGCCTATTCGCCATAACAATCCCGCTCATCATCGAACCTACTACCCCCAAAAGCCCTTGGTCGGTGCCGCAAATGTAGAGATTCTTAAGATGCGTTTCCCCGGTTGGGTTTTTATAAGTTGCACCATAAACCGCGCCCCCTAAGCGCCCAGTGTATTTTTCGATCGTCTTCGGAGTAAACATATCAGAGGCCAAGGTAATCGACTTAACATAACTATCATCAACCACTTGCAAATACTCAAAAGCTTTACTTTGAAGCCTATCAAACCAAATTTTCTTTTGCTCCCTGTAATCAGTATTACTAAGACCCTTCCACGACTTATAATTAGCTAGAGCCGTAATGCGCAAAAATCCCTCCGAAAGCTCACAATCATCAGAGTAATCGTAGTTATTGGGAATACATATTACTCCTAAATTTGGATTTACAAGGCTGTCGGGGCACTTATATTCAAGATGTTCTGAGTCGTTAAAAAAAATAATAGTATCCTTCCAACCAAGCGACTTTGGTTGATCGTTTATAACTGTAATCGTCTCAACAAATGAAATCCTACCAATATTTTCATCAACTTCCGTTTGCTCCTTATCAGAACAAAGGCGAAGCGTTTCAGGATACCCAATTGACGAAATAACATGATCGGCAGAAATCACAGTGCCATCGTCAAGAATAAGACTTTGAACCTTCCCTTGACAGGCTTTAATCTGACGAACCCCACACTTCATTTTACGCAACCCACCAAGACTTTTGTACTTGTCTTTTAAAATACGCAATATAACACGAATTCCCTCGTAAGGACGCGCCAAACCCTCAAGAAAAATAGATTTGAAAAGCACAACAAACTGATTCCAAGGAATATCATTTTCCTGAGAACTCCCATAAGAAAGCAACGGAAGCATCAACATATTAATCAAAAGCGAATTTGATATAAACTCAGGAAGTACCTTCCATACAGAAACATTCCATTTCTCTGGAGAAAGCGCATGAAAGTCGCTATTTACAGCCTCACATAAACGGCAAAAGGCATCAATTTGATCTGGGAACTGAAATCTAACCTGAGACTTTAAAAAATCTAAGCTATTATTGAAAAATAAATCACAACCTCCAAAAACAATTTTCGATTGCTTTTGCGGACTAAGCCTAAACGCTTCAAGATCAATCCTCAATTGACGAGCAATCTTCGTCAAAGACCCAGTCTTCACCCCAGGCGCATAATTCGTCATAGCGTGCAACCCAACATCGTACTTACGACCATCAATGCTATAGAAACTGTTAAGACCACCAATAGCATTATGTCGTTCAAGAAGAAGAACTTTCTTATCAAACAACGCCAACCGAATCCCTGCAGCAAGGCCCGACATTCCCGCGCCAATGACCACAACATCAAAATGCTCCTCTTCTCCTTGAGTAATATCCAAAGAAAATAAAATAGTTAAGAATTAGCAGCAAACTTAGGTGAAAGATACTCCGCACAGCTATCAAGCGATGCAAGACGAGGATAATCAGCCTCAGGAACTTCAATACTATGTTTTTTTCTTAGCTCCATCACAATATCAAGAAAATCCATGGAGTCCAAATCGAGCTGGTCTCGAAGAGGAACGTCAGATTTTATATTGCTCAAATCTTCGTCTGGAGCAATATTGCTAATAATTTCAATAATGATTTCTTTTACTTTTTGATGAGTCATTTTATGACCGGTTTAAAATTAATTATATTTTTTAACAATGAGAACGGAATTGATGCCAAGCATGCCAAAAGAGTTGTTCAAAATGGAATCCACTTTATCGACCTTAAGAGCACGATTCAAAACCAAACTATCTAAACTACATCCAGGGTCAAGCTTATCCACATTAATAGTTGGATGAACATAGTTATCTGAAAATGAAGGAAGATTACCCGCAAGTTCCAGCGCCCCCGCAGCACCCATCGTGTGCCCAATAAAACTTTTGGTATTATTAATATGGGTATCCGAAGAACTTCCAAAAACAGCGCGAATAGCGTCGCACTCCTGAGAATCTCCCATCTGGGTCGCCGTCGCATGAGTACTAATAATATCAATGTCACTCGGGGATAACTGAGCCTTTTTCAAAGCCAATCGCATGCACTCGGCTTGTCGTTCAGGATTCGGCAAAACTGCATCAGTCGCATCAGAATTAATACAATATCCTGAAATTTCAGCAATAATAGTTGCTCCACGACTGAGAGCATCCTCAAGACGCTCAATCGTATAAATACAACCACCCTCACTCACAACAATACCATTGCGATTAACATCAAAAGGTCGACTCGCCTTATTAGGATCCGGATGCTCAGCCAAAGCACCCTGACTTTTAAAACTAGCAAAAATCCCAAAAGTACGGCAACTCTCACTCACACCCCCAGCAAGAGCAAAATCGATTTCACCCAAACGAAGCATCTGGGCCGCCTGAATAACCCCCGCATTACCAGCAGCACAAGCCGCACCAATTGTATAATGAGGACCCGTTACCCCTAAATTAATTGAAATCTCCCCAGCCGGATTATTCGCAACCGTCCGAGGATTATGATGGTGACTCCAATATTTAACATCATAATCAAACTGTGAAATATTGAAAACTTCATCCTCCGTTTCAACATTCCCATGCTCCGTAATCCCCACATAAATGCCAACTCGCGACCTATCAATACCATCCCAATTAACCTTAGAATGACGGATCGCTTCATTAGCACAATAAATGCCAATACTCCCAGCCCTCGTACCATTGCGAACCTCCTTACGCTTTTGATACCTCAACGAATCATAATCACAAACACCCGCAAGAACCGGCCCCATATAACGCATATCTATCCGCTGAATATTAGGCACCCCATTAAGCAAATTATAACGAAATTCTTCCATGGAATTACCATTCGGCGCAGTAAGGCCAACTCCGGTTATAACTATGCGATCTCTGCTATCCATTGATTATCAGCGAAAAACACACTCTAAAGAAAGATCTGCAAATGAAAAGCAAAAAATAATACTGACAGGGGTGCAATTAAAAGTGCGGGGTAAAAAATTTATTCCGACATAGGCTTTGAGTTTATGCATATTAAAATTATAAATCGTAGAAGATAAAAAACCAAAAAACAGCATTATTTGGATTGCAATAGTTGAATTTCAAAATACACTTTGGGGTAAAATTCGGCTAGTTTTTTTTACCCCAAAGTGTATTTAATAAGCCTTAGGATTTATAAGATTTAATGGATTAATTTTATTTACTATCGATTTTACCCCGCACTTTTAATTGCACCCTACTGAAAGTACCGCACATGCCCATCAGTTTTTTCGTTATTTATCGCCGCAGTTTGACTTATTTTTTTCATGGATCTATAGTGAATCATATGAAAAAAACATTAATTTTATCATTAGCATTTATTATAATATTAAGTATTTCATCTACCGCACTTGAACCAAACGAATCTAAAGCCGTACATTTAGGATTTGCCAATGCAGCAGCTGTCAAAACTTTTAGTAAAAAAGTCATAACTTATGGCATGGCTTTGAGCTATTTAAAAGCCATCGATAATGGGAAAGCTTCGGCCTTAGGCTGGGGTAAATTTAATGCAGAAGATGTAAAAAAAGCTAGGGCTTTTATTGAAAACAATCGTGAATTTGATGATAAATTAAACACATTCCTCTCAGAGACATCTGAAGTTTATGGAGTTGAAATCTTAGGAATAGCACTCGAAAATGCTTATCAAGCGGGATTGCGAGGGGGACCAGATCAAGCGTTTCTTAGTAACAAAGAACTATCAGTTCAATACGCCATAGACGAAATAATAAAAAAATTTCGTGATAGCTATGAAAATCAGATCAACAACTCTGTCCAGGCACTTAATGAAATAAGATTTGTTCGGCTTGAAAATGCCACCAACAGTCCCTAAGCTAAATTAAAGTGCAACAAGCACCAAAATACCAAAATGCCCCACCCTTTTACCCCCATTAGTGCCTCTTGGATCTCTAAACATCAAATACGTGTCCTCCTCTCATACGATTGGCCCAAACACGAAAGCCTCCCACCCCTCTATTTTGATTCAACAGAATTTCCAATTCTCACCTTACAACGTGCCCCCCTCTATCTTTTCGCACAATTATCTGGTTATTTTATACAAGGCAAAAACATAACCTTCCTATGCCCCATAAATAATCTAGAAATCTCAAAAAAAGTCTTTGTTGCCGGAAATTTTAATAACTGGGGAGCCGCTATTGGACAACAACAATGGCAATTAAAACCAAAAACCATTGAAAAATACCAGGCATTAATGCTGACAATTCCATGGGAACAATGCGATAATCCACACGCACCCTCATTTTTCAAATTCGTTACAGAAGATAATGTTTGGCTTCCCGTACCCACCGACGCACCCAACTTTATATCAGACTCCCACAACAATATTAACTACCAAATCAACCCCCATTGCACCGGAAAAAATGCATTCGTGTTTAGCCCTCCCCTCGCCTACGACCCATCCATGCGTAATCAAATTCTATGGATAGATACAAATACAGATAAATACCATACCAATCCTATTGACGACAGCGCCGTCTTCCTAAAACTAGGCAGCACCCAACCTCTCGGAGCCATTGTAAACAAAAACAGCACCCTATTCCGCCTGTTTGCACCCAGAGCAAGCGCTGTACATGTCACTTTTTACGATAACTCAAATCAATCTAGTAGTAAAACCTTAGATTTAAACCGCAATGCCGACTACACATGGGAAATCACCTATCCCATGAACCTCCATGGCCAATATTATTACTATACCGTCTCAACAGATCAATCAACCGCCGACAATATCCTCGACCCCTATGCCCTCGCCACTGTCGGTCCCGGAGGACCAGGAATTATTATAAATACCCAGTCCATTCCCAAAATAAACGAAAAATTCAAAGTCCCCAAATGGATCGATTTAGTCATTCTAGAATCCCACTTACGAGATCTAGTCTCAAATACTACATTCGGGGCCGACTTCCAACTCCCAATCGGTTTTCACAACTTAACATCATGGCTTAACGACAAACATAACTACATCAAAGAACTCGGCATCAACGCAATCGAACTCCTTCCTATCCAAGAATACGAATGCGAATCTCCATCGCAATACCACTGGGGCTATATACCCACCAATTACTTCTGCCCAACAAGTTCCTACACCCTTCCCAAAACAGAAATTTCTCAAATTACAGATTTTCAAGAACTTGTTAATACATTTCACAAAGCTAAAATCGCAGTAATTCTCGACGTTGTCTACAACCACTCAGGTAACCCCAATCACCTCTTACACATCGATAAAGACTATTATTTCGAATCAACCAAAGAAGGTACCCTAACCAATTGGAGCGGTTGTGGCAACGACTTTCGTGCCAACACCCCTATGGGAAAACGGCTCATTATCGACAGCCTTACTTACCTAATAACAACCTACAACATCGATGGATTCCGATTCGACCTAGCAGAACTTATCGGCGTAGAAGTCCTTAAAGAAATCGAATCAGCCCTTAAAGCCATTAAACCCTCCATTATCCTAATAGCAGAACCATGGAGCTTTAGAGGCCATATCGCCCATGCATTAAAATCCACAGGTTTTGCCTCCTGGAATGACGAATATCGTGAGTTCATAACAAACTACGTACTGGATCGCAGCAACATAAATGCCTTTACCTACTTTATCACAGGCTCAACTTCCTATTTAACTCGATTTACCTCTCAAAGCCTAAATTACGCATCCTCACACGACGATTATTGCTGGCTCGATCGCATCACCGAAAACCCAAACCACGATGGATCTAACCCAACATTCCACGACATCAGACGAACACACCTCATGATAGCCATTCTCATGATGTCCGTAGGAATCCCAATGCTCGCAGAAGGCCAAGACATCCTACACTCCAAACTCGGTCACAACAACACCTACCAAAGGGCCGATCTCAATGCACTCGATTACACAAAAATGACTCAATACTCCAACACCCACGAATATTTTTCAAAATGGATTCAATTTCGTCTATCAAAAAATGCCCGAGCAATCAGAATCCAAAAAATGCCCTCTCCCCATTATTTCAAATTCTTTAAAAATCCAGAATCTTCCACCGTTGCAGTTCTCTACAATGCCGATCATTCATTAAAAAATGTACCCCAATTATTATTTGTCGTAAATCAACATTTAACAACCACCACACTCAATCTAAACGATCTTAACCCAAACAATTTCTCCCAAATAGCAGACCACGATCGAATGGATTCAAATGGCCTTAATGACGGACTTATAGAATGGAAAAATAATTTATTAACCCTCCCTCCTCTCAGTTGTGGACTATGGATTAATACGCAATCGAAGGCCTAAAAAAATCGAAAAATTGATAATAATGATTGAAAAGCACACAAGAAACCTTAGAGTAACCTCGAGTAATCAGCCGGGGGAGTAGCTCAGTGGATAGAGCAGCGGTTTTCTAAACCGTTGGTCGAGAGTTCGAATCTCTCCTTCCCCACCATTCAGCCAATCTAAAATGCTGACCTCATTATCCTTGATAAATTCTGCAATCTCGATTTAGTTGACGGTTAATGATAAGTTTCCGTGATATCAACACATCTTCAATAGAACCACCCCTCCATTTATTACTTAAGAAAAATAAATCACCCAGACATTCAATAAACGAAACAATAATCGTTCGCTTTATTAAAGATTTATCCATGCTTATCAATGCCTCTGTACCTCTCGTTAAAAGCCTAGAAGTTCTTGCAAGGCAACAAAAAGATAAAGCTTTTGGCACTTTAATAAACAATCTAGCAATATCCGTACATTCCGGCATGCCCTTCTCTACAAGCCTAACCCAGTATCCAAAAGTTTTTGACATACTTTTTATTAATATGGTCAAAGCTGGCGAAGCCTCATGTAACTTAGGCGAAATCCTTGAACGCATCGCCAAATATAAAGAAAAGGAACTAAAACTGAGAAAAAAGATTAAATCAATAATGCTCTATCCCTGTATTGTCATCACCATTGCCACTCTCATTGTTTCACTGCTGTTTTTATTTATCATTCCCAAATTCGAGTCCGTTTTCAGCACAACCCTCAACGAAACCACTCTCCCCTGGGCCACACATATCATCATCTCTATAAGTCGTGGGTTTCAAGAAATATCCATTTCTTTGATAGCCATTACAATAACAATATTTCTAATACTCAAATTCATGAAAAAAGAGATTAGAGATAAATTTATTTTGAAAATACCTATTACAGGAGGTGTCGTTAAAAATATTAACATAGCCTTATTCTCAAGGATTCTTGGAACACTAATAGTAAATGGGGTCCCATTGATAAAAGCCTTAGAGGTCAGCGAAAATGTCGCCTCAAATCACGCAATCAGAAACAACCTCAAAAAAAGCCGTAAACACATTGAAGAAGGAGAAGACCTTTCCAATACACTTAAAACTCACGGAAACTTCCCAGAAATCATAACAGGAATGATTCACATAGGCGAAGAAACAGGAACCTTATCCCATGTACTATTGGAAATAGCCAATAAACTCGAAGACGATATCGAACTAACTCTCGAATCACTGACATCTACCTTAGAGCCTCTGATAACACTGCTTCTTGCAGTAATCATCGGATCCATAGTCATTGCCCTATTCCTCCCTATTGTCAACGTGATGAATAATATTATTGCAATGTAACCAATCTCCCTAAGACGCAGGAAAATCAAGATTCGGACTCGTCACCCAATCAAAATAACTCTTCACAGGCCCCTGAAACAAATCCAATGCCTGCTTCACTGTTGGAATTAACTGCTCAAGAATAACATCCGATATGCTCAACGTATCCTTAAAGGACATCGCAGACGTGTACAAATTTGTGCCTACCTTAAAAGAATGTATTAATGACTTGATATTCCTTAATAGCTCCTCATTCCCATCCTTCATCAAATCACAAGTTCGATTAAGCAACATCACTATCGTTAATGTCATATGACTTAACCTATTTGAATTATGCGCATTACTCGACCACTCTCCATTCAGTAAATCACGCGAAAATTGATTCATAAAGTTAATAATATAGTCCTTATTCTCTATCACAAGACTCAGCTCTTCCACCATATCCTCATTGCGATCTTTCGAATAAATCTTAACCTCACAATAATCACGTTTTTTTAATAAAAATTCATCAATAGTCCCATCTTCTCCATCTACAAGAATCTGCTTAATCACCCTGCCATTGTCAAACAACTGCTGGCCAATCACAGAAATCAACTGCTCAACCGTTTCAGGCTTGGAGCCATTTAAAACCACAGGTTTATCATCAATGCTAATTTGTATCATACTCCCCCAATGCTAGCATAAATTCTTCATATTTCTAGAAAAAAATTAAAATATAACTCAATTTTCCGATTATCCTTGGCCCCCTAATTAAAATTTGCTAAAAATCATGTCTCAATTTTAATCGACTCATGTCAAAAAACACTAAAGAAGAAAAACTCACCTTTGAAGAAGCATTAAACAAGCTAGAAACCATTGTAGAATCCATGGAAAATGGAGACCTTGCCCTCGAAGACCTTGTCACTCAATTCGAAGAAGGTGATGCTTTGCTTAAATACTGTAATAAACGCCTTAAAGACGCCGAACTCAAAATAGAAAAACTTAAAGAAGGCACTAACAACCAATTTGAACCCTTTGCAGAAACCTCGGAATAAGTAACCTTCCTATGCTAAGCGATATCCATAGTCCCGAAGACATCAAAAAACTCTCCATAAAATCACTCACAACTCTAGCCAAGGAAATCCGACAAAGAATCATTGACGTCACTTCCAAAAACGGAGGCCATCTCGGACCAAACCTCGGCGTTGTCGAACTAACTTTAGCCCTCCACTACGTCTTCAAAACCCCCCATGACAAATTCCTCTTCGACGTCGCCCACCAAGGCTACGTCCATAAACTCCTAACAGGCCGCAATGGACCCGAATTCGATAAAATAAGGCAATCAAATGGAATTTCAGGCTTCTTAACTCGTGAAGAAAGCTCTCATGATTGCTATGGCGCAGGACACGCCGGAACCGCCCTCTCCGCAGCCCTAGGAATAGCAAAAGCTAGAGACCTCAAAGAAGCCAATAATCACGTAGTGGCTATCCTAGGCGATGCCGCCCTCACCTGCGGAATCACTATGGAAGCCCTCAACAATATCGCCACAACAACCAAACGCCTCATCTTAGTCCTCAACGATAACGAATGGTCCATTGCAAAAAACGTCGGCGCTATCGCAAAATACCTAAACGAACTCATCACAAATCCCATCTACAACCGCCTACACAAAGACCTCGAGTCCTTCCTAGAAAAAATTCCAGGCGGTGAATCCATCATCCGCTTCGGCTCAAAGGCAAAACGCGAAACAAAAGACTTTTTCGTCTCCTCCTCTCTATTCGAAAAATTTGGCCTCCGCTACATCGGCCCAATCGACGGCCATGATCAAAAACTACTCATCCAATACCTAGAATTTTGCAAAGAATCCGACCAGCCAATCATCCTCCACGTCCTCACAAAAAAAGGCAAAGGATATGAAGCAGCAACAAACAACCCTGCCAAATTCCACGGCACAGGCCCCTTTGAAATATCCACAGGTACAGGAAGAAATGGAGACAAAAATAGCCCACCAAAATACGAAGACGTTTTTGGACAATCTCTTTTAAAATTTGCTAAAAAAGATCCCAAAATACTAGCAATCACCGCTGCAATGCCAAATGGCACAGGACTTACGCCATTCGCCAAAGAACTTCCCAAACAGTTTTTTGACGTCGGTATCGCAGAAGAGCACGCCGTTCTCTTTGCCGCAGGCCTTGCTACAGAAGGGTTTAAACCCATTTGCGCAATTTACTCTACCTTTCTCCAACGCGGCTTCGACCCCATTGTCCACGACGTCTGCCTCCAAAACTTAAATGTTCTCTTTTGCATGGACCGAGCAGGTCTCTCACCAAACGACGGCCCAACACACCACGGCCTATTCGACATAGCCTATCTAAGGCCTGTCCCCCGCGTTGTGCTCATGCAACCTAAAGACGAAGACGAACTCGTAGACATGATACTCACCGGCCTTAAACATAAAGGCCCCGCCTTCATCCGCTACCCAAGAGGCCCAGGTACCGGAACTCCAATAAAAACTGATCCCATTTGCCTTTCTATCGGTAAAGCCGAAATCCTACTCAATGGAACCGACATAGTCATCTGGGCCCTAGGCCCCATGGTTAAAGAAGCTGCCATCATCGCCGGCTACCTAAAAACCCAGTGCGGCATTTCCACAGGCGTCGTCAATGCCCGCTTCATAAAACCATTAGACAGCTCACTCCTTATCAAACAAGCCAACCATATAAAACTCTTCGTAACTATGGAAGACCATGCTGTAACCAGCGGCTTCGGATCCACAGTCCTAGAAACACTCCAAGAAGCCAATATCCAAATACCTCTCGTCCGCATCGGCTGGCCAGACCAATTTATCTCACATGGCTCCAACGTCGAAGAATTACGAAAATTACACAATTTAAGCACAGAAGCCATCACCATGAAAATCCTTTCCACCTTCAAAACAATTCAATCAAATCAGGTCCCAGCTCTAATACACGCCTAAGCCTGCTGAAAAATCACTTTAAAATTTGAACTCAAATCTCAGGTTCATAACTTTTTCAAAAAAAAACCTTTCATTATCCATACAGACCATTGTATACTTCTATCATGACTGTTCAATATGATTTAGACTGGTTGCGCATCGCAGAAAACGTCTCCCAAGAAGCAGGTGACTACCTACGCCAAGGCCTTGCTCGTAGCCGCCAAATTAACTTTCAAGACGAAAGCGACGTAAAACTACAAGCCGATCTAGATTCCGAAAATCTCATCAGAAAAATCCTCAGCGATCGCACCCAATTACCCGTCATCGGCGAAGAAAAAGGTGGTGATCCCGGACTCCTCTCAACCAACAGCCACTTCTGGGTAGTCGATCCCCTCGATGGTACCTATAACTACCTTCGCAACCAACCTCAAACCTGCGTCAGCATCGGCCTCATGCAAGGTACCGAATTTATCGGCGGTGTCGTCTATGACTTCAACCGAAACGAATTATTTTCCGGCTCCACTGAAAAACCCCTTTCAATAAATAACGAATTTATCACCCCACGCTGGGCTGATGCCCTCAACCAAGCCTGCCTTATGACAGGCTTCCCCGCACGCATGGATTGCTCCGAAAAATCAATCCGTCTCTTCGTCAATCAAGTACATAAATTCAAAAAAGTACGAATGATCGGCAGCGCTGCCATCGCCCTCTCCACCGTCGCCTCAGGCAGAGCAGATGCCTATTTCGAAAACTCCATATGCCTCTGGGACATCGCTGCAGGCGCCGCTTTAGTCAAAGCCGCCGGCGGATACATCAAACTTAAACCCACAGACAACCCCTTTGTTGTCGACTTCTGGGCCGCCGGACGCGAAGAATGGCTCCCCCGTAATTAAAACTATATTAATAGTAAAATAATTCGTGAAACAATAAATAATCATTGACATTATTTATTGTTTTTTATATCGTGATTTCATTTCTTTAAAAATATAACAAAAAAATACAGTATAAATAATATGATACACAGAACAACACAACCTACTCACAACCATCGTAATGATAGTGACAGAGACATTCAAGAAACAACAGCTCAAACTAACTCTACTTCAAGATCTTACGAAAACGAGTCTAACCAAGAACTCACTGATCAATTAGAAAACCTTTATATACAGCAGGCTCAGGCAAATGAAGAAGATCAACCTGATATCGAAGCACAAATTAATGCCATAGAAAGAGAACAAAGGATTCGAAGAGGAGAAGATCCCGAACCAAAAACAATGTCACCTTTCGCTCAAAAAAACGTTGAAGTTGCACCAGCGACTCCTAAGGTACAGACTGGGAGAAATCCACGTTTTAAGGATTTCACTAGTAATGAACTGGGTAATAAAATATTTAATCTTCAAAAATATATTCAGCAATGGCCAGATCATCAAAATGTCTCAAATTGGGAGCAAGATGTAGCAGAGATGAAAGCTGAGCGGGCACTTAGACAAAAGGAGTACGAGGAAAAACAAAAAGAAGGAAATAAGCAACCAAAAGCAAAATCTTTAGCTCAAAGAACCACTAAAGCTCCAGTTTCCACCGCTCAACCACAGACCCAGACTCAGACTCAAAGAAATCCACGTTTCACAAGTAAAACCAGTCAACAACTTGGTCAAAAAATATACGATCTTAAGCAGTTACTTAAAAAGGCAGCTCCACATGAAATCCAAACTATAAACCAAGACATACAAGCTATGGAGTCTGAAAGAGCTTTTAGAAAACAAGAATGGAATTCAGGCCAAATCCAAAATAAAGCAACAACAACAGCACAAACCTCTTCAACATTATACACAATACTTGCAATAATGTTGGCATGTATGGCTTCTGCCGTATACTACATGACACAAGCTCAAAGTGCATAATTAATTCAAAACGAAACAATTAGGCTTCATTAAACACAAAAGCTCCCTAGCAACAGGGAGCTTTTGCATTTTTACTAAATTATCGTCAAATAGAATAATAATAACGCTATACTTGCCTTATTTAATGTAAAAGCATACAATGACTAGAGGCCTGAGAAAACCTAAGCATTGTATGACGCAATATCAAAAAGCACTCGATGAACTTGCTAAAAAAGTAAGCGAAATCTCTAATAAACAAGCTCTTATTGGCTTTGATGGATTTATTGAAAAAATTGAAAACCATGAAGAAACAAGAGGAACTGGTCCCGCAATAGCCGAAGGTCTACTCGCATGTGGCCAAAAAGTGAAATACATTGGGACCCTCGGTACCCCCACAATTAATCCACTTTTCAAAGACTTTGCAAAAAAAACAACCGCTGTGTCCCTAGCCGAACCCGGAGAACTCGAAAAAATCACATTCGAAGAAATTCTGATAAAAATGGGCGAAGGCATCTTCATCGATGCAATTTTTCGCTCAGATCTAATCGGTTTTGTAAACTGGGAAAAAACTCCCAATATGACAAGTATTTTGATCCATATTATAGAAAAAATACTCCCAAGCTACGGTCCACACGAAGGAATGATATTTTTCTTCGACTTAGGCAACGTCTCAAAACGATCCGAAGGAGATTTAAGAGCAATCCTTTCAACCATAAAGCGTTTTCAAAATTATGGAGACGTACTCATGAGCTTCGATATTCAAAATGCCCACTTAGTCTACAAATCATTAGGGCATAATATTAACAGTATCACAAAAGAAAATGTTAAAAAAATAGCATCAGAATTATGCCAAGAACTTAAAATAACCATGATTGCAATCCACAACGAGGCCTTCGCAGCATGCGCAACTCATCGAGATCATTTTTTCGCCCCAAATCCTTGGCTCAATAAAACAATAATCGAAACAAACTATTTCAGTATAGGCTTAATCACAGCGTTTCTACTAAGACTCGCTCCCCCTTCTTGCTTAATACTAGCAATTGCTTTTTCAACATACTATCTAGAAAATAAAAAAATTCCAACACTGAGCGAAATCACCTCCTTCATCTCCATAACCAACTGATCATTAAATAGTTAAAACAAAACTCAAAACACTAAGTCTATTATTTAATCCTTCAGACATACTTGAGATTACTAAAATATTATGCTACCTTGAAGCTATTGATAACAATATTAACAATTTAACAAAGGCTACTTATGGCACATAAAGAAGCAAGACGTGAAAGAACACACGGTGTGGACAAACCATCGCATCGCGATAAAAAAGAGAAGGAATGGTCATCCGTTGGGCACGGAATAAGAGCTCATGAAAGTAGATTTAACAAGGAACGTCTAGCCCATATAACAGCTAATCGCCAAGAAAAATTTATTGAAAAAGTTAAAGCAGACGAAAAACAAGGCCAAAAAACACACGAATAAAGGCTCGTAAAAAATAGAAAGTAAAAAGGTTAACACAACACCGAGAGACTTTCT
>Ga0207144_1098_pt1 | contig 17257 bp, 15 predicted proteins | sample Alteio_BWMinHeat_FD_153583 | JGI IMG/M metagenome (GOLD analysis project Ga0207144, IMG submission 153583) | Enriched cells from forest soil in Barre Woods Harvard Forest LTER site, Petersham, Massachusetts, United States -... | ecosystem: Environmental > Terrestrial > Soil > Temperate forest >...
AGGATGTGGATCGCAGCCATAACGATTGCTGCGGGAACGATAGCACTGAGTTATGGCATCGGGGCCGGGTTTGCGGCTGACAACGAAAAATACGACTTGGTCATCGCGAACGGCCGTGTGATGGACCCGGAATCCGGGCTGAATGCGGTGCGCAACGTGGGGATTAGCGGTGGGAAGATTCGTGGGATTTCGCCGACTCCGCTGCAAGGAAAGGCGATGATGGATGCGAAGGGGCTCGTCGTCGCACCGGGATTTATTGATTTGCACGAACATGGGCAGGAGCCTAAGAACTATCAGTTCCAAGCGCATGACGGCGTTACGACTTCGCTCGAACTCGAGGTGGGGACGGCTGACGTGGCCGGTTGGTATGCCAAGCGGGAAGGGAAGTCGCTGATCAATTTCGGGGTGAGCATTGGGCACATACCTGTGCGAATGAAAGCGCTGCACGATGCAACGGGAGGCATGCTGCCCACTGGCGATGCGGCCCATCGCGCTGCAACTGGCGCAGAGCTCGCCGAGATGAAAGCAGATATGGAGAAGGGCTTTCGGCAGGGCGCTCTGGCGGAAGGAATGGGAGTGAACTACACGCCGGGGGCTTCACGGCTGGAGATTGTGGAGATGTTCAGAATCGCTGCACAGTACGGTGCGTCCGTGCATGTGCATCTGCGATACGCAGGATTGAAAGAGCCTACGACGGGCGTCGCGGGGCTCGAAGAAGTCCTTGCGGCGGCGGTCGCGACTGGCGCTTCGCTGCACGTTGTGCACATCACAAGCATGGGCTTGAAGTTTACGCCGGAACTGATCGCGATGGTGGAAGGAGCCGAGCGACACGGGTTTGACGTGACGACGGAGTGCTATCCGTACACGGCGGGAAGCACGGCGCTGGAGTCCGCGATTTTCGATCCCGGGTGGCAGGAGAATATGGGAATTACTTATAAGGACGTGCAGTGGGCTGAGACGGGCGAGCGATTGACTGCGGAGACGTTTGAGAAATACCGGAAGAAGGGCGGAATTGTAGTCGTCCACTCGATTCCGGAAGAAGCGGTGCGAACCGCGGTGGCGAACCCCATCGTGATGATCGCGAGCGACGGCATGCGGATTACGGGCTCAAAAGTGCATCCCCGGGGACAGGGAACATTCTCGAGAGTGCTCGGGCACTACGTGAGAGAGGAAGAGGCGCTCGACCTCATGACGGCGCTGCGCAAAATGACGTTGATGCCGGCACAACGGCTGGAGAAGAGGGCGCCAGTATTCAGAGACAAAGGTAGGATTCGAGTCGGCGCCGATGCGGATATCACGGTTTTCGATCCAGAGCGCATCCTCGATAGGGCGACGTACGAGGAACCGCTTCAGTATTCGCTAGGAATTCAGTTCGTGCTTGTGGACGGAGTTACGGTTTTGAAGGACGGACAGCTTGTGGAAGGCGTGTTTCCGGGAAACGCGGCCCGTGCGGCTATTTCTCAATGAGTTCCGGCGAGGGTGGATGATCGGCTTGATCGTGGGCAGCTTTGACGTCAACCGGGTGATAGCCGCCGGGTTCCTGCTCTGGTCGCTTGCCACGGCGGCAACCGGCCTCGTACGAGGATTCGCGACGCTACTGGCGATGTGATGGTTCCCGCCCGCTCGAAAATCCTCGGCTTCTATGTGCCTAAGCACTACCGGGACTTCGCCAGCGTTCTGGCTGTCCCTTTACCCGGGCGGAATCAGCATTCGTACTTGTGGCCAACTCTTCAGAACCAGACTGCGAGAGGGCGCTAATCCAGAATTCTCACCACTTCCCTGGCCGGGAAAACCATGTGTCTCGCCCTCGGACCGTTCCATCGCTCCGACAGTTAGCGGAATGTATCGCGACTCCAAGTCGAAGAAAACCCGCACGGGCTCGGCCGAACTGCTCATGGGATAGGGTGTGCCCAACTGAAAACTCCGACTTGCCGCTCAAACCCTCGCCAAGCCCCCTGTAACAATGTTAAACGCCCTGTCTTCCTTAACCTCCCGTCTCTGACCTGCGAGCTGCAAGTTGCTGATTCTTCGGCTCCTCGCCTGCGCTTGACATTTTGGCGAGCCGCAGGTAGTCCGTGAGGACTCGCAGGACGAAGCTAGAAGTGGAAGCGCAGTCCGAATTCCATCTGCCGCGGATTGTAGGAAGTCGCGGACGCGGTGACCACTCCAAAAGTGGTCGGACTCCCCAAGGCAAGGTTTGGCGCACCGAGCACCACATGGTTCAGCACGTTGGTGGATTGGACGATCAGCATTAAGCCAAACCGCTCGCGGAACGTAACATCTTTTGTGACCGTCACGTCGAGATCCCAGCCGGGCAGATTGCGGATAACGCCTCCGCCACCGGAGTTGGTGTCCGTGGGAAGGGCATACCGGAACATGTTGTACGCCGCGTTAGGATTCGCGAAGAGGTTGATGCCCGTTCCATTTTTGGAGGCATTGCCGGCGCTGGCCACTGTAGTGGAGGAAGCGACGCCATAATGAGCCGAATTGCCCCCCGTATAGGGCCCAGTCAGGACGGCGTTTTCTCCAGTCGTGCCGAGGGTCGTTACGCAGGAGACCTCTCCCCAAGCTGATTGGCAACTGGAGGAGAAATTTCGCACAAGAAGCGGAGCACCGCTGTTGGCCGTGAACAGGGGCGCAATGGACCATCCGCCGAGCAAATGCCCCTTAATCCCATGTTGCCCTTTGAAATAAGGAGGCTGGTAGACCATGGAGAGGTTATAAAGGAACCGGAAGTCAAAAGTTTGGGGTCCATACCCGTAATGCAAGTCAAAGGGATTGGGCACGCTAGTCGAACTGGTCGCCTGCGTGGTGTCTCCGGTCCCCAGCGACCGGCTCCACGTGAAATTGGAGCGGGCGGTTATCCCGTGCCAATCGCGCGCGGTGAGTGAGACGATGGCGCCGTTGTAGTTTCCCCAACCCATGCTCGTTTCCATGAAGACGCTGTTCAGTTGGTTCTGGCTGTAAACACTGGGGAAAGCAATGGGTACGCCTTTCGCGCTGAGGGTTGTGGCATTGCCGAAGGTCATGGGCAAGGAAGACCACATGGGATAGAGCTGGACATTCTTGATGTTGCTGCCTTGACTCGCGACTACGGCCGCAGTGCAACTCGTGGCCCCATTAGTGGCGCAGAAGCTGGAGACAGTCTGGCCGTTTTGCACAATGGAACCCGGAGAGCTCGCAGGCATTGCGAATGCGTTCTCAAAGAAAGCTTGTGTCTGAACAGGGGACACGGGAGTTGTAGGGCATACACCGCCGGCGCCTGACCCGCAGAGCTCCGTATAGAGGTTGGTAAAGGCAGTGGCAAAAGATTGCCCGCCCAGGGTCGTCATGAACGGCACAGAACTCAGATCAACTGCTTGGTACTCATTGCGGATTCTGCGACCGATGTAGCCGACCTCCACCATGATCTTTGGCGAGAATTCCCTTTGGATAGTCAAAGAGAACTCATCCGACCGCGAGGGTTTGAAGTGTGGATCGAGCTCGGATGTGTCACCTGCCTGGGCGGAGGTGATACCGCTAAAGTTCGGCTGGCTGAGAGTAGTTGAGGGTGTGGGAAGAGGAGCGACGAGCCCATCTGTGCCGATGCGGAAGGCGTTTGTGGGATTCACGTTTCCTGCTCCGTGGCAGATTCCGTCCATTCCCGCGCCTGGACACGTGATCGGCTGCAAAGAGCCCGCTCCTAGCAGTGGCACCAAAACCAAATCGACTCCGTTCAGGCGGCCAAAGATGCGGCCCCATCCTCCGCGGATGACTGTGTTCCTATTGCCTAGAAACTTCCTCAGGATCCCGTTGTCGAACGAAGGCCTCCACGCTGCAGCAACATGCGGACTGAAACCTCCGTAGTACGGGTTGTACGCGTACTTGTTGCCTGTGTTACCGACGAGCTCATAGCCGATCTCTGGAAGATAGACATGCCCGTTCAGCGCCGCTTGTTGGCGGTTCCGCAGGAAGTTTTCCGCAGTGACCTGCTGGCCACTTGCGTCGACAAGCGTGGTGTCCAGACCGGTCGTCTCATAGGGAGGCATTTCGAGCGTCCAGGCGAGACCGTAGCTAAGGGTGAAAGACGGCTTCATATGCCACGAATCGCTGAAATAAACGTTATAGGTCGGAATAATGCTGTGCGACCTTACCGGCGGAAAAACCGTCGTGCTGGCGTTGCCATTGAGAGTCAGGTTCGAGCCCGAACGCGAGGCGATAACCTGAGGAAGAGTGATAATTCCGAGAGCCTCTTCGTAAAGCTGAGCCCAAGTACTAAGCTGACTGCCAGGCAGGCAGTTCGTGGTGATAGCTCCGGTGCAAGGCTGGGGCGCCCAATTGGAGCCGGACGGAAGGGACATCGCGCTAAAAGACGAGCCTCCGCTCACATACGTAAGGTTAGTAAAAGTCGAGACGCCATTATCGTCGCGCTGATGAATGTCAAGGGTGTGCTGGTAGCTGCCGCCAAATTGGAACAAGTGATTTCCGCGAATAAGGCTTAGATCGTCGCGGACCGCGTGGTCGTGCCCGTCCCAGAAGCGTTCGCGAGCATCCTGCGTGTCCACGTTGTAAGGGATAAACGAGTTGGAGGTTTCGCCGCCGATCTCGAGCGGGGCGGGCAGGTTCGAGAACTGTGGAGGCGCAAGCGCCGAGTTCCACAGCCAAAAATTCCGGGTGTAGCTGTAGTGAAAGTCGTTGGTCAAATAGGGTGTAATGTTCGTGGTGAGCCCCGCCACATAGTAGGAAGGAACGAGAGGCCGGCTGATCTGTGATTTGTACTGGCCTAGCGTGTCACCAGAAAAAACGCCTCCCACGTCCACCTGGTTTGTGGTCACATTCGTGAAATGATAGTAGCGATAGCTGCCGATAAAGTGCCAGTTCTTGCCGAAGTCATGATCGAGGCGCACCACGCCAAAGTTCGAGGTCACTGGCAAACTGATCGGGCTGCGATATCCCTGAGTGTTAAGCCCGTCACCGACAACTCCACTGCTGGCGGCCCCCAAAGGATCGTTGGGCAACGGAAGCATCTTGTTCCATATCTGTGAAACATAGTTATTGATGCCGATTCCGCGCGGGTCACAAGCTAATGCGCCTCCTGTGCCACATCCGGAGGTTCCCGCTGGGTAGGTCGTTGTTTGATGTGTGAAAGGATCCGTCACCGTGACCGGGAATGGATTCAGGTTAAAAGCGCTTACACCGCCGGGATCCTGGATCTGAATTACGCCCGCCCGCAGCGCGGCTGAGGGCACGAACTTGTCCAGGGTAGTGCTGAACGGGTAGCGAAGCCCTTCATAGTTCACGAAGATGTAAGTCTTGCCACCCCAGAATGAAGGAGTCAGAGGGCCCCCAACGGCGCCTCCGAATCGGTTCCGATGCGCTTGGGGAATGGGCTGACCAAGCCGATTGTTGTCCCATGAGTTAGCTCCGCCTACTACATTATTGAGATAATATTCGTAAAGCGCGCCGTGGTATTGGTTGGTGCCGCGTTTTGTCACCATTTGTACTTGGCTGCCCGCGGAGCCGTTGAAATCCGCGCCCTGATTGCTCGTGTTGACTCTGAACTCCTCGATGCTCTCCACTGGCGTTGGAATGACGCCCGTCGCCGCCCCACCGGTGGTCACAGGGTTGGTATTGGCGAAACTGGGTGTATAAACGTTATTGGATCCCGCCATATCATCGGAGATGTTGCCGCCATCGAGCTGGTAGGTATTCTGATCGTTTACGGCCCCCGCGGTATACCCATTCGGCGTGACAGCCGGCTGGAGAATGGCTAGAGCAGCCGTTTCGCGGCCAACATTAGGCAGCATCAGGAGGGCATCCCCGGCGATGGTTGTGCCTATGGTGGAATTTGTGGTTTGAAGGTAGGCGCCAGCGGCGCTCACCTCGACCGTTTCCGCGACTGAACCAACTTCCAGCTTGAAATCGACGGTCAGTGGAGTGCCCACGGTGACGCTGATTTCGCTAACCTTTGACGAGCGAAAACCAGTCTTGTTGGCCGTGACTTCGTATGAGCCGGGAGGCACGTTTGCAAACAAATAGCGTCCCGCCTCGTTCGACTCAGTTGTGCGGCGCGTGCTCGTAGCCTTATCAAGGAGTGTGATCGTGGCGCTGCCGACAGCACCGCCCGAAGTGTCTGTAACGAGCCCTGCTACGCTGCCGGCGTTGGCCGCTTGTCCCTTGGCTGCCGTGGGAGTCATGGCAAACAAAGAGAGACTTACTGCAAGAGATAAAACAAAACCCTTAGCTGACATTGCGACACCTCCTGAAGGCACTTGAAACAGGATATCGATGGGGACCCGGACGCACACAGGAATGGATGCATTGGATTGTAGATCTTGAGGTGAAACTTAGAAGTTCCGCCATAGATTGCCAGCCAACTTGCAACCTAGACCTTGATGACCTTGTGTAAACTCAAGTGATCTCGGACACAGCAGAATCCTGATCACGTGAACTTGTTGCCGACGGCCGACCTAAATGATGGCTATATATTGCCGTTCTCAAATCTTGTCAATATAAATGTGACAAGAATCTGATACGGAGATTTGGCGCATAATGTAAATTGATTCTCTCCCGCCAATCAGAGAGTGGCCTAGACTCTGCCGCTGTTCACGGTCGAAAATAAGATGAACTGCGGTTCCGAACTGAAGGAGATCTCTCTCTCCCAGCAAGCACGCCACTTGGAGTCTTCCGGCTGATCCTCTTCAGGCGGGTTACCACGCCTTGTTCGCCTATATAGGCATAGGCATGCTATTCGCCCCAGTTTCGCTAGCTGAATGCGAACACGTCCGTGGAAGCCACAGGTCAGCGCAAGGCGACCAACCTCCTGACTCATCGCGTTATCGGACATGGGCCTTTTGGGCGGTTCACGGTAACCGGGCACTGGAATCGCTGCTTACCGTTGGTGGCTTCTGAATGATTCAAGAATTTCGATTGTTAGTGCAGTGACCTTTTGTTGCGCGTCGCCTTCCTTGCTTTGCACCAGGGTTTCGAGTTTGGCCAAGAGCTCTAATTCTGCTTTGTCCAGGTGGACCGAGTAGTCTCCGGCTTTCTTTTGGCGTTCCGCCTCATTAAAGAAGGGACGCAGCAGGTCAGGGCGGTCCCGCAGCACAGATGTGCCGAAGTATCGCACTTCCGACCCTGCGCGAGCAGAAAACTCAAACCTCACTTGCGGTTTCGGCGTCAATCGCCGTCGGGCACTGAGAGACGCCTGAGCAACAGAATCGTGACGTCGTCCTCATTGAATTTCGGGTTTACTAGAGACTTAAGAGTGGCCATGGTTGTTCCCGGAGCATTAGCCAATGCCTTATGCAAACAGGCTTCCGGATTCTCTCCAACAATAGAGTCTGTCAGACCATCTGTGAACAGGAGGAGAAGACCGCCTGGATCTATGACAGCCTTTCGAGATTCGTAGCGAGCCTGAGGAAACAATCCGAGTGGCATGCCCGTCGCTTCCAGCAGAGTCGTAGCACGATTGCAAAACATAATCGGGGCGTTGTGGCCGGCATTAACATATGTAAGCTCTCCCGATTCACGGCTAAGCACGATGAAGACCGCCGTCGCAAAACGATCGATCGGGGTGTATCGATTCAGGTGTTGATTAATCCGTTGGGATAGTGTCAACGGATCTGATTCAGCGCTCGCAAGGCTCCTCACCAGAGCCTGTATGTTTGCGGCCAGCAGGGCCGCCGGCATCCCTTTCCCAGACACGTCTGCTAAGGCGAAAAGCGTCCGGCTATTTGGAAGCTCCACGACGTCAAAGTAATCACCACCCACGTCACGCAAGGGCTTGTAAAAGGTCTCAATGAGATAGCCGGGCAACGGTTCGAGCTTTTCAGGATGAAGTGTCTGTTGAATCTGTCGTGCGGCAATCTGGTCGGATTCCAGCTGAGTCTTGCGGAAAAATTCGGAAGTCAGCATCCAGTTTATGAGCCAGCCGCCAACGATGTAAAGTAGCCACACAATCGCAAGGAGCAGCGGCCAGCGCGGCCAAGTCCACGGCCAGATTAAAGAGCGCGTTATGCCTGCATAAACCGCGTACCCTTGGATCAAAACTCCGGCCCAGGTGATGAAGCGCTTAGATCTCGGCATTTCGCGCGTCCAGTCGTAGAAGGCGTAATGGAGCGCGCGGCGAAAAAGACCGACAGACGTGTCGAACTCGACGTGCTCACTGCGATCAGCCACGGCGGGAGTTTAGCAAGGGGCAGCCTCTTGTGGAAAGCGATGGCGCACTTACATTGCTCGTCAATGGGAGTTGCTGAACATTTCGGCTGGGCTGGCAGGACGCCTGGTAGTGGACGATAAGTTTAACCCCGACATCTTATCTGGGTGCTCCGAAGCCTAGCCATAAGCGCTGCGAGGTTCGGGCGGTCTTCTTTGACCAGCGCTGTGAATTTCAGTCCGAATCCTATGCTAGGGACGACGTGCCGTATGACAGCTTCGGCACGAATCTGCCCGTCGGGTACGAGGAAAACTACTTTAGCTGTGGCACCTAGAGAGCGCGGCTTCGGCGTTGTAATGAAGAGGCCACCAATGCTGACGTCACGGATTAACGAAAGGTCGTCTTTGCCAGCGCAGCTCCAGTAAACGCAGACACGGTCGTGCAGTTCGATTCTGGTGGAGAACCTGCGGGAACAGATTGGCTTTACAAGCAAGGCAGTCTCCACCCGCCGCCATAAAAAATGGACCGCAGGCTTGCTGGAGCCCAAAAGCGAAATGACCGTTGAGGCGATTTCCCTCGATAAATAATGAAGATACTACTTTATGAGTGTTAACTGCATGTAAAAAATCCGTGTTGAATTCCGCAACGTAGCAGCCGACAAGGCTGCGAATCTTGCGAGATGAAAGTTGTCGTTCCGCCAAATTGTCTGTGGCTGGCGAATTGTTGATTCGCGCATGCTTCCTCGGGATTCCCCGTCCTGCTGCGATTCTGCAATGCGCGTACTGTCGATGGCTGGGAGTGTGAGAGCGACGGCCTCGGAGATGCGCAAGCCCGCGGCGTAGCAGGTGGTTAAGATGGCACGATGCTTCCTCATTGCCACACAGTCAAGAAACCGAACGACCTCCTCTAGGATGAGGACGATAGATAGTCTTTCGGGCGCCTTTGGAGCCGGGATCATGTCGGTCATGCACCAGTTCTGTTTGAGGGTCACCCTATAGAAGAAGCGAAGCGCGGCGGTGGCCACGCTGATCGAACCTATCCCCGGCTTCTTTTCGTTGGTCGGGAGTTAGCCAGCATAACTCGCATATTCGCAGCGTCTCGGATGTCTTTTTGGAGTTGTCTCAGTTATGCTTCTCGGTTGTGAGGAAGCAAAATGAGGCCAAATTCCAGGATCATCTCTGCCGACGATGCGGAAACGCGACGAAAGCACAGTCGACCTTCCTCACTGATAACCGTCGCAAGAATCATTCTCTTCCCATTTCTCACAAGGAGAACGCAGAGATTCCTCTGCGGATTGTTGGTCTTCATCGTAGCCCAGGGCGTATCAGTGGCCCAATCCAAGCCTGAGGAAGTTGTGTTCCCAATCAGCGGACGGGAGCTGCACGGGTTTATTTGGAAGCCCGAGGGTACTGGCCCTTTTGCGGCAATCTTGTGGAATCATGGCAGCGAGAAATTGCCGGGCTCTCAGCCAGCCTTAGCCAAGTTCTATACCGCGCATTCGTACGTCTTCTTTGTTCCGCATCGCCGAGGGCAGGGCCGTTCGCCGGGTGATTATATTCAGGATCTGGTCGCCCAGGTATCTCCAGGCGAGCGTGCTCGACGCATGGTCGAGCTTCAGCAAGCTGAAGTTGACGATGTGATTGCCGCCCTGAATTATTTGAGGTCTCAGCCCTTCGTTGACTCTGCCCGCATTGTCATTTCAGGGTGCTCTTACGGTGGCATCCAAACGCTGCTTAGTGGTGAGCGTGATTTGGGCGTAAAGGCGCTCGTGCCGTTCGCTCCCGGTGCAATGTCATGGGAGCAAAATGTGCCGCTTCAAGATCGCCTGGTTCGTGCAGTGGATCTCGCCAAGGCACCCGTCTTTCTGATCCAGGCCGAGAACGATTACAGTCTTGGTCCAAGCCGGGTTTTGAGCAAGGAAGCAAACAAAAAGAAGAAGGACTTTCAATCAAAGATCTATCCCGTTTTCGGCAGCACCCATCAGGACGGACACTGGGGATTTTGTTCTTCGGCCACAGATGTCTGGGGAAACGATGTACTGGCTTTTCTTGAGACGCAAATGAAGGCGACCCACTAAGATTTCGGCTTCCGCCGATTCCGCAAGACGTGGTTAAGGGGCAAGCGATGGCAAAGACATCAATAACTTCTGGACGGGGCATAAGCCGCAAACGACGTCAGAACTGTACTCCCGATGGATGAAGAACTTGAATAAAGACTCCAGGAGGCGGCGACGGTCGGCGTTGGATTCGATGTCCCTGCTCTGCAGCAACAGGATGCAGTAGGCGCGTAATTCGTGTGCAATATATGAGTTGACAACGGCGCGCCCCAAGCATCTTGGATTCCCGTAATCTATGACTTCGTGAAAGCAAGATTGTAGAGGCCATTTCTGCGTCAGAGAAGCCCATTCAAACAGAGAGGTCATGCAAAATCCTAAGCCACACCATTTCACGCCGTTCGAGTTTTTTGACCGGGGAAAGTATCGAGCTTTCAGCGGGTCGGTCACCCTTCCCGTTGTCGAGCATAACTACAGTGGCAACTGAGCAAGCTCCACCGGCGGGTGGAACGTCAACTAGCATCGCTGCACTTTGTCAATCATTTCAAACGCTCTTTCAATGCTGGCGAGCCACAAGAGGGCAGCTCCGAGCGTAGCGCGGTACTGGTGGAATCTCGAGAGTCCAATTTTTTGTAAACATACAACATATCAGACAATGGAGAGACTATTCGTAGCGGAGTGCGGCTAGCGGATCGATATCGGCGGCGCGGCGGGCCGGGAGTAGAGAGGCGATCAGGCCAACCGCGAAGAAGAGTGTCACAACAGCACAGAACGTCAATGGGTCGCTGGCGGAAACACCCGAGATTTGGCTTGCCAGGAAACGCGTCAGACCGAGGCTGGCCAGCACGCCGATGAGTACGCCGGCGGAGATCAGGCGTAGCCCCTTCCAAAGAACCATTGTGAGGACGTTGCCGCGTTGGGCGCCGAGCGCGATACGGACTCCTATCTCATGGGTCTGCAGCGCGACGGCGTAAGCCATTACGCTAAATATGCCAATGAGCACAAGCGCGAGGCCGATTGCCGCGAATGCGCCGATGGTGATGAGGCCAAACTGCGGCCGTGTGTAAGCTTCCTCGGCCAACAGATCCTTGATTGATCCACTTCTGGTGACTGCCGCGTTCGAATCCACCGCCCAGATCTCGCGCTGGACGCTGGCGAGCAACGACTTGGGAGCCACAGCGGTTTTCGCGAAGATGACGCGCTGTCCAACGCTGGACATGGAGAACGGCAGGAAAGCCTCGGGCGACGGGGGCTCCAGCAGGCCCTGGTTTCTGAAGTCCGTGACCACGCCGATGACCTCGAAATAGGCGTCATGCGGGGTCTCGGGCAATCGATCTAAGACGTCGAATTTAATTTTTTGCCCGAGAGGACTTTCGCCTCCAAAGTACGTGCGAGTAAAAGCCTGGTTGATTACGGCGACGTGCCGCGCCGAATCGATATCGGTTTCGGAAAGCAGCCGGCCGCGTAGAAGTCGAAGGTCGAGTGTTTGAAAGTAGGATTCAGTACACAAGTCGAGCATGGACTCCCAGTGTTGAGAGTTTGGTTTTCCCAAGAGAGTTATTTGACTGCCCGGTCCCCCAAGCGGAGGCAGGCCCACGGAGCTCGTAGCGTTGATCACTCCGGGCAAGGCTCTAACCCGCTGAAGGACTTGCTCGAAGAAGAGCCCTTTGTTTACGGCGGTGTCATAGCGGCCGTCCGCGGAAGGTGCGATCTGGGCGTAAAACATGTTCGCAGGATTGAAACCCAAATCAATATGAGTAAGTCTGAAAAAACTGCGCATCATCAAGCCAGCACCGGTCAAGAGCACGATCGAGAGGGCCACTTCCGCGATCACCAGTGCAGCGCGGAGTTTCACGTGGCGGAAGCCGCCGCCCGTACCTTTTCCGCTGCCGGCCATGCATAGCTGGAGGCTGCCGCTGGCGATGCGGAGGGCGGGTGCGAGACCGCAAATCAATGTGGCCAGAACGGCGATCACAAGCGCGAAGAGGAGGACGACCCAATTCAGACCGATCACCGTTTCCTCCGGAATTGGACCGCGCGGAATGATGGCTACCAAGCCTTTTAGTCCAAAATAGGCGAACAAGCAGCCAGCCAAGCAGGCGGCTGCAGCGAGCACAAGACTTTCGACCAAGAGCTGGCGAATTAATCGTCCGCGGCTGGCACCCAGAGATGCGCGGACAGCAATCTCCCTTTCGCGGACGGTGGCCCTGGCGAGCAGCAGGTTCCCGACGTTGCCGCAAGAGATCAGGAGCAGCATGAAGACAGCAGCTAGCAGAGCGTAGAGAGTGTTTTTAAAATCGCCGACCACGAAGTCCAGGAGCGTGCGGGTAACCAGCTTAAACCGCTGCGGATAGAGCTCCCCGGGACTTGCTTGCGCGAGGCGATGCATGATGGCGTCGAGATCGACGGCGGCTGCTTGCAGGCCGACACCCTTTTTAAGACGCGCCAGCACCCAAATAACCGCGGGATCCTTTACTTCGAATGAAGCGCCATCGGCGCCGGGAGTCAAACCAAGGGGAAGCCATATGCCGGAGTCGTATCCGTTGAAGCGCTGAGGCATGATGCCGACCAGGGTCCTCGATTTGCCGTTGAGGAAAAAAGTTGTGCCAAGAATCTTGGGATCGCCACTAAAGTCCGTTTGCCACAGGCGATGGTTCATCATGAACACGAGCGGGGCGCCAGGCTTAACGTCGTCGGGAGAAAAAACGCGGCCCAGAAGCGGCGGGACACCCAGAAAGTCGAACCCATTGGTGGTGACGTAGCCGCCCCGGAAACGGCGAGTACCTTTTCCGTCGGTGTACAGGACATCCAACTGATAGTTTCCAATGATATCTTCGAAGACGTGGTTTTGTTCGCGAATAGCAAGGAATTCTGGGATGGTGTAGTGGAAACGCGCAACGGCGTCGCTGGTGGCCGCCAAGTCACGCATCTCGAAGGTGACGGAGTGCTGGAAGTCGCGATACGGGAAGGGATCGAATACGACGTTGTAGATGACGCTGAACATCGCCGTTGTGGCGCCAATGCCGAGGGCCAGCGCGAAAACGGCGATCAACGCGAAGCGACGATCCTTGGCCAGGCTGCGCAAGGCGTACTGAAAATCGCGAAGAAAGTCTTCAACGTGGTTTTCCGTGCGCGCATCACGACAGTCTTGCTTGATCTGTTCCAGGCCGCCGAAGGACAGAAGTGCGCGGCGGCGCGCCTCTTCCGGGTTCATCCCCGAGGCTACATAGTCCACAACCCGATGCTCGAGATGGAAACGCAACTCGGCGTCCATCCGCTTTTCCGTGAGGCGTTTGTGAAATAAACGACGGAGCCAACCCATCACGGGAACTCCTACTCTACGGTTCGGAGGATCAGCGCGACCGCTTCAGACAGCCGCTCCCAGTTGACCATCTCCGTGCTAAGGCGCTTTCGCCCGGCGCGCGTGAGGGAATAGAACTTGGCCTCTCGCCCGGTTTCCGTTTCTTCCCACTTGGCTTGCAGCCATCCCCCGTCTTCCAGCCGGTACAGCGCAGGGTAGAGCGAGCCCTCCGGCACTTGAAAGAAATCCCTGGATATCTGCTGAATTCTCTGGGAGATGGCGTACCCGTGGATGGGGCCGACCGCCACGACTTTCAGGACTAGCATATCCAGCGTGCCCTTGAGAACTTCGGTTTTTCCTTGTTCCATACAACCCCTAGATGTCCTATGCTTATATACAAAGAACGTCTAAATATCAAGAGGAAATATTTTTTTCGCTGACACGACGTTCGCTTGAAACTTTTGCCGTCTTCAATCGTCTCTTTAGGTACATGGAAATCCACAACGAAGGAGCAAGGAAGAAAAATGAAGTAAAGCGCTCGCGACCGAACAAAAACAGGGCCGTAACGCGCTGCCGTTTCTGTTAGGTGAAATCGAGAAGGGGTTAAACAGATCACTTCGCTTTCTGGTTTGGCGGCCGGAGCGACGCGATCTCTAGGAGAAGCGTTGCCCTCGCGGGTGCACGCTTTTCATTTAACCCCCCCTCTCATCTTAGTTGGCTTTGATTTTCAGATGCAACCGGGAATGCACCTCGCCCCGCATCGCGGCTGGAGGATGGTATGAGACTAAGCGTATGGGCCCCGCTGTTGATTTTGACATCGAGAGTTTGCGCACAGACCGAACCAGTCCCTCATCCTCTCGTTCCCACCGACGAATCCCGCTTGTCGAGGCTTGGAGAGGCCATCTCTGTGGGCGAATTGCGGATCCCACCCAAAGCAGTCAAGGAAATCCAGCGCTCCCAGACCGCACTGCGGTCCGGTAACGTTCGCTCTTCCGCTCTGCATCTAGAAAGGGCTCTAGAGATCTACCCCCAGTCTTTGGAGCTGCATAACAATCTAGGATCTCGCTACATCGACCTCCATGAATATGAAAAAGCCGCGGTAGAGTTTCAGAAAGCGATAGAGATCGACCCGCGCGTCATGCAGCCCTTTAACAATCTAAGCGTTGCCTATTTCTTGCTTCAGCGTTATGCAGACGCGGAGGCTGCGGCACGCCGGGCACTCGATCTCGATCCGCTCCGACCCACTTCGCGCTATATGCTTGGCTGCATTCTAGCCACGGAGAAACGCAACCCGCTTGAAGCCATGAAGATGCTGCGTCAGACGAAGGGCGAGTTTCCCGGTGCCAGACTGCTCCTCGCCGAGATTCTCCTTAGGCGCGGCGCTATAAATGATGCTGAAAGCGAGTTGCGCGACTACTTGGCCGTGCCCGGCGCGGAGAAGAAGCAAAACGTAGAGCGCTGGCTCGCACGACTCATGCAAACACCGGCCGCAACAAACAGCGCGACACACGACGGCACGCCCTGACAGGCAGCCGACCGCGTTTCAAGGCAGCCAAGCCGGATCGAATACGGCAGCCAGGACGTCGCCGCTTTAAAGCATCACGCAGGAAGCAGGAATCAACAAAGGAACTGCACAGCGGACTGTTTCTAGCCCGCCCAAAGACATATGAATTTCGTTTGCCGACGTTCTAACCGGGATTGCCTCATTTCAGGACCCTTACTTGATCAGCGGGTGGTTTATGGGCAGCCACCGCACTCGGGAAGGGAACGCCAGACGTCCTCCATCCTTAATATAGGTAGGTATACCGTGGGGCTCCTCGGGGCGAGCTGGTCCCTCACGACGAATAGGTCAATAGCGCATCGTTTTCGCGCGACGGTCAATGGGTCGTCAGCGCCGGTCGAAACGGTGTTGCCATCGTCTGGGATACCGTAAAAGGTCAGCCGTTCCAGACATTAACAGGGCATACTCAGGCGCTGCGGTGTGCAAACTCTGCCCCGGATGGGAAGCGTATCATTACGGGCGGCTGGGACGGAGAAGCGATCGTCTGGAGCGTCGCCACTGGCGAACGACTCGTTACGCTCCGAGGCCACACCCGCGGCGTCAACTACGCCAGCTTCTCGCCGGATGAGCGTCCCATCCTAACAGCCGGCGATCGAGAAGGGCGCCTTTGGCGCGCCGATGTCTATCGATTGCTGGCGAAGCTGGACGCCGGCAAAGGCGCGGGAGCCGCGACCGACGGATTCTTACCCGACAGCAAGCACATCCTTATGAACGTTCACGAATATGCAACAAACATCTACGACGCAGAATCCGGCGCGTTGATCACAACTATTCAACTATTGACGGACAACGCCACGGCCTCGCCTACTCGGCATTATCCCCGGATGGACAACATGTCCTTACGCCCAACCGGGACCGCACCGGCTTCATGCACCAATTCTGGGGCTTAGCTGACCTTACTCGATTCCTGAACGACTAACTAACTCGCGACAGACCTTTGCTGGTTCGTGGGAGGTTGTAGGCATTGAGAGGTTGTACAGGATTGGACGCGAGAGGTCTCTTGAAGCGTCAAGGTAAGCGCTGATAGGGAGTTTTCTTTTCCATCCTCGAGTAGCACCGAAAGTTGTTCACGGTGAAGTAGCGGATTCCCAATGCCAGACTCGTGGGGCTGCTGGCTGATCGTGCCTCAAGTTGTTGCAACTGGTTGGTTCTTCAATGCAGCGTAGGTCTTTTCGGGAGGTCAGTCTGGAGGCTTCAGCTGCGGTGTCTTTTTGGAAGGTGCCATGGCTGGGAGTAGAGCATGCGATTCTGGGACGGCATGGTGTAGTGTTGCCCAATTGCATTACATCTGCGCACGACCCGCCCGCACATCTCGGGCGATTCGCCGAACTAGCCGGAGGTTACCGATTCAGATATTTATTCTTCCGAGACGAAATTTACCGCCTTTCCTTTAGTCTTCGCACTCGGCAGCCTTACTCTTCTACTCAAAGAGTTACACAAATGGAGAACACCACCAGGCATAGCTTCTTGAAAGAAGTCATACGGTCCCCTTGCGCTTTTGAACGAAGCCAGGAAGAAATCTTCGCGGCGAATGTTTGGCTCAATTGCCGTAACCGTCTAAGTGAAGTGTTACTTAACATCATTGGTAACGACCCTACACATCCAAGTGGACCGCCGTGCACATCAAGTTCTGGGCTTGCTTTCGACGCCCCTGGGCTCGGCCACTTCAGCGCCTACTCACAGTGCATCGTTGCCGTTGCGTTGGCCACGGCGCGCACGTTAGCCATGTAAGTCGTCGAATTGGTGAACGCGGATGCACTTCCAGTGCACGTGATGGGTTGCAGGCGAACAAAGTTGAAGCTCAACGTTGGCGCCAGCTTGGAGCCCTTCGGTTCACTCATAGCTGTATTCACGGTAACAACGAGATCGTTGACTGCCTTATTGTATGTGTTGACGTTGTCGACCATCTTGTTGTAGCGGTCTACCACTTTGCTGCGCGCTGATTCACTTTCCAGAAGAGCCTTTATCATCACATTCTGACCTTCCAAGGCAACATCCGCCAACAACCCCTCTGCCTGCGAAACGGTCGTCGCGTCTTGTAACTGGCGGAGTGCGTAAATCCGTTCGTATGTTTCCCCTCTCTCCTCTAGCCCCACTCTCTCCCCTAGTTCGACGGTGCAATGGGTGTTGGCTATGCCCATTTGGCCGCGCCCTCCCTCCACTGCGTACCAACGAATGAATTCAGCGAGCTTGTCCTGCTGTAGA
>Ga0207144_1049_pt2 | contig 16544 bp, 11 predicted proteins | sample Alteio_BWMinHeat_FD_153583 | JGI IMG/M metagenome (GOLD analysis project Ga0207144, IMG submission 153583) | Enriched cells from forest soil in Barre Woods Harvard Forest LTER site, Petersham, Massachusetts, United States -... | ecosystem: Environmental > Terrestrial > Soil > Temperate forest >...
ACTATGACAATGACGGGCGGCTGGACATCTTTTTCACCAACGGCGCGAAGATCGGAGATCCGATGCTGGAGGACAAGTTTCCTGACAAGTCCGATCGCAGGTTTTGGAGCCGGCTCTATCATCAAAACGCCGACGGCACATTTACGGATGTGACGGAAAAAGCTGGCCTGACTGGGAGGGAGCAGAGCTATTACTCAATGGGTGTAGCGGTGGGCGACTACGACAATGATGGCTTTGAAGACATCTACGTGACGGGCTATGGCGGCAACGCGCTCTATCACAACAACGGGGACGGCACGTTCACTGACGTGACGAAGCGAGCTGGAGTTGCCGCCGGGGGATGGAGCGCGAGTGCGGGGTTTTTCGATTACGACAATGACGGCTATCTCGACCTCTTCGTGACCCGTTATGTGGATTGGAGCTTCCGGAACAACCCTTATTGCGGAGAGCAGAAACCCGGCATGCGCGCCTATTGTCACCCCGACAACTTTAAGGGCGTCCAGAACATCCTCTATCACAACAATGGCGACGGAACATTTACGGACGTCTCCGCGAAGGCTGGCATCGCCAACGCTGAAGGCAAGGGACTAGGCGTATCTTTTGCCGACTATGACGACGACGGTTTTACGGACATTTTTGTCGCCAACGATTCGGTGCCAAGCTTCTTGTACCACAACAACGGAAATGGCACGTTCACCGAACTCGGCCTGCCCGCAGGCGTTGCCTACAATGAGGACGGCAAAACATTTGCCGGGATGGGGGCTGATTTCAGCGATTACGACAATGACGGTCGCCCGGATATTGCAGTTACGGATCTTTCTAACGAACGTTATCACCTCTTTCGCAACAACGGCGACGGCACCTTCCGGGATGTGACCAGCTTGTCTGGCGTGGGTGGAGCGACTCAAGCTTTTTCGGGTTGGAGCGCGCACTTGTTTGATTACGACAATGATGGCTGGAAAGATCTCTTCGTTGTACAAGGGCATGTGATGGACACCATCGAGCAGACCTCACCTAACATGAAATACCTCGAACCGCCGCTACTGCTGAAAAATGAGTCCGGCCATTTCGTGAGGGCGCTTGCCGGTGAAGTCTTTCAAACAGTGTGGGCCGGGCGAGGCGCCGCATTCGGAGACATCGACAACGACGGTGATGTCGACATCGTTGTTAGCAACGTTGGCCAAAGGGCCTACCTGCTGCGAAATGACGGTGGGAACCGCAGAAACTGGTTGGGAATACAAACCATCGGCAGGAGATCAAACCGTGATGGCATTGGCTGTCGCGTTAGAGTTGTTTCCGCGTCTGGATTGGCTCAGTATTTCACCGTCAATACGGCCGTCGGTTATCTCTCAGCTAGTGACAAGCGGTTGATAGCTGGCTTGGGCGGCGATTCCAGTGCCAAGTTGGTCGAGATCCGGTGGCCGTCCGGGGTTGTCCAGAGATTCGAGAACGTCAAGGCTGGCCAGACGTTGAAGGCGATTGAGCCGAGCCAGCGACCTGCCGATGCAAGATGAGCGCGATAACTTTCCTGGTCAGGGCAAGGGGGGCTGTGGCAAGCGTTTACTCTAGAAATCGCCAGATCGCACCATCGCTTCACCCTTCGAGGAGAATAGACAAATGTTTTCCAGTGACAGACGCCGTTTCTTGTATCAGGCTGCGAACGCCGGAGTGGCGTGGGGTGTGAGTTCTCTATTTGGCGGCGCATGCCCACGCGCAGAAACTTCGCAGCCGAACACCGACGATGTAGTCCGCGTTTACCTGGACTCGCGTCGCGTAATTGCTCCGCTCGACCGCAATCTTTTTGGCTCATTTCTCGAGCACTTGGGTCGTGCGATCTACGAGGGCGTTTACGATCCCGGTTCGAAGCTGTCGGACACCAACGGGTTCCGCAAAGACGTCATTGGTGAAATCCGCCAGATGGGAGTTCCTATCGTGCGTTATCCCGGCGGCAATTTCGTCTCCGGCTACAATTGGCTCGACGGCGTCGGTCCCAAGGAAAGCCGTCCCCGTGTGCTTGACAAAGCCTGGAATACAATCAACACCAATCAGTTCGGCACAAATGAATTCATGGCATGGTGCAAGGCTGCCGGCACCGAGCCCTTGATGGGCCTCAATCTTGGGACGGGAACTTCTGAAGAGGCAGCTGCGCTGGTCGAATACTGCAACCTGGATCAGGGAACAAAGTGGAGCGATCTCCGCCGCGAGCACGGCTTCGCCGAACCTTACAAGGTGAAACGCTGGTGTTTGGGTAACGAGATGGACGGCCCTTGGCAGATAGGCCACATGACTGCGACTGAGTATGGCATGAAGGCACAGGACGCGGCCCGGCAAATGCGCTACGTTGATCCTTCCCTTCAATTAATTGCTTGCGGATCAAGCGGCCCTTTCATGCCCACTTATCTCGAATGGGACCGCGAGGTTTTGGAGCAATGCTACGATTACGTCGACGGTCTTTCCCTACATCGGTATTTCACCAATGCCCCCGCGGACACCGGCGGCGATAGTTCAAAGTTCCTCGCGATGAACCTCAGCATGGAACAGCAAATTGCCGAGACCCTCGCGGTTTGTGACCTCGTGCGTGGACACAAGCGGTCGCCGAAACAATTATGGTTGTCTTTTGACGAATGGAACGTATGGTATCGAGCCCGGAGCGGCGATTACGCGAACGGGCATCACCGGGAGGCGCCCCACTTGCTTGAGGAGGTCTACAACCTGGAGGATGCTTTGCTTGTTGGTGGGCTGCTCAATTCTCTTCTGCGTAGTGCTAATCGAGTTAAGCTGGCGTGCCTAGCCCAACTGATCAATGTCATCGCGCCGATCATGACCAACGCAAACGGCTTGCTCCTGCAGACCATCTACTATCCTTATAATTGGGCGCTTCAGTATGCTCGTGGTTCCGTGCTCACCGCCCTGGTGGAGTCGCCGACTTATGAAGTTGCGCGGATGGGGCAGGTTCCGTATGTGGACGTGGCCGCGACCATTAATCCTCAGGATGGAAAGGTTGGGATTTTCGTTCTAAACCGTGATCTCTCGAAGCCGCGCGTCGTCGAAATCAATTGGCAGGACAAGGCGCCTGGACAGGTGCTAGTTGCCGCAGTCCTGACCGGAACGGATCTGAAGGCATTCAATACCTTCGAATCTCCGCGAAAAGTGGCGCCTCAGGAGTTTGGCAAACCCTCCACCGTCGGCAGCCGCACTAGGTTTGAAGTACCAGCACGCTCATACACCGTAATTCAATGGTCGTCGTGAGTGAAACCGTTGTCTGCCACCTTTGGAGGATTTCTAGGGTGCCTCGCAGACTGCCGTTGATTCATGCGTAATCAGGTCCGTCTTTAAGACACATTCGGAGCCTTCGGAAAGTGGTTCTTCACGTTCCACTTCAGCGAGCAGTGCATCGAAAGCCATCCGCGCTAACTCTGTTTGAGACATTTGCACGGTTGTGAGGGGTGGCATGCATTGTGCCAGGCGGATGTCATCAAAGCCAACCACCGAGAGATCGCGTGGGATCGATATGCCATCTTCATAGCATTTTCCTCATGACTCCGATCGCGGTCATGTCGTTCGAACAGAGAATTGCTGTGGGTTTTTTGGCACGCGCCAGCAATTGCCCGCAAGCCAGTCGGCCTCCCTCCATGGTGTGGTTTCCCTCGACGATCAGGTCCATATCCTGATCCTGATCCTGGTCCCGCCCGATCTAGCTCTTAGATTTCAAGAAGGCCTGCATTCTGGCCGTGGCTGATTTGAGGGTGTGAGGACCGGTGATGAACGCAATTCTTTCATGTCTCAGCGTCGCCTGGTGCTGCACGGCCCGGCGAATGCCGCTCAAGTAATCTATCCTCAGATTGCTGACTCCGGGACAGCGCGGACCAACATCGACAAAAACGAGAGGAACCTGCCTTAACTTCAAATCTTCCAGTAGTGCCTCCTCCATGCCGAAGGTCATGACCGCCACGCCTTCGACTTGCCGTTCGATCATCCGACGGACGGAACTCTCCATTTGCTCCGGATCGTTCCTGGTAGAGGTCAACAGAATCTCGCAATGATGCCGCACCGCAATTGTTTCGAAGACTTGGACGATTTCGGGGAAGAACGGGTTTGTAAGTTCCGAAACAATGAGTCCGAAAATCCTGCTACGGCCAGATACTAAGGCTTGCGCCTGAGTATTTGGATAGTAGCCGAGCTCCTCGATTGCGCTCCAGACTCTCTGAGGCAGCTTTGGACTGGCTGTGCGAACCCGGTTGATGGCGCGGGACACAGTCGCGGTGGACACCCGGGCGCGCCTGGCGACCTCATGAATATTCAAGGCTTGTTCTTTGGTCCGCACTGATTCAAAGACTCGTATAAAAAAGCGCGCTAACATGAATCGGACGACCGGCCCAGAGCACTGGCTTAATTCATTCCGGGTGCTTGACAGCCTTTCCTGGAGAGAAAGAGGTACACTACGTTGACCAAACGATCGCCGTTTGGTAAGAGAAACTTAGCGCCGGATCCATGAACAGTCGCGCAAGAGTGATTCGAATCCTAGGCTTGGTCGTTTTCATGATGGGTTCACTACTGTCCGGCCGGGCACAGATAAGCAAAAATGCCCCGGCATCGGTCAGTAAGATTCAAGATGAAATAAGACAACATCCTGAAAGCCCCAAGCTATACGTCGCGCTTGGCTTGGCGTATTGGGACCGGAACGATTACCCGCATGCCCTCGAAGCCTTTCAGACCGCCGTGAAGATAGGTCCCACCTCCGCCGAGGCACACAACTGGCTGGGTGTCGCTACCTTGGAGAAAGGCGATTTGCCTGGCGCCGTAGGTGAATTCAGAAAGGCCGTCTCGCTTGCGCCCCAATACGCGCGGGCGTACATGAATCTGGGATCGGCACTAGCCAAGAATGGCGACTTGACCGAAGCGGTTCTGGTCTTTCAAAAGGCCCTCGCCCTTGAGCCGGACAATCTAGTGGCGCACCTAAATCTGGGCGTCGCTCTCCGGGAAAAGGGGGATGCCAAGGGCGCCCTTGCGCATGTTCGGCTTGTCGCCGAGCGCCAGCCGAACAGCGCCGATGTTCAGTACGTGCTCGGCCAGACTCTCAACCAGAGCGCGGACCTTCCGGGTGCTATCGAGGCGTTTGAGAATGCCGTGCGCATCAATCCGGAGTTCCACGAAGGTTATTACGCATTAGGCTTGGCGTTGAAACAGCAGGCCGCATCACTGCGTAAGTCTAAGCCAAGCCAGCCTCCGCTTAGTCTGCCTGACGACCTCTATAAGCGCGGACAGCAAGCCGCCGCAGGGGGCGAGCTGAAAGAAGCCGAACAACTACTCAACGAAGCCCTAAGTAAAGATGATCGTCAGGGTGACGCTCAGAATCTGCTGGGTTTCGTGTTGGGCCAAGAGGGAGATTTGGCTTCTGCATTGGTCCACTTGGAGCGTGCCGTATCGCTACGGCCGGACCTCTCGGACGCGCACTACAATTTTGGCGTTGCACTATGGTACAGCGGTTCGAAAACCAATGGGATATCCGAGCTGCAAGAGGCTGTTCGCCTTGATCCCGCTGCAGGCGCCATCTATGCCTTTCTTGGAACTGCTCTGCGCGAAACGGGTCAATTAGAGAGCGCACGACGGAACCTGCAACGCGCGATTGCGCTCCTGCCGTCTTTCTCCGCTACATACATCGACCTCGGAACTGTTTATCTCCGCATGCGTGATCTCGACAAAGCGCTGGTGCAATTTCAGGCGGGGCTCAGTATTCCCACTTCATCCGCTCCCACGCCTGATTGGGATATGGCTGTCGCCGGTATTCGTGAAGCATTGGTCGCTAAGCCGGATCGTGCCGAGGGGCACAACGTGCTCGGACTCCTGCTTGGGCGCCAGGGTGCAGACAACAGGGAGGTTCTGGCGGAGTTCCGGGAGGCCGTGCGGCTGCGGCCGGATCTCGCCGATGCACACAACAACATTGGGCTGGTGCTGGCACAAGCTAACGAGGACGAAGCGGCGATCGCCGAGTTTCGTGAAGCTCTGCGCGTCCGGCCCGATTTCGCGGACGCGCACGCGAATCTTGGCACAACCCTCATTTCCACTGACAGTCGAGAGGCCGTGCTGGAACTCCAGAAGGCTATCGCGCTCGCGCCGGGACTGTTGAAAGCACAGTTCAATTTAGCGGTAGCCTACGGCTCGAACCCGAGCGATGGGCCGGCCAAAGAAATCGAGCAGCTGCGCAAAGTAATCGCCACCGAGCCGGCCTTTGCACCTGCGCACCTCAATTTGGGTAAGGCACTTCTCAGCGACGGCAAGGTGGAGGAAGCCATCGGGGAACTCCGAGAAGCGGTGCAGCTTGAGCCACAAGGTACCAGGGCTCACTACCAACTTGGTCTGGCTCTGGCGAGGGCAGGACGAAAAGATGAGGCTGCGGCGGAGTTGCACAAGAGCCGCGAATTAGCTTCTTCCGACGACCGAAAACAGAATGCCGACTTGGATATCGCGGAAGGCCGCGTTGCGCTGAATAGTGACGACCTGGACCGAGCCGCTGCCAAATTTCGGCACGCACTTGAGCTCCAGCCCGAATCTTCAGACGCCGAGCATTTTTTGGGAATTGTTCTTGAAAAAGAAGGCGATGCTCAAGGTGCTTCTGCGGCCTACGGAAAGGCCGTGGAGTTGAATCCGGGGGATATGTTCGCCAGAGAAAAAGTCCGAGCGCTGTCAAAGGACTATGCCGCTGCGGAGGACCCCCAACGTGTCACGGAGTTTGAGAGCTACATTCGGGCGGGGCGGTTCCAGGAGGTTGAGCCGCTCCTTGGTGCTTATGTCAAAGAGCACCCGAAATCCTCTTGGGGTTGGTATGCCTTGGGTTACAGCCTGTTCGCCCAGAGAAAGGTCGGTGAGTCCATCCCGCCGCTAGCGAAATCACTGCAACTCAACACCGAAAATGCCGAGGCGCACAAAATTCTTGGCCGAGATCTAATGTTTATCGGAAAGTTCGCCGCCGCACAGACGGAGTTCGAGCAGGGAATTCGGTATGATCCACAATCCGCTGAGTTGCATTTCGATCTGGGCAAACTATTTTCCGTACAGGACATCTGGAACTCTGCGCGAAAGGAATTTGAAACGGCACTCCATATCGACCCTTCGTATGTGGAAAGTCTAGATGGTCTCGGTTTTGCTCAGGAGGCTCTGGGCGATGAGGCTGGGGCTGTCGCCAGTTATGAGAAAGCCATTGCGATCAACGAGGCGCGGAGGGGCGCGTTTGTGTCGGCGCATGTGAATCTCAGCGCCCTTTACAATCGGAAAGGGGATTCCGAAAAGGCTCTCGCGTATGCCCGTGCGGCCCGCGAGCGCAATCCTAAGTCTGATGGTGCCTGGTTCCAGCAGGCTAAAGCGATGGAATCCCAGGGACGGCTGGTGGATGCTGTCGATGCCCTGAACCGCGCCATCTCACTAAATCCTCGAGCGTCCACGTACTACTACGTTCTGGCTCAGGTTTATCGGCGGCTTGGCAAAGTAGAGGACAGCCGCAAGGCGCTCGATTCGTTTACGCGCCTAAAGATGGAGACTGGCAAAGTAGAAGAAATGCGGCAAAATCTCGGCAATAGCTCCTCCAACCCGCTTCAACCGTAGGGCAAACACAACTAGCGAGTTCGATCGGGTAAACTCTTAAGCCAAATGTAGGTGATATCCGCAATCCGCTGTTCCGGCGTCGAGCCTCGACTTTTTGTGCAAGGCACCTATGAAAAAATTCACTCCAGAACGAATCAAAGTCTTTTATGCCGCCATTAGCGGCTGGCCAGAGCTCCGAGGTAACGCCTTTTTTCTGCTGGATCCGATTGATATTGATTCGGACCTCGCGCGGGATCTGAGGGCCTCGATGCCTTCGGAGCGGAAGCGCGCCGAGGAGAATCAGCGAAGTGCGCGACTTAGTGAGGCGCTCAGTTCCATTGAAAAGGCGCTTGAACGCGAATCAGTCGAATCTTGGGTTGAAGTAGCCTGGTGGCTCAAGAACAGCGGTGTGGACGACGACCGGAAATCTCAGCCGGTACGGCTCTCGCGCACCCGCGCGTGGGCAGCACTGGCACCCGCCAAGAGAGCGGCGACCCCCTTGAGGCAGCGAAACGTTACGTACTCGGTGGGATCCGCGCAATGACGAATGGTTTGCCACGCGAGGTTGGCCTTTCGGTGCCGTAGCTGGCCACGAAGCGTTGTTGCACTTGGACCAATTTGAGCCGGAGTTTCTTGAGGGTCTCACAGCGGACCGTTGGAACGTTTGGGTTCCGGTGACGTACTTCAAGGATGAGAATAAGGAGTCCGCCGATAAGCTCTTGAAGATGGCCTACATCGCAAACCGAAGTGAATTCCTACTCAAATTGGGCGCGCGTATACGTTCGGAAGCGGCCGAGAGTTACGTTTTTATTGTTGGCAGTGTTGAGTGGCATCCAAGCTAACGAATGTCCCAGCTCATGTACCTGCGTGCCTAACATTTCGGCAACGCTCAGGTCACTTCCAGAATAGTTCGTAGACGGCGAGAAACCCCTATATGCCTATCCAATTCCCCAAAAGTACTTTGTGGCCCTCGTTCCCTGCGCGGTGTAGCCTTGAATATCCTCCCTGCCCCCGGGCGGCGTTGGGCTGCCGTAGCTGAGTGTATTTAAACCTGCAACCGTAAAGCTCTTAACGTCATTGGTTACCGATAATTGTTGGCCATTAGGACCAACACCCGCAAAACGGCCGTTACTGCCCGTGCCGGACGCTGTAAAGGATGTGAGCGTCACTCTGAAGAGCTGGCTAACACAATCGGAGACTGCTTTTCGCCACCTATCAGTGAAGTTCGTAGCTTACCCCCCAGCACTACCACTGCTATTGCCGCCGCCACCGGCCGCATCTGAAACATTCAGAAGACCGCCGCCCCCCAAAGCTGGGTCTTTGGAGGGGTCATTGTAGTAGGGATTATCATCTGGGGTTGAACTGGAAACGGAGACGCTGCCGCCGGGGGCGGTGTCGGTACTGCATGGATCGGGTAGCTGCGAATTATATAGATTCCTATAGATTACCGTCGCCGCCGCTTCCCCCTCCGCCTAGGCTCAGATCGCAGGGGCCGTCGTCGGGCGATTGCGGGGCGAAGGGGTCCAGTTCAAAGTCCAGATTACAGTAGGCCCCGAAGAGGGGTGAATTGGACCGAAATAGGAGATCTTACCCGACCGTAACTTCCTGAATCCGAACACCAGGCCGTGAAGCGGGGAATTTGCTAAACCTAACCTCTTCGTATCCGTTCAGTCTAATTTCTAAATGCGTTAGTGTGCCTGAATCAGGGAGGCCCCGTGGAAACCATCTGGCAAGATGTCAGCTACGCTTTACGCACTCTGCGCAAGAGTCCGGGCTTCGCCATTGTCGCCATTCTCACGCTCGGTCTCGGGATTGGCGCCAACACAGCCATGTTCAGCGTCGTCAACGCCGTCTTGCTTGTGCCGCTACCTTATCCCGACTCCCGCCGCCTGGTCCGCGTCGAAGAACATCACTCCGAAGAGCGCTCCTCCGACCTCACTTACGCCACATATCTCGACCTCAAGCGCACCTCGCGCACGCTCACCGATATCGCCGCCTATCGCTGGTGGACTTACTCCCTCACCGGCGACGCCCAACCCGAAAGCGTGAAAGGCGCCATGGTAAGCGCCGAATATTTCACCGCTCTGCGCCTGCGGCCTGCGCTCGGCCGTTTCTTTACTGCTGAAGAAGACAAGCCCGGCAACTCCGCCGTCGTCGTCCTCGGCTACGCCCTCTGGCAGCGCCGCTACTCTTCCGACCCGCATGTCATCGGCCGCCAGGTCAAAATCAATGACACGGCCTCCACCATCGTCGGCGTAATGCCCGCGGGCTTTCATGAGCCGTACGCCGCCGAAGTCTGGACCCCGCTCGTTGTCGCCGGCGCCTTCGCTGAGAACCGCCGTTCGCACCTGCTCAAGGTCATCGCGCGCTTGCAAAATGGCGAAGATCTGGCACCCGCTGCCGCCGAAGCTGGCGTGCTCGCCCAGCGCATTGACCAGGCCAATTCCGGCGTAGACCCCGGCCTGCGCATCAGTGTTTCCAGCATGCAGCAACGCGCCGCCTCGCGGGTCCGCGCGCTTCTCATCGTCCTTATCGCCGCCGTAGCCTGTGTGCTCCTCATCGCCTGCGCTAATCTCGCCAATTTGCTTCTCGGCCGCGGCGCGCGCCGCAGCCGCGAAATGGCCATCCGCAGCGCCCTGGGCGCCGGACGCGCGCGTCTCGCGCGCCAGATGGTCACCGAGAGCCTCCTGCTTTCCGCTTGCGGCGCCGTCGCTGGCATACTGCTCGCGCGCTGGTGCCTCCCAGTACTTCAGCGTGTCTTGCTTTCCTCGGTCTCCGGTTTTTCCGCGGTCACCCTAGATTGGCGCGTCGTGGCCTTCGTCGCCGCGGTCACGCTCTTCACCGGAGTTCTCTGCGGACTAGCGCCCGCCCTCCAAGCCACTCACCGCGACGTGCAGAAATCGCTCAACGAATCCTCGCGCAGTTCAGGGGGCGTTCGCCTTCGCCGCCTCCGCGACATCTTCGTCGTCTCTCAACTTGCCCTCGCTCTTGTCCTCCTCGTTGCCGCTGGTTTGCTCATCGAAAGTTTCAGCGCGCTGCTTCGCGTTCCCCTCGGCTTCGAGCCGCACGGCATCCTCACCATGAAGCTCTTTCTTTCCGCCACGCGCTACCCCGAAGGCAGCCCTCGCGCCGGTCTGTACTTCCAGGAAGTCTTGCAGCGCGTTCGCGCCATTCCCAGTGTTAAGTCGGCCGCGGTGGTGGATTCGCTCCCGTTGGAAAGCGGCGCTTCCACTGACTTCGTCATCGCTGGGCGCCCGCCGCTCAAACCCGGCGACGAGCCCAAAGCCAACATCCACATGACAAGCTCCGACTATTTCCAGTTGATGAGGATTCCGCTTCTGGCTGGCCGGCTTTTCACTCCGCAGGATTCTGCCAACGCCCCTCGCGTCATGCTCATCAGCCAGGCTATGGCGCGCCAGTATTGGCCCGACGCCGATCCCATCGGCAGCCAAGTCACCATGAAGGATTGGGGCCCCGACCTCGCTGGCACCGTCGTCGGCGTCGTAGGCGACGTCAAGCTCGACGGCTTGGAAGTCGCCACGCGCCCTGCGATTTACTGGCCCAACCAGCAATTCGTCGGCCCCTTCAACGCGCTGGTCGTTCGCACCGATACTCCCTCGTCATCGGTTGTTCCCGCCATCCGCGCCGCGGTCTGGGCCGTGGACCCTGAACAGACCATCGCCCAAATCTCCTCAATGGACGAAATCGCCTCCGATCAGTTCACCGAGCGCCGCTTCAGTCTCGGCGTCATCGGAGCCTTCGCCGCGCTCTCTCTGCTTCTCGCCTCCATTGGCATTTTCGGCGTGCTGGCCCAAACCGTCGAGCAGCGCACGCGCGAAATCGGCATCCTCATGGCGCTCGGCGCGCAACGCGCCGACATTGCCCGGCTGGTTCTCTCTCAGGGCCTCGGAATGAGCCTGCTCGGCTTCGCCATCGGCATCGCCGGGGCCATAGGCGCCACGCGCCTCATGTCCACTCTGCTCTTCGGCGTCAAGCCGCTTGACCCCGCTGCTTTCGCCGCCTCCGCCGCCGTTCTTCTCGCTGTCGCGCTCACAGCCTGCTGGTTCCCCGCGCGCCGCGCTTGCCGCGTCGATCCCCTAATCGCCCTCCGATACGAATGATTGGATTTTGCCGTAGTGGCACGAGTGCGTCCGAGACCATATCTGGCAGGTTTCCTGCGCTGTGAAGGATGCGAATCACGCGAAACGGTTTCTTCTCAGGGTAGGCGACGATCAGCAATGTCGTCCCTACCGAGACAGTTAAGGTCAGTTGTGGATTGGTACCGAGAAACGTTATCCCAATTTATCCCAATAAGCTGCCAATCGCGCAGCGGCCCATAAGCGATCTATCTTTCCTTTGCCTCGCCGTCACACGTGTTGACCTCGTGGATGTGCGTCCCTCAAATAAGAAAGATCGATACCCCACTGCCTCCCCTTCTCGGCAAGGTAATCGGGATCGAGCGCACCAGGAAGAGCGGTTGCTAGCAGAGTGCGGATTTTGTCTCGCTTGGCGGGGTGCGCGGTGGACAGTTTGTGTGCTCCAGCGACACAGTGGTCTGGTCCCAACTGTGGAAACGCCAACGTGAATCGGCACATCCGCTCCAGCCGGTCAAATGCGGTGTCTTCATTACTGGAACAGACAGCAGCATTATATATTGCTATTAGACAATTCATTTGGGTATCGCCATCCCAGTCTTGCTCTGCCAGCCTAGTCAGATCGTCGAAGAACTCAAGCTGAGCGAACGAATTGAGCTGGTCGATGAAGACAGCAACAGGGATCGCGGATCTGGCGATCAGCTGAGACGGTATCGGCGAGATCGTTTGCGCTTTCTTTAATAAGGAGTACGTCCGCAGCACTACATCCGGGGAGTTCTCCCGCTGGGCACGATTCGCAACGTTGGACGCAAGCTCTGCGAATCTAGTACCTGCCTCTATATCTTGTGGTCCCTTTCGAAGTAAATCCAGACATTGCGCGAGAACACCGAAAGCCTCGCCGGGATGAGCTGCGGATTGCACGCCGGAAACAGCAGCCTGCAAAGCGTATTTGATAAGCTCAGATCTCTGGCCGGCAAGAAGGACGAGTCGATGAAGAAGCTGCAGGGCCAGAGACGAGGAACGTTCCTTCGCACTGATGATCGTATTCGCGTAAGCCTTTCCGAGGGAATCAATCTCACCGCCTCCAGCGAAAGTGACACCCTCCAATTCATCGATGACCGCGACTGCCTCTTTCATGTCACCCCTATCCGCAAGGGCCGAGGCCAGATTAAACGCTGCATCCCGGTACCCCGCGAGAATGATGCCACCATATCTCCGCTTTTCCAGAATGTCGACCGCCCGTACGAACGCCCGTGCGAGATCTACATTCCCTTCTCGAACCAGATCCGCTGCTCCGTCGACCAAAGCGGGAACGCCATATGGAATAAGAAGGTTAAGTTGCTCATCGAATCGTGGCACCATGGCGGCGATTAGCCTGGGCAGTGCCGGATGGTCGGGGAAATGCAGCATGGCGCGCAGAGTGAAGTCCGTTGAGACGATGGGCCGCCGGAGTGCCGCGTCCGCGAGGCGGTGGCCGCGATCCGTGACATCTGCCGGATTCTGCGCTTGGGCCATAATATCGAGTACGAAAAATTCGCCAAGAGGTCCCGGATTCAGCGGCATGAGAACGACCTCGTCGCCCCCCGTTAGGATCTGGTTGTGAGAGAGCGCCTCCTGCTCATTCTTCGGAAAGAGCTCCCGGTCGGACAGCTGTGACAAGAACTCGGGGGACATCGGACCTACTATGCTTACATAAGCGAGAAGGTTCTCGTCGGTCTCGTTTACATTTCTCCAGAATTGCGATCGATTTCTGCCGAGTACGTAGCGACTCAGCGCAGAACGGTCCCACTGAAACGGATTCTTACCATTTTCTAGCGCGATGCCCGCAAGAATCGCATACAACGGAAGCTGAAACAGCCCATCAAGGGGCCCAGCCCTTGCTAGGTTGCCTGCGATTCCGTGTATGATGCGTTCAGCTTCGACCGAACTGACGGGACCGAGAGCGATCGCGGGTCCGTAGCATGAACTTTCGAAGTGCGACTCCCAATCGAATGGATCAACACTAAGGATCTTTTCTAGATTCTTTGATTTTTCGCGACCGAGCAGCAGAACGCGAACCGGCTGTTCGAGCACCTGCTCCTTGAGGCTCATCGTCTGCAAAATCGCCTTGGCTTCCGATGTGCGTTGCTCCAGGTCATCAATAACGATTAAAGTCGGACGTTCCGGCGACCAGTGGTTCCATTCTTTTTCAAATCCGTTTCCGGGCGGAAGAAAACCTGCAGACCATGCATCGAGGGATAGACAAAATTCCAGCGCGAGCCGACTCTTGCCGACTCCCCCTGGTCCGTGGACGGACTGCCAGCGGAATAACTCGGGCGTCACAAGAAAGGCATTGATTTGGGCCAATTCCTTCTCGCGGCCGAGAAACGGGGTTGCGCGAGACCGGAAGTTGAGCGGCGATCGAACTGATGAGGGCAGCACTCGCCGGTCTAATAGTGGCTGCCGACGCCCCCCACCTCCAAAACGTCTCGGGGTGAGGGCCAGGGTGTCGCGAATCGCCTCAAGCAAGCGCGCTTCAAGAGTCTGTAGCTCGCCTTGCTCACCATAGGTCCAGACCCGGTAATGACGCAGGTCAAAAGGAACGTCGTGCTGGGAGCGGGCCACAATGAGCGGCATCCGAGATGCGCTCTCCAACGCAATTCCCAACTCGTATAACACGTTAGGGTTCTGGCCCGTCAAAAGCCCAATGACCAGATCCGCATCCTGGACAGCTTCACGGACCTGGTCCATGATCGGTCCGGCCGATTGCATTTCCGCGGGATGGACGAGCCGCAGACCGGCGGAACCGACAGCCGCCCTAATAGCCAGTTGAACTTCTTGGAAAACGTCAGGTCTCTCGTTGCCCGCGCTGTCGGCGCCAAACGGGGTGATCAAAAATGCTTTCATGGTATTTACGGCAGTGTACTACGGTGCTGCCCCCTGATGCGCTTTAGCTGCTAAGGACCGGCAAGCTTCGTCGTGAAGCGAAATCGCAAAAGATAAGGACTGCAAATAAGGGCATTTCGCGGCAACCGGGAAGTGCCTATGCTGTTGGTCATCTCTTCGCGGAGTTTCAAACAGGTCTTTATCCCAATTTATCCCAATGCGCTGCCAAGCGTGCCCAAACCGTCCAGAGCGGGCCGAACGGCGTCTTTAGTTTTCAGCAGCTTACCAGCGAGCCAGAGCGCAACCACCCTTCTTGAAAACCGTTAGACTCGAAAGGGTCTCGGGGGTTCGAATCCCTCCTCCTCCGCCATTATAGATTAGTTACCAAAACCTTACAGTAATATACGCTAGCACCATAGAAAAACCATAGACAGAGGTTCCGTGGAACCTTTGTCTGTGGAAGGCCGATTCCAACCGAATGCGGAGCAAGAAGTGCGGTTCGCGATCAGCGGGCATGGCATGATTGCGGCGGTGGGAAACGGAGATGGCAAAGACGGCGCGACGTACCAGGGTGACCGGCGCAAGCTTTTCCAGGGACGGGCCTTGGTCGTAGTGCGCACGTCGAGAGGGCGACCCGATTCATCTGACCGCCACGACTCCCGGTCTAAGCACGGGAGTTATAGATATGCAGGCAAGAGCGGCAGGTACGCGCCGCGAACTGCGTTGACCCAGCCCCGCACGTAATTCCGCATTTGGGCTGGCACCTTGGGAATGATTCGCATACGCGGGTGATGTTCAGCTTGCGAGATGAGTGTGGACTTATCGCACCGCGATATATTGCTAGCTGCCACAGCCATTGTGGATTATCACGATCGTTGGCGAGTCGCTTTCGTTTTGCTGCCCGGCATTTCATCGCCTACACGCGGCGGTTTTCCGCCGCGCCGTTTCATGAGCTTGTCAAAGGTCTTGAAATCCGCGCGCGCTTTGCGGTCCGCAAAAAAATCCGCCGTTTGCAAAGCGGAAAGCTTTTCAGCCACTGCCGTGGCGACGAACTGGTTTATGCTTGTCCTATCTTCCTTGCTCTGTCGTTCCACCGCCCTCTTTAGCGAACGTGGTAACCGCAGAGGGTATGTCATCGTCTCCGTCATCTTCTCATCCTCCCTAACACTTCACGCGGGATTATCAGCTCGATCCCGAACCGCGCGGGCACGGTCCCAAAGTCCCGCACGTTGAATGTAACCAATCCATCGGCCCGCCCATTGACCGCCGTTTCCAGAACCATCTCATCGCCCGGATCCCGCAATTGTGGCCGCCACAGAAAGTGTGTTTTCACCGGCTCCGCCATCGCCACCACCGCGTCCAGGAATATTTCAACTTCTCGTTCACTTAACCCGGCTGCCAGCCGGTGCTCAGCTTCTGAGCAAGTTGCTTCATATTCCATGGCCAGCGGGACGCTGACCAACAGCGTTATCTTGCTTTGCCGGGCAGCGCGTAGAATTGCCGCCGACGCACCGCTAGGGCTACGCATTGCTGCCACGATCACATCCGTGTCTGCAACCACTCTCACATCGCCGATGATATCACATCACAGGCGATATTACACCTGTCTCTGCCTTCGCGGCCTTCGCGAGAGCGAACTTAACAGCTAAACTGGAGCTGTACCGAAGACTCTCGTTTTTTCTCTGGCCGATGGGCAAGCACTTCGACACCGGAGGTCGCCAATTCCTTGGAAGCATTAATTGGCCGAAAGGACGGGCGAAGCATGAAATCCATTATTCATGCGCCGCAGCATTTCTTGTATTTCTTGCCGCTGCCGCACGTACAGGGTTCATTCCTGACGATTTTGGGCTTTGTCTTCTTTATTCGAGCCAATGCTCTGGTCGTTACAGCCTTAGATTTGGAGTTCCTTGAAGCCTGGGCTGCGCCTTTCACTCGGCTCGGCCTCTCGTCTCGAAAGCACGCCCACCACCCCATCGGCGTCTCGTGGAGGACACGATCCGGGAGATG